>Ga0172367_10005125_pt1 | contig 15955 bp, 18 predicted proteins | sample Lak10m_FD_114542 | JGI IMG/M metagenome (GOLD analysis project Ga0172367, IMG submission 114542) | Freshwater microbial communities from Kabuno Bay, South-Kivu, Congo - kab_022012_10m | ecosystem: Environmental > Aquatic > Freshwater > Lake | place: Democratic Republic of the Congo: South-Kivu...
AATGTTTCCGGAACCGGGCCGATTTAAATTCATCAGCAAAAAGGCTGTATAAATTGGCTCCGACTTGTATGGTTTTTAGTTTTTTCATGTTGCGGGTTTCGAGTTACGAGATTCGGGTTGCGGGTTATCAGCCAAACGTGACTGAACACGGCGACTTTCTTAATTCCCGGGTTCCCTCTTCTTGATCTTAATTCAATCCAACATTGGTATAATCAACCCGGATGTGGCCATAAAGTTCTTCAATCAGGGTTAAAGCTTCCTGAACAGATTCAAACGTATCGGCCTGAAGCAAACGGATGCGGTGTTCCCTGAAGTTATGCAACGACGGGAAATATTTGGCAAAATGACGGCGCATCATCAGGATTCCGCTTCGCACATTGTCTTTCCATTCAATTGACATGGCCAGCTGATCGCGAACGTTTTGAACCACCTCCGCGACAGTTGGTGGTGGTAAAATTTCTCCGGTATCCAGGTAATGTTTCACTTCCCTGAAAATCCATGGTCGGCCAATCGAGCCACGCCCAATCATCAACGCATCTACGCTACTCTGATCCAAAAATGCCTTGGCCTTCTCCGGACCATTGATATCTCCGTTTCCGATGATCGGGATTCTCATTCGGGGATTATTCTTCACATCAGCAATCAACGTCCAGTCGGCCTCACCCGTGTACAACATGCTGCGGGTTCGACCGTGAATGGCCAATGCAGCCACTCCGGCATCCTGTAACCGTTCTGCTACCTCAACAATAATTTTACTGTCGTGATCCCATCCCAAGCGGGTTTTTGCCGTTACCGGAATATTTACTGCTTTCACAATGGCTTCAGTCATTCGTTGCATCTTTTCAGGATCGAGCAACATGGCTGCTCCTGCTCCATGCCGAATGATCTTTTTCATCGGGCAGCCATAATTAATGTCGATAAAATCGGGCTGCGAGTCTTCAGCAACTTTAGCGGCCTCAACCATTGAATTGATGTCGTGCCCGTAAATCTGGATGGCGACAGGCCGGTCGAAATCGTACAAGGTCATTTTTTGCTTAGTCTTCTGGATGTCGCGAATCAGCGCTTCCGACGAAACAAACTCGGTGTACATCACATCGGCACCGTACTTTTTGCACATGTACCGAAACGATTTGTACGTGACATCTTCCATTGGCGCCAAAAACAGCGGCATTTCCCCTAAATCAATAGTTCCGATCTTCACAGTTCTCTATTTTTTCGATGGAGCAAAGTTACTTAAAGAGTTCATAAGTTCGTGGGGACAGAAGTACATGAGAGAAGAATGTAAATTAAGAAACGCCTTATGTACTCATGTACTTTGAACTTATGCACTTTATTTCACTAGCTTTACGCAACCAAACGACCCGATCTTTCGTCTTAGTAACAGAAAATACACTTTCCATGAAAAGGTTAAATTTTATTCGAATCCTGATGGTTTTCTTCCTGCTTGCAACCGTTGCCTGTGAGGAAACAGTTTTTGAATCGGCTTTTCCGGTCGGGAAGGAAACATCCTTTATTTCGGATAAACTTTATTATTCGACCGATGGAAAATGCAGCATTCTTATTAACGAAATTAGCGACTCGCGTTGTCCTGAAGGAGTTGTTTGTATTTGGTCGGGCGAAGTGACAATAAAAGGAGAATGGATGGCTGGTGGGAAGAAATCTCCGTTCGAAATCCATTCGGTGGTTAGTCAGCAAAACAAGCAACCCGATGGTTTTACCATTCATATTATTGATGCCAAACCTTATCCCAAATTTGGCGTTGAATCCGATCCCCAAAATCTTGTAGTTTTTGTGAAGATCGACAAGAACGATTGAGCGATCAGTTGAGAATCTGCCTAACATTTCCGGAGAAAACATTTTTGATTGACAGCCGCGATCAAAGAAATAATCTTAATTTTAACTTTTGATTTCTGATCGTTCAGGAGCATTCAAATTGTTTAAAATCATTAAAAACGATATCATGATAATTAAAAGAAGAAGCGAAGATGAAGAGCCGGAACTGGCTGAAAAAAAATCTTCGATGCAAAAAATAGTGGAATTAAAATTTCTGGAAGATCGGAAAATTTTCCTTTGGGGTCCGGTTGACGATGGCTCAGCACGTGACATCGTGAGCAAATTATTGTACCTCGAATCGACCAAACCGGGTGAAAAAATTACCTTTTTCATCAATAGTCCGGGCGGAATGGTCACTTCAGGTTTTTCGATTCTGGATACGATGAACATGATTTCATCGCCCGTGTCAACGGTTTGCATGGGTCTGGCTGCCTCAATGGGTTCCATCCTTTTATCGGGTGGCGAAAAAGGACAGCGTTTTATTTATCCCTTAGGTGAAGTGATGATCCATCAACCAAGTATCGGTTATTTGCAGGGCAGCGCGAGCGACCTCGAAATATCAGCCCGGCAAATCGTGAAAACCAAGGAATTATCGGCTGAAATATTGGCCAAAAACTGTAATCAAACCATCCAGCAAGTGTTAAAAGATTTTGAACGCGATCACTGGATGAACGCCAAAGAGTCGGTTGAATACGGAATTGTTGACGGAATTTATAAAATGCAATAGTTCCTGAAACACACTTTATCTCATCTAAATTAAAAAAGCCAGCCGGTTTCATGAAGAAATCAGCTGGCTTTTTTTAATAAGCATTTGTTCCCCGAAAAGTTATTCTTTGATAAATTTCGAATATTGTTTTCCCTCCTGATTTTGGCATTCAACCAAATAAATTCCCGACGGAAAATTCGATATATCAAGCTGGTAATGCGCCGTTTGCGCTGATACTTTCTCTGTGAATACCAGATTTCCGCAAAGATTAAATATACTAATATGATTGACTGAGCTGCTTCCCAGGTTGAGAAATAGTTGCTGCCTTGCCGGATTTGGATAAACCATCAACTGGTCTTCCTCCAACAGTTGACTACCAGAAACAAAAGTGTAAGATGTGGTGAGCCTATACGACCCATAACCTGACGGTGAAGCGACAATATAGTAAGTTCCTGCGGGTAAGGCATTTTTTTCGAGTTTGTTCTTGTAGTTGGCATTTCCGCAATAACCATTATTTGCCAGATTGGCTGTCCCATCACTGTTTTGAAGATTCAATTCAACACACAAACTTGGATCAGAAGTAACAGCTACACTTAAATTGAGATTCCCGGTAGTGACAATCTTATAATAATCCTTGTCGTCGGTATCCAATAATTTATACCCTAAATGTCCGGTTACGCTGGTGTTGGTTGTAAGAGCAATAGCCGTTCCCCTCGAATTATTTGGTTCTGTATCGTTTGCCAGGCTTGCCGGCTTTAATGTATTAGTCAGTTTATATGAGCCATACCCATTATTAGATGCCCTGATATAATAAGTCCCCGCTGCCAGATTGTTGACCACCAGTGAGTCGAGGTGATTCCCTGAGCTACAATAACCGTTGGAGAAAAGATTGTACAGCCCATTTTCGCTCACCAGTGTCAAGTCAACACAAAGCGAAGCATCGGCAACAATTTGTACTTTAAATTTCCCGTCGGCGGAGGTGGAAACTTTGTAGTAGTCGTCGGCATCAGCATAAAGCATTTTGTACCCGAGATGCCCGGTCTTTTCGCTGTTAACCGGAAATATAACCGCGGTCTCCCTCGAATCGTTTGGTTCTGCATCGTTCGGTAATCCCGAAGCAACAAAAGTGTTGGTAATGGTGTAATTCCCGTAACCCGTGCGGTCGGCCCACAAATAATACGTCCCTGCCGTAAGATTATTGATGGTAATTTTGTTGGTGTGACTGCCCGAACTACAATACCCATTGTAATAAAGGTTGTATTGTCCGGTCTCACTTACCACCACCAAATCAACGCACAATGCCTGATCAGAAGTTAGTGTAAATTCCAGTTTCCCATCGCTCGTGGTAACCAGTTTGTAGTAGTCGGAAGAGCCATCGGCCTGCGTAAAACTTCCTGACATGCTTGAGTTTAACCCAAAAGAATTGGCCGTTTCTCTTGAATTGTTAGGCTCAGTTTCTGCAAAAACGCCGATTGATCCGGTAAAAATCAGTACCAGAATAAAATAAATTTTCCAGATCATTTGTTTGGTTAAGGTAATGGATTTCATAAGCTTGATCTTGGTTTCTGCAAATAAAAGTAGGAAAAACAATTGATCGAAGAAATAAAGTTGTAAAGTTTTGCTTTTGCAATGTACCCGTGATTTTATAGACAGGTGTAAAAAAAGAAATCCGCTGGATTAGCGGATTTCAGGAAGTTAAATTCCTTTGTTTTAAACAATCAGATCAACAAATGCGTCTAACTGAGTGTCGAAGTTTTGAGCCGTATAAGTACCAAGTTCTTTCAGGGCCTGCAAATTTTTAGGCGAAGCATCGTCCATGTCAGAACTTACGTCAATCGGCATTTCGGTATTGATGCGTACATATTGTCCGTTGGCACCAACCGCATCAAAAATCTGGCGAAGCTGGTAATCCACCACCTCTGCAACACCCGACATCATAATGTCGATGAGCGGTTTTACCCATTGCACCATGCCCCAGTTTTTGGCCTTGTCGTAGTCGTATTCCTTTTTAGAGTAGCCCGTTCCGAGCGACAAAATCGCCATTTGCGAGGGTGGAGTCTTGTATTCGTTGTACACCTCGGCAAATGCGCAAAGCGTGGGATTGTTCACAAATACACCCCCATCAATCAAAGGATAGCTTACTTCCGAAACCGATTTTACGTTGGAACATTCGAAATAAGTTGGCGCTGCCGAGGTTGCCCGGGCAACTTCCTTTACCGGAAAGTCCCATCCTTTTTTCTTTCGGGCATCGTGTTGGGTAAAAAAGTGGCCCATGCGGTGCTTAATATCGTACGAAGTAATAAGGCACGGCTTTAAAAGTTCGCTTAATTTAATGTCGCCAAAATAATCGTCGAGCGCCTTTTCAAGTTCCGAGGCAGGGTACATTTCGTCGAGAACGCCGCCCATTGTTCGAAGTTTATGTCCCAACGATACACTGAAAATGTCGCCACCCCTTTTCAGGTATAAATCAACTACCTGACTGGCATCAAATTTAGGGCGGTTGGTTAGCGCTTCCCCGTCGGTGCCGGGCACAAGGTAGGCACATGTTAAAATACCACCAGTGCTGGTGCCGGCAATCAGATCAAAATAGTCGGCAATGCGGGCATTCGGATTGCCCGATTTTGCTTTCAGTTTTTCTTCCAGAATCACCAGAATTTGTCCTGGAATAATACCACGAATTCCGCCTCCGTCAATCGACAGGATGCGGGTCATTTTTGATTTAGTTTCAGTCATGATGTGTTTTATTTATGGTAGATAAATGAATCATGAACAGTTAAAAGTTAGTCGGGCTGATTTTTTAGTGAGAATGTCCTATCTGATGGTTCTCTGTCAAATGCTGAATAATTTCATTGGGTTCATTCAGGAAAGAACCATCATCGAGAACAAGTACAGGGCAGCTTTGATTTGCTTCTCCGAGCAATTCAACCAATACTTTGCGTGGTCGGGCAAAGTCGAGATAATGAACCTCCAATTCGTTTCGAAGCCGTGGATAATAAGACAGCAGGCCTTCAATTATCGCGCAATCGGGGCAAAAATAAAGTTTCCCGTCAACGCGGTTGAAGTCGCGGAAGTCGGATTTGAGCAGAAATAATTTTTTCATCCTGAATAAAATTGGCGTGTTAGATAATCCGAATAACACAACAATAAATTCAGCTTAAAGTTCTTGAAATCAAATTGATCTTGAAAAATTTGAATTAAATTTTGTGGAAAATATCCTTTAGAAATGAGTTCAAACATCCGCTGTGAAGTCTATTTTTATGATATTTCGATTTATTTATTCAAAAAACAACAAGTTTAAATCTCTTTTACAGGGCTTGGCAACAAGGTTTTGTTATTTTTGCAGAAATTTTTTTCAAAAAAATGGAACCCACGGAGATCATTCAATCCAAAATATACGAAAGCTTTCAGGATTTTAAACCTGTACTTGACCAATGGCGGGAGGCCGGACTGACAGTAGTATTTACCAATGGCTGCTTCGACCTTGTTCATCGTGGACACATTGATTCGCTTGCAAAAGCTGCAGAATTGGGCGACAGGTTAATTGTTGGATTGAATTCCGATACTTCTGTTACTTTGCTCAAAGGTATTTCGCGCCCGCTAATTGATCAGCAGTCGCGCACCATTTTGCTGGCTTCGCTGCTCATGGTTGATGCGGTTATTATTTTTGACGAGGAAACTCCCTACGAACTCATTAAACTTGTACAGCCCAACATTCTGGCCAAAGGAAGTGAATACAAGCTGGAGGAAATTGCCGGATACGACATTGTTCTGGCCAACGGCGGCAAGGTTGAACGTATTGAATTAACTGAAGGTTTCTCAACCACCGACATCATTCATAAAATCAAGAATAACCTGATGTACTTTACCGACTAGGTTGTTCTGTTCTTTGTCCGGATTATAGGGAATTCACATTTTGTACCCCAACATACAATCAGATGGCCAAAGTTAAAACCAGTTTCTTCTGTCAGAATTGCGGCGCGCAATCGCCCAAATGGGTTGGAAAATGCAACTCGTGTGGCGAATGGAACACTTTCGTGGAGGAAATCGTTGAGCGCGAAAGTTCAAAAACAGCCTCTTTTTTAACCGGAACAGGTAATCTGCCCAAACTTTTACACGAGGTTTCATCTGAAAATACAGCACGAATCGACACCTGCAATCAGGAACTTAACCGCGTTTTAGGAGGCGGACTGGTTCCCGGATCGATGGTATTGATTGGCGGCGAACCGGGCATCGGAAAATCGACACTCGTGCTGCAACTGGCTTTAGACCTAAAGAATAAAAAGATACTGTACGTTTCCGGAGAAGAAAGCATTCAGCAAATAAAAATACGGGCACAACGCCTTCAGAAAGAAAATCAGAATTGTTATTTCCTGAGTGAAACTTCGCTCGAACACATCATTGCGCAGAGCAAACAGGTTGTTCCCGATTTGCTGATTATCGACTCCATCCAAACGGTTTCAACCGAATCGATTGAATCATCTCCAGGTTCGGTTGGGCAGATTCGCGAATGCACCAACGGAATTCTGAAATACGCCAAGGAAAATATGGTTCCGGTTATCCTGATTGGCCACATTACCAAGGAAGGAAGTCTGGCGGGGCCTAAAGTATTGGAACACATTGTTGACACGGTTTTACAGTTCGAGGGCGAAAATCAGTACATGTACCGCATTCTTCGGGCTATCAAAAACCGGTTCGGTTCCACTTCCGAACTGGGGATTTTTGAAATGGGAAATTCGGGTTTGCGTGAAGTGACCAATCCTTCGGAATTGCTGATCAACCGCGCCCACGAAGGGTTAAGTGGAACGGCCATTTCGGCAGCAATTGAAGGAATTCGCCCGTTGTTGATTGAAATACAAGCGCTGGTAAGTACCGCAGCTTACGGCACACCGCAGCGTTCGTCAACCGGATTTGACCTTCGCCGGTTAAATATGCTGCTGGCCGTGCTCGAAAAGCGTGCTGGCTTTAAATTGGCCACCAAAGATGTTTTCCTGAATATTGCCGGTGGAATAAAAGTTGACGACCCGGCCATCGACCTCACCGTTATTACAGCCATCCTTTCCTCCAACTTTGATCTGCCGATTCGCAAAAATGTATGCTTCGCCGGTGAGATAGGACTTTCCGGTGAGATTCGCTCGGTTAACCGGCTCGAACAGCGCATTGCTGAAGCCGAAAAATTGGGTTTCGACTGCATCTATATTCCCAAAGCGGGGAAAGGAATCAATCTTCAGAAATTTAAAATCGAGATTTTGCAGTTTGACCGCGTCGATCAATTCTTTCGGCAGGTTTTCAGCAAAAAAAGCTGAAAAAGAAAGATCATATTCTCAGGCTCACCATTCAGCTTCCTGCTTTTTCATCTCTTCCTGCAATTTAGAAAGAAGGTCTTTCATTTCCGATTCAGTCTTGCAAATCAAATTATATATGGTCTGATTTGGTTGAGCCAATGTTTTGGCTGCAGCTTTCCCGATTTTAATTCCGGGAGGCGGATTATTTATAACCCATGTCGGATCACCTGTGTTTTTATAGTATTCTTTTTTCTCTAAATACTTTTTAAAGGGAATTGTAGTGCCGGTGCTACCTTCCTGAACATCGGTTGTTATCGAAATATCTGAAATCTCATTTTTATACTTCCCATCTTTCACCGAGACTACAATTGTAAAATTTGGATACCAGTCAATTACAACCTGAGCTGAGCCATAGCTTTCTGAAATGTGAACAGATCCTTTTGCAATAATTTTGCCGGCAAAGCGATCGTCCATCAGCAATGCATTTTCGGTTGAAATAAACGATTTGGCAAACCATTCTCTGGCCTTAGAGTAAAGTTGTCCGGCAGTTTTTCCAGGGATCTCAACAACTTCAGTGTATTCTTGTGCAACCGAAAAGAATGGAAGAAGGACTAGCCAAAACAATAATTTTTTCATGAGTGAAGTCTCTTTCTGATTTTCAGATGCAAATTATGAAAACAAAAGATGATAGTAAAAATTTAAGCAATAGTATTATGAAAAAAAGCTGAGGCCCCTGACCATCAGCTTTTATAACAGTTACATTGGTTCCAAACTTGGCAGAAGTGAAACCACTGAAGCCAGGGATTTTGGCTCTTACCCCGAAAGCTTCTCGTTGCAGGCAGGTCTTCTGGCTCTCCTGATTTTTGCCAACCTTCCCATCCCATCGAAACAGAACAGTGGTTATTTTCGGCAAAACCTCCTTGCGGATAAAGGATTACAGCTGCGGGGACAGCTCCTGATTCGAACAGGATTCCCTCTTCGTTCCGGTTAAACGGAAACCTGAAACACAGTTGCAATGATACGGAGAAAATTTATCCTGAAACGTTTTCCGCAGGTTAACAAATTAAGAAGTTACCAACAATTATACATTTACCTGTGGCAATGTTAAAGAAGTAAAATATTGTCTTTGGGCAGTTAGTTATCTGATTATTTCGGATTACATTTGACTCGAAATTTATGAAAGTAACATGAAACAATTCATTGGAATACTATTATTTGCTGCTGCAATAAGCGGACTTTCTTCCTGTTACAGTACTTCGATTGAAAAGCCAGACAACCTGATTTCGAAGGATAAGTTTGTGAAAATGATGGTGGATGTTTACCTGATTCAAGGGATGAACGTTGACGCCATAAAGCTTGATTCATTGAAGAAAATCACGCAAACGGACCTCTATTTTTCGGTACTTAAAAAATATGATGTTCCTGATACCGTCTTTATCCGATCGCTCATTTATTATTCCAGTTATCCGAAGGAATATGAAAAGATTCACACCCAGATTATGAACATTTTGAGCGAGTCGGAGCAGCAGTTTAAGCCCAAGGATAAACTGAATGTTGGCACCGAATGAAACGATGATGCCACGGTAACAACATTTAAAGTGGTGGCACAAAAGGCCATGTAAATCTTATTGAAGAAGCTTTTTTATGGCATGGAGTTCCACATGTACGCCCCTAATATTCAACAAATTAATAACAATATTTACGTGTGAAAAAATTTGCGGCCAATTACCTTGTTTCAGAAAACGGCACTTTCCTGAAAAATGGAGTTGTTGTTCTAAACGATATTGGCGAAGTTCTGGAAATTATTGATACTGGTGGCGACCTGCAGGAAATGGCGCAACTCACATTCCTGAACGGGATTCTGATCCCAAACTTCAAGCTGGTAAATGATCTTCCACCATCGCAACAAATGAATGATGAATTTTCTGTTCAGGCTTTGATTACTCGTTTGGCTGATGAACTCACTGAAATCAGCCTTCATCGATGGATTGAAATTAGCGTTCAGATTCAAAAACAGTTTCCGAATAAAACCATTCCTGAAATTTTTGATACAATAAATGCAGATTTACAAACCAGTCTGGGTTATTCAAAACAAAACATCCTCGGATTATTTTTGCTGAAGGGCATCGACTTGGTTTACATGCATTTCACCCCGGCATTCAGATTGAAAAAAATACTATAAACACCTCACGTAAATTACGATATGGCAACTTTCCTTTTTGATCAAATTATTTTCGGGCCTGTAAAAAGTCGCAGGTTGGGGGTTTCACTGGGCGTAAACTTGTTGCCAACCGACAGTAAAGTTTGTTCGTTCGATTGCATTTACTGCGAATGTGGATGGAATCCGAAAAAAAGGGAAAAAAAGGCGGTTTTACCAACACGCGAGGAAGTGTCTGCAAAAATGGAAGAGAAGCTTCTTGAGATGACGGCTTCCGGAGAATTGCCCGATGTAATTACTTTTGCCGGTAACGGAGAACCAACCTTGCATCCCGAATTTGAAGGAATTATTGAAGATACCATCAACCTGCGCAACCAACTTACGCCAAAAGCCCGAATCGCAGTTTTATCGAATGCCACTATGTTGCACAAACCATCAGTGGTGCGGGCATTGATGAAAGTTGATGACAATATTCAAAAGCTGGATTCTGCATTTGAAGAAACTATCCGAAAAATGGATTGCCCTTCATCAAATTTCAGGCTGGCTGATGTCGTCGGGAGCCTAAAGCAATTCAATGGGCAGGTCATTCTTCAAACCATGTTTCTGCGGGGAACATTTAAAGGCGAAACAATCGATAATACTGTTGAAAAAGAAGTTGCGGCCTGGCTGAAACTGGTGATCGAAATTAAGCCATCGCAGGTCATGATTTACACCATCGACCGCGATACTCCGGCTTCGGGATTGGAGAAAGTAAAAATTGAAGAACTTCAGCAAATTGGGGAACGAGTCAGGTTAATGGGAATCAAGGTTCAGGTTTCAGGCTAAAATAAAATTGTCATTTATAATCATTGACAAACTTCCAATGACTATAAATGACAATGAATGACAGGTCTTCCCCCCAGATTTTTGTTTTATTGAGTGACCCGGGTCCATGTAGTGGAGCGGCCCAGCCATTTTATTCCAACCACATATCCTTTCAGGTAAAGCGTATTGGTATCTTTTTCAAACCAGGCAAAACAATCATATGTTTTCCCGTTGTCCGGATCGTAAATACGGCCATTTTGCCATTCTTTATCCGAGGCATTAAATTTTAATCCGGAAAGAATCTGCAGGCCAAGTCTTGATTTTGTCTTGAGTTTAGGATCAGGATTATTGTAATCCTTTTCGGGTTCACCATTCACATATTTACTGGGGTTAATGTAAACGACTGTTCCGATGAACTTTCCGTTTTCTTCTTTCACCTCAATCTTCGAGGTTTTCGTATCGTTCCACCAAATACCGGCAATTTTTTGAGCATCCTGCGCAAATACCGGAGAAATCAGCAAACTTAGCAACATCAATAATCCAAATCTTTTCATTTGTTTAGAATTTTCAAAGTTAGTTTGTAAAATTTTCGAATCAGCCTTGGCTTTTCAATTAAAAAAAATCAGTGCAACTTTAATTTTTTCAGCAAGTTATAGATTATTTTTTTGATTTTGAAATTCATCAGTTATTTTGAAGTTTTTCATTTATTTATTTGCTTCGCTTAATTAAAGCCATTTTGTTGAGGAAAGAATCAAACAAAATTCGCTAAAACCTTGAATAACTAACTTTAGAACAAAATAACCACTATGAAACGTTTATTATTCCCCCTTGTTCTTGTTATTTTCATTGTCGATTTTTCGTTTGCACAGTTACGGTTTTCGGAAGGCGAAGTTCTTGTTCTTTCTCGCCATGTCTGGCGCGGAGAGCAATTAGGTAACGATATTGCCATTGAACCATCGGCTACCATCGAAAGCGGGCGGTTTAGTTTTAACGTTTGGGCCGCCCTCACGCCAAACAACAGCTATTCGGAAGTTGACCTGATTCCATCAGTTGCATTTAAGCATTTTAGCGTAACCTTGCTCAACTATTATAATCCTGTGCCCGACGAATCGAACCAGTATTTTAACCTGAAAAAAGGAGAAAGCCGTCATTCGCTGGAGCTTTCGTTCGATAATTATTACATCGATGAGCACAAGTTTAAATGGATGGTGGGAACTTTTTTGCTCGGCGACAAAAATGAAGATACAGATAAGCCAATGTTTTCAACCTACATCGAATTTATGTACCCATTTACCCTGAAAGGAATTGATGTTGAACCTTTTGCCGGAATAACTCCGCACCGCGGATTGTATGCCGACAATTTTGCGCTGGTCAATACCGGCATCAATTTGGGGAAGGACATTGAACTGAAATCACCATTTTCAATACCATTGAGCCTTTCTTTCATTTCAAATCCCTATGCCGGTTCAAATTATATCGTTTTCTCGGCAGGAATAGCTTTTTAGACAGGCCTTCAAAAATTATTAGCCAACTGTAATTCGTTTTTAGAATAATTAACGAATTAGGTGTTCATGCAGAGCTGTGAAAAACAAAGCTTTTGCTATTTTTGTTGTTCTATTTCGGACTACAAGCCATGAAGCGATTTTCGTTTGTTTTCGGTATTTACCTTCCGTCGAAAAACCCTGATCCCTTTTTGACTCCGGTTCGGGAAATATAATTTAATAACTTTTAGCGATGAAAATTTCAGGAATTAAAAAGGCAGGGATTGTTGTAATCGGAATTGTTGTGTTGGCCGTTGGTTTCTATAGCTTTAAACAGGACGACAAAAATTTCCAGGTTGCCAAAAATCTCGATATTTATTACACGCTTTTCAGGGAGCTGAACCTGTTCTATGTTGATGATGTTGAGCCCAATAAACTGGTAAAAACCAGTATCGACAAAATGCTCGAATCACTCGACCCCTACACCAATTACATTCCTGAAGATGATGTGGAAGACTTCAAGTTTATGACTACCGGCGAGTATGCGGGTATTGGAGCTTTAATCAGCAAGCAGAATGGCAAAATCGTTATTGCTGAGCCGTATGAAGGTTTCCCTGCACAAAAATCGGGGTTGAGAGCGGGCGACATTTTGCTTGAAGTAGCTGGAAAAATCACCGAAAATCTTTCGACCGAAGATGTGAGCAACCTTTTGAAAGGGCCGGCCAACAAACCTGTGCTGGTAAAAATTCAGCGCATTGGTCAGAAAAAGCCGATGGAAATTGAAATTGTCCGCGAAAAAATTCAGATCGACCCTGTTCCATACTATGGAATGCTGAATAAAGAAACCGGCTATATCCGTTTGTCGAATTTCACCGTTGACTGCACCGAGCGGGTAAAAATTGCTTTAATTGAACTGAAGGAAAAACATGGGGCCAAAGCTTTGGTGCTCGACTTGCGTTCCAATCCCGGTGGGCTGCTGATGGAAGCTGTTCGCATTGCCAATTTGTTTATACCAAAAGGTCAGGAAATTGTAAGTACGCGCGGAAAAGTAAAACAGTGGGATAAAGTTTATACTGCTACCGAAAATCCGGTTGACACCATTATGCCTATTGCCGTTTTGGTAAATCGTGGTTCAGCCTCTGCTTCCGAAATTGTGGCAGGTGCCATTCAGGACCTCGACCGAGGTATGATCGTCGGAACCCGCACGTTTGGAAAAGGATTGGTGCAAACCACCCGCGACCTGAGTTATAATGCCAAACTAAAAATTACCACTGCAAAATACTATATCCCGAGCGGTCGTTGCATTCAGGCGCTCGATTACTCGCACCGCAACGAAGACGGAAGCGTGGGTGTAGTTCCCGATTCGCTCATTACCAAATACACCACTAAAAAAGGACGTATTGTGTTCGATGGAGGTGGGGTTGTTCCCGATATAACCGTTGACGACGAAGCATTGAGTAATCTGGCAATCAATCTGGTTGGTCAATCGATTATCTTTGATTATGCCACTTATTTCAACAGCAAAACTGAAAAAATTGGTTCTCCGGAAGAGTACACAATTTCGCCGGAAGTTTTTAACGATTTCGCCCAGTTTGTTAAAAGTAAAGACTTTAAGTACGAGTCGAAGACAGAAGAACAACTTGATAAGTTGCTTGATATTGCCAAAAAAGAAAAATACTACGACCTGTCGAAAGATGAGTTTGAGAAACTGAAACTGAAACTTGGACATAACCTCGATCAGGATTTGGAACATTTTAAAAGTGAGATTTCAGAGTTGTTGACCGATGAAATTGTTTCGAGGTATTATTACCAGAAAGGAGCCATTAAAGCGGCTTTGCGCGATGACATGGATGTAAAAAAAGCCATTGAATTGCTGGGAAAACCTGATGCTTATGCCTCAATATTTGATAAGGGAAGAATTATTAAGGCCAATTAATTCGTTAACGATTCCTCAGAAACAAGCCCCGGTTCAATTCATTGTGCCGGGGCTTGTTTCTAAAATAAATAGTTATCTTGTGGCATCTGAAAATTCAAAAAAAGATTGGAGAGGAAGGATATGAAAAAGAATTTTTTGATTCTAATTTTTTGTTGCCTGTCGGCTTTTTCCGTATTTGCACAAACAAATGGCACCCTGGCTGTTTCGGTAACTACAAGTTCATCTGGTGGTAATTATGCTCCCCGGAATGTATTGGCCATTTGGATTGAAGATTCTTCAGGAAAATTTGTAAAAACCCTGCTTGCCTATGCTGCCAACCGGAAGACACATCTGAATAACTGGGAAACTTCGACGACCACCGCCGGAAGTGTTTACAACGTGACAGATGCCATTACTGGTGCAACACAAAGTTCTCACGGTACACGAACCTGTTCCTGGAATGGAAAAGATTTCAAAGGTAATTTGGTTGCCGATGGAAATTACAACCTGCGCATGGAACTAACTGATAAGAACGCCACCGGAAATACAGCCTCATTTCAGTTCGTAAAAGGACCAGCCAATCAGACCCTTTCGCCAGCCAATGTGCCTAGTTTTTCTTCCGTCTCAATGAAGTGGACAAGCGGAATAACAGGTATTATTCCTGAACTTACAGAAAGTAATACCATTGTAGTTTATCCCAATCCCGGGACCGGATTATTCACCGTTTTGGGTGAAAATATTCAAAGCATTAATGTCAGCGATCTGGCCGGAAAAACGATTCTTAAAAGTATAGCTCCCATTATTGATCTCGGAAAATATCCCAAAGGGATTTATCTGTTCACCGTAAAAACAGGAGAACAAATTTTCGTCGAGAAAATAATTAAAGAATAAGTGCTACAAAGTTGCCAGAAAATGGCAGGTCTTGTTCCCCCGGCGAACTGATTCCAGAATTTTTACCTCCACCGGTCGCCCGAGCGCCGTTTCGAAAATGGTTTGGTGAGTAGCGCGGGTACATTCGCAATGTAGATCGTTGGGACGGGCAGGACGATATTTTGCAGCCGGGCAATAGCATCCCTGCGACACTTCACCGTAACGAACATGCACTGTATTCCCCTCTTTCCATACCTCAAAGTTTTGCTTATACGCCTCAATTAATTTATTCATGTCACCCTTTCCCTTTTCGGCAATATCTTTTTTGAACTGGTGACGATTAAAACAACCACGCCCACATCCGGCTAATAAAAATACCTTGGAAGGTTCGTCAAGGTTTTCATCAATTGTATTCAAAAGATCAGTCAGCCAATTCTGGATAAACTCTTTTTCCTGAAGTAGTTGTTGGTACTTTTCGTCTTCTGGTTCAGTAGTTTCAACGGCCAGTGCGCTGGCCACCGGCATTAAAAAACAACCGGCACAGGCACTGGCTGCCAATGAACTCCGGAAAAACTCTTTTCTATTCATGTTATTGATTTTTAGGTTTTCAAAGGAGACAATTCCTGATCGGATTACCCTATTAAAAATCAACGAACGACTGATATCGGGGGATGAAAGGGAAGGTTAAAGCATCGGGCTCAAAATTCGGGCAAACGACTCTTTGATCTTGTTGATTCGGGGACGCTTCACCCATTCGTCTAAAATAACCTGGTCACTTTTCGCCTGATCTTCGATGAACTGGGTAGCAAGAATTCCGGCGATTTCTTCATCATAAATCATGGCATTTACCTCAAAGTTCGTTTCAAGGCTCCGAAAATCAAGATTTGCCGTTCCCACCGACGAAAA
>Ga0172367_10005128_pt1 | contig 15952 bp, 11 predicted proteins | sample Lak10m_FD_114542 | JGI IMG/M metagenome (GOLD analysis project Ga0172367, IMG submission 114542) | Freshwater microbial communities from Kabuno Bay, South-Kivu, Congo - kab_022012_10m | ecosystem: Environmental > Aquatic > Freshwater > Lake | place: Democratic Republic of the Congo: South-Kivu...
CAGGAACAGTTGGTTTTAAACCAGCTGGTCTAGGAGGTATTGGTGGAGGCACACGAGGAGCCGAACCCATGTAGGAGGGAGCCGAACCCATGTAAGGAGCCGAACCCATGTAAGGTATTGACATTTTATATATATATATATATATTCGAAATTTTTGAGAAACATACTACGAAGGTCAACCTAATTACGACCAGAGTCCTACATGATATCAACCAAAATACTACCTAGATTCGAGTTCATCAGGCATAGTACATATTTCTTCCGATCTAGATCTTCAGCTTTGATGACAAGATCGACATAGTAACTTCTCTTGTAAAACAGATAATCGTGCATCCAGTCTAGTTCTGGATTGGATTCGTTAGCATCATTTTCATCAATAATATCTTCTTCGATTTCATCAAGAGTGCCACAACCTTTCTCGAAAGTGCAATAGTCATCGACTACCAAAGCCGACAACATGATATCTAGAGTTTTTACGATATTCTGTCGACGTGACATTTTAAGACCTTAAGTGTAAGTACACTTTCAGTTGTTTATTTAACTGGCTTTCCACTCACTTTGAGACAGTTCTTAGCTCTCGTGTAAGACCATATTTGAGTGGCTAAAGGCTTCAAGATACCAGCCATATTAACGACGTGAACACCACCCACGTAAACGACAGATGTGGTCTGTGGTTGACGGTAGATTCTAGCTGCTGTGTAGAGATCCTGAAGAAGTGAGAAGATGAAGATGAGCGAGTCACAGTCAGGTGGTGACATATACTTGTCTAAACGAATATTCTGTTCTCGACTTTTTGCGAGGACTTTTTCAAACTTGTCTCGAAGAATAGAGAATAGTCTTCTGTTATTTGAGAACGTCTGTAGGTAGGCGAGGAAACCTTCCCTCAACTTCTCCCTCACGTTATGTTCTAAAGAGGCCAACACGCGTTGTAGTTTAGCGATAACATGAAGGTATCTTTTCTGGTACTTAGAGGCGAAATCTACATGCCGTGACATCATCTTGAGGTCAGCTCGATAGAGCCTATTTTGAGTCATCTGACGCAGTGAGAGTAGGTCGTCATAGTAGGTCACTATCTCGTCGAAAAGGTCGTACTTGTTGAGGTATGAAATACAGCTCTCGTACAAGATCCGGTCGAAACCTTGACTGTAAACATCGGATAGACAGATGTTAAATAGGGTTCCGAGAACTGTCCCGTTGACTCGTATATTGACCGGATGGAGACGTGTGTTAGGTAGGTTACACATATCGCCCGAGTTCTTACTTTTGACAAGACAACGAGAGCTCCCTTTGATGAAGTCAGTCATTGGACTTGGTAGGAACACTTGTGAGTAACTCTTGTGATAAGTAGCCTCCAAGAAGATATCAACTGGACGATTTTGAGAGAGAGTCTGTATGAAACTTACTGGTGTGTAACAGTTTACTTTACAGTAACTATTCTGACAGGTTGTCTCTTCGTGAATCTCACCTAGCAAGTAAATATCATGAGAGTGACCTTTCAAGTAGGCATAATCTGAAACTCCAGATAAAGTATAATCTCCGCTCATTAAACCATCCATTTTGAAATATCAATATTTTGAGTTACAAATCATATAGATTGTATGTGAATATTTTAGTCTGTTGTTTGGGTATTTCGCACACTATACGTATGTCATATGACAAATTACTACTCTTTCGAACACTCTTTCGAAGGGTCTTTTGTATGTTATACATACAAAATATCGTGACTATAAAATATGTGGACTAACTGTGTTAGAACTAGAGATGCTGCTACAAAGATCTGTAAAAACTCTGGTTACACAAAGAACGACTACTGTCAAGGAGGTGATACTATTCGTAGCTCTGCAAGTGGTCGATGTATTGACGTTCCGTTCGCTTCTGGAGACAACGGTGTTCAGTTTCAAATCTATGACTGTAACAACTCAAATGCTCAGAAGTTCTATCGAGACGATAAAGGTCGAATGGTTAATGTAAACTCGGGAAAGTGTCTTGAAGTGTCTGGAGGAGACTCTGCGACAGCTAACGGTACTGCAGTCCAACAGTGGACCTGTCATGATGGAAACAACCAGAAATGGGACCAGGATGAGATTGGTCGTCTACGTCCAAAACACGCTCCAAACAAGTGTATTGACATAGTTGCTGGAGGTACTGGAAATGGTAGTCGTCTACACCTCTGGGACTGCTTTGACATTCCATCTCAAAAGTGGAATATTCCAGACAACTGTCTCGGATCTAAGTGTTGGTGTCAACCAGAAACTAAGACGACAACTCTCTTTGGAGCCGACTATACACCTTGTTTTCGAGATGAAGACGCTCTAGCACAAGGTCTCCCAAATAAGCGAGATTTAGCCTCCAAGTGGTGTCGTGATCAGAACGCTGGTTATACTAGTGTTTCAGACGAGAGAGACTGCGGTGACTGGTATTCAAGTTTTAGGTGTTCTCGACCAGTTTGGAGCAATACAGGCGACCGTAATACTGGCACCAAAGATAACTGGAATCAAGACGGTTGTCGAAATCAGACTTTTAGATATGCTAGAAGAGTTGACCTCAAAGGAGCTAACTTTAACGACGGTATGAACAGTATGTTAGCGACAGTCCCAACCGAAGGTCAGACTCTTTTCGGTGAGACTGTGAAAACAAGAGGAACAGAAGATTTAGGTGTTTCTGGACAGTGGTTAGTGATGAACACTTCAAACTCGTCATGTGATCCTGGATGGATGGAAGATTGGAAAGATCAAGGTTGTAGTAATGGACTCAAAACATACACTAGATGGGTTAATGCTAAGCAGTGGTCAAACTGGGATGCTGCTGCAGAGTACATGAGAGATCAGTTTATGAGAGAGTCTGGTGGAAAGTTCAATGGAAATCAGGACATAGTCACTTCTGGAGTGGCAACGGTAGGTTCGACAAGAGTTGTCCGAATTACCGTCCGGGACGATGGATGTGGTCCCAGATGGGATAATGGAGGTTCTGATCTCGAAGAGTCAAAATGGAACAAAGATGGTTGTACGGATGATCTTGGCTTTAGATATGCCAGATGGGTTAATCCTAATGGTAACACACTTGAGACAGCTGTCAATCAGATGTTAGCTAGATTACCTTCTGTCGGTCAGAACTTTCTAGGTAAGACAGTTTCTTCTCGAACTAACGAAGGTAACTGGATCATTATCTACACCAAAGATACTGTCTGCGACCCAGACTGGAAGGATACAAACTGGTCTAATGAAGGTTGTAAACCCGACGGAAATAGAGGTTATAACCGATGGGTTGATGCGAAAAAATGGCCAGTTTCTAAATGGCAGGAAGCAGCGGAAATAGTGCGAAATCGTTTCATAAGCGAGTCTGGTGGAAAGTTTAATGGGACTCAAACTATCATCTCATCCGCATCAACTGATCGAGCTGGAGGTGGCAAGAACGTCTCGCTAGTAGTCGAGGATTCGACCTGTAAACCAGGTTGGTTGAACCAGTGGCAAGATAAAGGTTGTGAGGCTAGTATCAGCGGTTTCAAGCTTCTAGAGAGACAAGTTGACGCTAAGAGTATGGATTGGACTATAGCCGCTAACATGATGTCAGCTCCTATCCAGACAGTGTCGACGACGACTACAGCTGTGGTTACATTCTATGCTGATGGAGACTATCAAGGTACTTCTTACACGAGAGGTGTTGGTAACTACTCTCTAAGTCAGTTAGTGACTACAGTAGCAGTCTCATCAGTTAAAGTCCCGGCTGGACTGGCAGTTGTCCTCTACGATGGGACTCTCTCATTCACTGGAAACAAGCTAGTTCTGGTCGGTCCCGTGGACGTATCCTTCTTAGGAGACTTTAACGATAAGGTCCGGAGTGCTGAAATTGGTATCGTTAAGGCTAAAGAGATCTCCACTACAGGTGGTGCTTTTGTCATCATTAGAGCTGACTTCCAGAACTGTTACAACTATGAACCGACACCATCGCGTGTCCAGTGTATAAACCTCAACCAGTCGATAACTCAAAGGAAATGTATCAACTGGCCGGCTAATTGGATCGTATCAAATGACATTGTTAACGGTTGTCAACGTCTTCGACCAGCAAACAGTACCGTTCAGATTTCCGGTATAGATGTGGTCGCTAGATACCAGAACAACAACGATAGCTTCTGTCGACCTTACTGGGACAATGGAGCGACTCAACTTGAGAAGATGAACTATAACAACATCAGCCTTTGGAGTGATGACGGTTGCCAGATTGACGGTTCTCGACGTTACTCACGTGGTGTCGATCTTAACAATATCGACCAACAGACAGCTATAAACTACATGTTAAACACACTTCCACAAGTTGGTTTCCCTGTCTTCACTTCTCAATACAAACTACAACGTAAAGAGAGCTCTGGCAACCGTATCGTCATCTACACCGATTCAGATTGTTTCAGCTATCCAGGACCTGTCTCAAACGAGTCCTGTATTGCGGTCGGTAAGAGAACTCGAGCTCAGAAGTGTGAGAACTGGCCGGCTGGTTGGATTGCGAGTAATGAGGTTGTTACTGCCTGCCAGGCTAAGAAACCAGCTGGTAGCACACCACAGATCGTTTCAGGAGGTCAGGTCTGGGCTAAGTGGCAAGCTGATGATGTCAGCTGCAACCCTACCTGGGTCAAACAAGGAGAGATCCAGAATAAGAGTCTTTGGGACGATAACGGCTGTCAGTCGAACGGGAATCGACGTTATGCTCGAGAAGTGAACACTCAAGGTCTCCCTGACAATATGACCGGAACTGCTATGAACTACATGTTAGAACTCCTTCCTAAGATCGATGAGACACTCTTCAACAAGACAGTCAAGAGTCGAGCTGTAGAAGGTCGCTGGATTGTTATGTTTGTAGATGATGGTTGCCAGCCAGATTGGGAAGCTAACAGCAGATGGGATGATGGTATCTGTCAGGCTGACAAGACTAAACGTTACACACGACCAATCGACGCTAAAGCCTGGTCTAACTGGGACGAGGCTGCTAACTTCGTTCGAGAACGTGAACTTACGCTTAACGGAGGACGTTTCAATGGGACTCAAGAAATCGTCAGTTCTAGCATCACTTCGATAGCTGGTAAGAGGTTTGTTGTCTTCAACGTTAGAGATAGTAACTGTGAAGCTGGTTGGTTGGAAGAGTGGCAAGATAAAGGCTGTCAGGCGAATGGTGACCGCAAGTTCTCGCGTCAAGTTCGGGCTAACTCACTCGACTGGGACCTAGCTGCAGACACACTCTTAACTACCATTGAAGTCGGATCTCAACTCCTTGGAGGTGAAGTCAAATCTAAGAATAAAGTCAAAACTCCGAGTGGTGTCTGGATTGAAATTACTGTCAACAAGAGAGACTGCTTCAACTATCCAGGTGAGATCTCAAGTGAGAACTGTACTGCAGTTGGAAGACGTATCATCGCTAAAGAGTGTCAAAACTGGCCGGCTGGGTGGGTCGCTTCTGACAATGTAGTTCAAGCTTGTCAAGCCAACAAACCATCCGGAAGTATACCTCAGATTGCTGGGACTCAAGTGTGGGCTAAATGGGATACTCAAGATGAGAGTTGTAATCCAACTTGGACTATACAGGGAGATACTCAGAACAAGACTCTCTGGAGAGATGACGGCTGTCAGACTGATGGTACTCACAAGTATACACGTCAAGTCAACACTCAAGGTCTTGACTCTATCTCAGCTGGAACTTACATGCTGACGTTATTACCTCAACCTGATGAGAACCTCTTCAATCTCAAAGTAGTCCGAAGAGCAGTCGAAGGAGACCGTATCGCCATGTTCTTGAATGAAGACTGTTTTGACTACTCTGGAGTGCTATCGAGAGAAACCTGTGCTGCAGTCGGCAAGAGAACAGTAGCTAAAGAGTGTCTCAACTGGCCAGCCGGGTGGACTTCTGTAATCAACAGAGACCAACTTTTAGCTTCATGTGAACCCAAGAAACCAGCTGGAAGTACCGTCGACGTCTATGGAACTCAAGTATGGGCCAAGTACCAGATCGACGATGAAAGCTGCACACCTACATGGGCTGAACAGGGAAACACTCAGGACATCAACTTGTGGCAGGATAACGGCTGTCAAGGAGACGGAAGCAAGAAGTATACAAGAAGAGTTCTAACTCAAGGTCTCTCTAACGAAGTAGCTGTTAACCACCTACTGACACTCATCCCACAAATTGACGAGAATCTCTTTGGAAAGAAGATCCTTCGAAGAGCTGTCGACGGAGACCGAGTTGTCATGTTTTTAGAAGATACTTCTTGCGATCCAGACTGGCGCGGAGACTGGCAAGACGACGGCTGCCAACGAGACAAGACCCGAAAATACTCTCGATGGGTCGACGCTAAAACCTGGACTGACTGGGACTTAGCAGCTCAATTCGTGAGAGACAAGTTCTTGAGAGAATCTGGAGGTAAATTCAACGGAACTCAGGAAATTGTCTCTAACCTCATCGACGTTAGAAATGGACAGAGATGGGTCGTTATCTACGTTAAGGACGATAACTGCAGTCCTGGCTGGGTCGATCCTGAATGGAGACGAGAAAACTGTCAGATTGACGGAACACGAAGATACACACGTAAAGTCGACGCTAAAGCTATGGACTGGGATGAGGCTGCCAATCAGCTTCTAAACGATCTCCCAACGACTCTCCTCGACGGAACGATTAAGGACAAGAAACGCGAGAAAACCGCGTCTGGAATCTGGGGTGTCATCCACGTTGATAACAAGACCTGCTTCAACTATCCAGGAGAACTCACCCAAGAAACCTGTACCAAGGTTGGAAGAAGACTTGTCTCTCAAAAGTGTGAAAACTGGACTCCCACAAGTGACGTCTCAAACCAGACTCTTCTCGCCTGTGAACCGAATAAACCAGAAGGTAGCACTGTCACTATTGATGGTCTCAATATCGTCGCCAAATGGGAGCTAGATGACGCTTCCTGTATACCCGATTGGAAGGCACCTGGAGAAACTAAAGACATCTCTCTCTGGACTGACCGTGGTTGTCAACCTGACGGTAATAAAAAGTACACAAGAGCTGTCAACCTTAACGGACTCACACCTGAAATCGGTGTCGGACACATGATAACACAACTACCTGACGACACACTCGCTGGTATGAAGATAACGAGAAAAGAACGTGAAGGTAACAACGTTGCTATCTACTTCGACTCAGACTGCTTCTCATATGGAAAACGAGAGACTCTACAGTGTCTAGAATCTGGTAGAAGACAAGTACGAAGCGAGTGTCTCAACTGGCCTCTAGACTACACTCCAAGACAAGCTGTCACCTCCTGCGAAAACAAGAAACCAACAGACAGTAAAGTCACTCTCATCGGAGATAAAGTCTATGCTATCTGGGACGTTCAAGACACGACCTGTGCTAGAATCGAAAAACCTGGTATCATCTCACCAACAGAAGAAGACACTAGACCAACTCCAGGTCTCGAAGTTCCTGGCACGGAACCAACACCTGTTCCAACACCTGTTCCAACACCTGTTCCAACACCAACTCCAACACCTGTTCCAACACCTGTTCCAACACCAACTCCAACACCAACTCCAACACCAGCTCCAACACCAGCTCCAACACCAGCTCCAACACCTGTTCCAACACCTGTTCCAACACCAGCTCCAACACCAACTCTTTCTCAGTCTAGAAGACGTGAGATTATCTCATTGGTGGTACTAATAGTAGGTATTATTTTAGCAGTTGCGATGTTCAAGTTGGTTGGTGTGATCGGATCAGTGGCTACGATTGTAGTTACAATCGTGGTTTCAGGAGCGGTTTTCTATGCACTCACTACAAAGAGTGTTAACGAATCTTAGTATCCTCGTCAGTTAGAGTCAGATACCAATAGTCAGATACGAGATCCTGTGAGATGTAGTCATCTGGGTCAGTTGTATCGTAAGTGATATAAGAGTATGGGTTAGACATCTCATACATGATCTGTGAACGAGCTGTCTCGTACTCCGCAAGACGCTGACGCTTGGCTTCGAGCACGTCTTCAACGAGATTCTCAAGACGTCGAATCTCATCATGACAACTCTCCAGACGCTCTTCAGTGTCAGAGTCATAGTTGACACTCGACAGTCGAGAAAGTACATCACGAAGATAGATGATACGCTTTCGGATCATCGAAGTCTTATACGAAAGCAGATCTGAAGACATTGTAGTCAAGATTCAGACGACAGTTACTTATTATACATAAGTAGAAATCTTTCATTTTTGGAAACGTATCTTGACTGGGTCTGTGAGTGCAGACAGTAGTGTTTGAGACTCTTTCTTGAACGGCTCAAATGTGTAGATGTTTGTCTCGATTGGAGACAGGTATCGTTCAAGTCGCAGAATGAGAGGTTTGATACGAGAGTAGATAAAGTCACTATCATCACGATAAGTAGTCTCGCACATGATTGTGAGAGCTCCGATAACACTACTTATAAGACCAGTCGGGAATTCTTGCGGAGAAGTCTTCTCAACTTCAACAACAATGAGAGTTAGAAGTGAAGCTGTAAGGTCTCGATTTTGAGAGTTCCACCAACGTGATAGACGACTGTTACAGATGTAAAAGTTACCTTCTCGATCTATGCTCAACTTAGAGTAAGCAGGTAGTTTGGAGATAGTCTCTAGGTTTGAAACGAGACGTTCCATTTCTAAGAAATGGAAAATAGTTGTTCACTTTTGTGAGTTGATATACTCAACGATAGTTCCAATAACAGTATTGTATGCTGGTCGGATCTCTTCCGGTGGCAGGCGACTACTCAGCATGATTTTTCCAGACTCCCGAATGATGAACTTACAGTCACTATTGTCACCCATCGTGTAAATGATAGTGAGGTGAGAACTTGTATCTGGTTGATAGATTGAACGTGCTCTCGGGATGTGTTTTTGAACGTATATAGCAGCGTCTGCTAGATCCATAGGAATGTTGAGTGGATAGTGAATTGTAGTCATCACTACGTAAGGAGCTTTCAAGACTTCAAAACTTGGAAAACACTTGATTAGAGCTTCAACTGCCATCTGACCATAATGCGTCTCATTACATCCAGTTAGTGTAAGTGATAGGTTACTGAAACACATGATCGTTACCTGTTTCATCTTCTTAGATGATGTAGTGCTCGGAGAAGCCTCTGCGACATCAACCTTAAGAGTCACCTGATTAAGCATATGGTTGAACTTCTTAGTGCTACGTCTTTTGACTGAACGTGGTGGTGTATAGTGAATAGCCATAGTATCGTCCCATGGATGATACTGCTTGACTGAGTTAATCAACCTTGAAATGTATTCGTTAACTGACTGTGCTACATAGTTCATGATTTTGATTTCTGTGAAGTTAGACACGATTGACCAGTCTTTGAATACTTTCTTCTCGACTGGTGTCCCGTTCTGAATATGATCTTTGTACTTGCGGATGTACTTCAGAAGAGACTTTTCTATGTCACGAATATGAAGGTTTGTCTGAGCTTTGATATTCTTGACAATTCTCTTGAAAAGCTTCGAATGAGGTATGATTCCAAGCTTGGCGATTTGAGTCCCGAGACTCGGCTTGATTTCCGCATAAGGAACGAACTTCATATTTACAGTTCATATGAACTGTAGTTTCACTTTCTAGTTTTTGTGTTGTCGGAAAGTTAGTGAGTACCGTGTACCTGTTGTCTTATCTTTGGGTACTTCATGTGTGTATAGTTTTTGAAAGTTACCTCCCATCTGGACTAGGTCGTATGAGAGAAGAGGAGTAGTATAAAGTGGGTCCTTAGACTGTCGTTTCTTGATTACAAAGTTACGTGTTTGGCCATAGCTAATTGAGACCACTCCACTAACTGGACTCAAGCCAGTCTCGTCATCACTATGTGCTGAAATGTAGTCCTTTCCAGTGACGTACCGGTTGATAAGGACTCCATTGTATTCAGCTTGAAAGAGATAGTTTACCCAGTCTAGGAGACGTGCTAGTGTGCTGGGTAATTTCTTTGCAGCTGCAATCTGACCTGAATACCTATATCCTTTAGATACATTACTAAAGAAACCAACATCACGTTGCTGATGTGCGATCTTCCCAAAGATCTCAATCTCCGGATGATGGTTCAATAAGTCAGAAACTTCTTTGACCGTCTCTTGTATCAAATATCGAGCTGTATAACCATAGATTGACATTTTCTTGAGATACGCATTAGAGTCTCCAAAGACGGTTTCAAGTTCTGAAACTACAACTTGAACTGACTTTGGTATTCTATAACCAGGTGAGATAAGTCGAAGTTTGAGCTCACACTCTTCAGGTTCTGATTCGATCAGACCACGAATTTCTTCTGGCTTAATACGACAACGGTAAGAAGCAATTTTGCTTCCAACTAACTCCTGTAGGAGAGTCTCAACAACATAATCAAACTCGAAATCAAACTGTCCTCGAGGACAGGCAGATCTCAACTCTTCCATATCTAATATGAATAAAATATTAGATATCTTTCACTTTGTATGAAGATTCAACTTAACGACATGATCTCTTTGAATTTACACTTTCACTTTAAGTATACTTGAATACCTTTGTACTTGACAGGTAAGATACCTGTTCTGTTGGAAACCGACAGGTTCTCGATATCAAGGCCAGAGTTCTCAAAAGCGTTGAGTTGTATTGACATGAAATCATTCACAGTCGAGACTAGAGGTCCATCAGTAATATAAATATAGTATCGAACACGCTTGACTATATCCCCTACTTCTAGGTTAATGATGACTGAGACTGGATAACACTTGATAGGACACTTCTTAGGATCCATGTCACAAGTCTTGTGGTCACATGAGAGACTATTGAGAGGTCTTATTCTCTTCTCGCGGAAGTTGAGGTAGTAGTTAGAGAGACCACCAGGAATCTTGAATTCAGCACGTTCTTTCTCAGCGACCGGATTCGTGACCTCTATCGAGTTCTCTTGAAGAAGTTGCAAAGCAGAGTTAAGTTTGTTGAGTTTCTTTTGACCTTGATAGTATAGGTGAGCGTCGATACCGATATTCATGATTGCATCATTCAAAGTAGTCGATGTCAAGAAAGTTTGTGGATTGATAGTTTCTGGTATCTTACCTTTCATCTCTTCAACTACCTTAGATGTTAGTGACCAGTACCGGAAAACCTTAACGAACCTTTCTGAAGGTGGTAGTTCAGAGTGTGACTTGTACCGGATAACACGACCCATCGCCTGTTGAATCTTGCTCTCTCTTCGATCACCTTCTAGAACATGCATATATTGAGTCTCTTTTAGCGTGATACCTTCAACACCAGCGTCAGTAACAAGAATGCACTTAGTGATAGATCCATCTCGATTTTCTACTGAGTTGAAACTATCAAGAATCTTCTTACGTTGAGCGTCACTACTGACATCACCTGAATAAATGACACTAGTAACACCAAATAGTTCTAATAGAGCACTCAACAACATAACTCCAGAACTGGTCTTGAAGAATGAGAAAACCATATGTTTACCAGGAGTCTTGACAATATAGTCGACGACAGCCGCAAACTTGGGAGAACATCTTCGGATAGATTCGATGTCTGGGAACACTTTCTTCGAAATCCAACCACCCTGTTCGTACATGAGATCTGGTATGGATGGTGGGTTGATTTCATCTTCGTCATTCCACTCATCAAAAGGTTTGGTGTAAGCTTCTTCTGGATAGTAGAAATTAGAGGCTCCTCGAGACTTGACTCTCTGTTGAGCCATCATAAACATTCTCATGAAGAGTGCATACTTGGCAGGATTCCGGTACTTCATAGCGCCGTCAGGTGGTCCTAAGAAGGCATTTTCTGAATTAACTGCTTTCCGGAACATTATGTTTTGTATCTCAGACATGGGAACTGGAATTATCGTCTCTTCTTTAACTGGATACTCATCCGTTGAGAATCCTGGTACGTATGAGACAACCCCTCTCAACTTATTTAACAGGTCTGTACGTTTAACTTTTAAGATACCTGTCTCCTTATTCTCGTCAAAGAATTCAGTGTCAAATCCTTTGACATTTATTTCATCATCGTCATAGGTTACGGTGAAGGTTCCAGGTTTGATCAGTTCATAGATGATTGGAGTCTCGAAAACGTTGTTATAAAATGGTGTGCCAGACAGTAGTAGAATTCGGCAGTTACTAGACATCAGTTTCTTGTATACTTGTTGACCATAACTGTTCCAGTTCTTAATTCGGTTGATAAAGTTGTGAGCCTCGTCGACGATAACTAAAGTGTTGTCTAAATCCTTTGGTATAGCTTCGAGAGAATCATAGTTGTAGGTGATAAAAGTAAAGTGAGACGACAGTTGTTCTTTGTTGACACCACACACGTTACAGTACTCTTCCACAAAGTTCTTGCGAAGAGAACCTGGAGTCAACACATAGACGTGTTCGACCTTCTTTTCTGAGAGTAGAGTGTCTGCCACCAGAATAGCACTACAGGTCTTTCCTGAACCCAACTTATGATAGAGCAACATACCTTTGTATGGACTCTCTAAGAACCTCTTGGCTACCAAATGCTGATGTAACTGTGGAACAAAGTTGTATGTGTAACTCTTCTTCTTTGGAGGGCACTTTGCGATGTGAACTCCAGAAGTTGTTTCTTTCATCTCAGACGTTCTAACGTTGGCCGGTGGAACATAACCTTCTGGAGTACCTTTATCATGTTTCACAACTAGCTCTCGTAACTCATCTATCTTGGCTTTCTTCAGATAAGCTACTCCGAGCTTATCGAGTCGCTCCATCAGTTTGGCTCTAGTAGTCAAACCAGCTAAAACATTCGCGGGTGACTTTTTAGGACTCTTTTGTGACTTAGGACTCTTTTGTGACTCAGGACTCTTTTGTGGCTCAGGACTCTTTTGTGGCTCAGGACTCTTTTGCGACTTTTTTGGACTCTGGGGTGTTCTGTTAACAGCCCTTTCTCGAGCCGAACGAACTGACTTTGCTGACTTTTTTCCATCCTTCTTATTGAGACCAGAAATTAAACCAGTATCTTTGTACTCGGCGTACGCATCTTTTAGAGTTTGAATAGTCAACTTGGTAAGACCAATGTAACCTAAGTCAGATAATATCTTGATGTAATCAGCCTTCTTCTTGGGACTATCGACTGACTTCTTATCAGTCTTCCTTGGTGAGGTACTCTTTTTAGACTGTGTAGAGGTACCTGACTTGACAGATTTGACAGACTGTTTACCCTTAGACAGATTGTCGACTGCTTCCTGTAGTTCGGCCAACTTCATCTTTGAATATCCGATAAACCCAGCCTTTTTCAAGATTTGGATAAGTTCCGTCTTAGTCGGCATTTTATATGTATACGAAAATCCGAAATAGTTATGAACATTAAAGAGTGTTATCCATTTCCAAAATGGATGCTCGTATTAACAATCGGAAACATAAGGAGTTCATTCGAAAACCTGATGAAGATGAGAAGGAACTTCTTCAGAACGCTCAAATTCCTAAAGAAATGGTTCGTATCTTTCCACGTATCATCAACCCTAAGAAAACATACAAAGGAATCAAGAAGTTTGGTATTATCTCATATGTACTAATTCCAGAGAAGATGCGGGCTAAGCCCGATATGGAAGGTCTGTTCATGCTACGACCAGGTCGTTTTAACACAGCTGAAGAGGCTCAGATGGAAGCCGAGAAGATGATTCGAGAACGTGATTCTCTCAACGTCTACTATGTAGTTCAAGAGGAAGAGTCGACAGTTTTGAGTTCAAACCCTAAGTACAGTCTCCGTGACTATAAGGTCAATATCGAGCGGTCTAAGGGTGAAGCGGCCGAAGCTTTCAAAGAAGCTGAAATTGACCCAGCCACACAAGCTATCCTAGATAGTCAGATGGCTGATATGATGGAGAGCAAAGAGGTCGCTGAAAAGATGACCAAACAGGATGAAGAAGAGGAAGAGCGTCTACAGTACGAACGCATTCAAAGGATGCGTAAGGAATCCAATCTTATGGAGACTCCGGGAACACTGGAATACTACACTATGTTGCGTTCTAAGTACAACAACATTCTGATCAATGCTAAGAAGATTCATGATCGGATTCCGCTTATGGATCGTTTGGTCAAACATGCTCATGAGATGATTGCTGAAATCAAGTCTCAGGATGAGCAATTCCCACACTACAAGAACCAGTGGCGTCTTAAGGAGCTAGAGGCTATCCGTGAGACAGGTGGTGTTAAGGACATTGATGACATTAACCCTGAACTGATCACACCCGAAGAGTACTTTGAGCAGGGTGAGATTTCGATCCGTCAGAAAGCAGCTTCGAGTGAAGCTGGAACTAGTGAGCAAAGACCACTAGCTGAGCGTGTTAACGAGCTCCTATCACAACAGACAGAGTAACTACACTTACACAACCTGATCATATATAAATATGATCATTGCAAGTTTTGATATCGGGAAGCACAATTTCTCTGTCTACGTAGAGAAATTCTCCCTAGACGATTTGAAGTTGTCAGACACTCGACCAGACTCAATTTCTCAAATTGGAAAACGTCTGTTCTGGAGGAACATTAGTCTCATTGGAGACACTCCGATCGACACTTATAAAACCAAAAAAGAACCTGGAAGAGTAAGACTCTCGAACCGTCATTATGACAACATGTACACTTTTCTTGACAACCACACTAATATCTGGGAAACTGTAGATCGGGTCATTATTGAAGAACAAAGGAAACAAAACATCGACTGTATCAAGTTAGCTCAACACTGCTACTCCTACTTTCTTGGTAAGTATGGCCGGAAAAAGTGTAATCCAGAGTACATCCCATCGACCTACAAGACCAAAAAACTAGAAGCTCCGGCGGTAGGTCTACGAAAGAAAGAGTCGATTCCAGAGACCAACTACAACACAAGTGAGCTCAAAAAGTTCACTCTAAAACAGCTCAAAAACTATATGAAAGAGCATGGAATTAAGGGAGTTACTGGAGGTAAAAATGACCTAGTTAGACGTATCCGAGAACACCATAACGTAGTCGGTGACAACCAAATTACTACCTTTGACTCTAACACTTTAGCTTCTCATGACATCAAGACTCTCCGCCAGTACCTCACAGATAACAACATTTCAGAAACTGCTAAAACCAAACAACAGGTGATGAAGATAATTCAAAAGCATAACGGTGTTGAAGAAGATATTGTCGTCACCTCAACCAACCGAGGTACCGCTATCAAACAATGGTCTATTGTACAAGCTACCAAAATGATGACACTTCGACAAGATGAAAAGGCTCTCAAGATTATATCACTTCATCGAAAGAAAGATGACCTTGCAGACACCTTCAATCAACTACAAGCATATAAGATGACACTAATTGGAAAATGAACGGCACCTCAAAGTTGTCTATAAAAACATGAACATACAAAATGTTCATCTTGACCTTGTCTATCATTGTAATAGTCATCATTATCTTGATGTTTTTACGTCGACAAAGAAAGAGTTCTTACACCATTCTAAACACCTCAGACGTCATCACACGACTCAATCAAGAACCTCACCTTAATGGAGGTATAATCACTGAAATCGATTATGATGATGGAGTCTGGGAAATTGATGTCGTTAACGGACCCTACAAATATGAACTCGAAATGGACGCTAGAACTGGTCATATCCTCAAGATCAAATACGATTAGCCTTTAAAGGTTAAAACCAACAGAAATGTCAACAAGTGAGAATTCTTCAGACTACACTGATGTGACTACAGATGAGAGTGACTATGAAGAGTCAGAAGATAGCGAGTCAGAAGATAAGTCTGAACCGCTATCTTCAGAAGATATCAAGTCTGAAGAAGATAGTGATTCTGAAGAAGATAGTGATTCTGAAGAAGATAGTGATTCTGAAGAAGATAGTGATTCTGAAGAAGATAGTGATTCTGAAGAAGATATCAAGTCTGAAGAAGATAGTGATTCTGAAGAAGATATCAAGTCTGAAGAAGATAGTGATTCTGAAGAAGATATCAAGTCTGAAGA
>Ga0172367_10005130_pt1 | contig 15951 bp, 18 predicted proteins | sample Lak10m_FD_114542 | JGI IMG/M metagenome (GOLD analysis project Ga0172367, IMG submission 114542) | Freshwater microbial communities from Kabuno Bay, South-Kivu, Congo - kab_022012_10m | ecosystem: Environmental > Aquatic > Freshwater > Lake | place: Democratic Republic of the Congo: South-Kivu...
AATGCAAACCATAGAGCTATTCTAGAACAGTTAAAACAAATGGCTATTCAGAATAACACTACAGGAGCTTCTATATATGACTTAGGTAAAATTGTGCAGTCTGACTCTGTGGCATCTCTTAATAGTGTTCTTAAAGATTCTGAACAAAAACAACAACAGCTGAAACAACAAGAAATGCAGCAACAACAGCAAATGCAACAAGAACAACTTCAAAAACAACAAGAGATTGAACAAATGAAGATTGATTCAACTGCTGCTGAAAATGAGAAAAATAGACAAAGAGATATTTTAGTTGCAGAAATTAGAGCAGCTGGTTATGGTTCTATGGCAGATATTGATCAAAATCAAATGTCTGATTATAGAGATGCTATGAAAGATATTAGAGAAACTGAACAATATCAAGAACAAACTGGACTTCAAAGAGAAAAAGAAGTAAATAGAATGACTATTGAAAATCAAAAAAGTCAGTTAGAACGTGAGAAAATACAAGCTCAAAAACAAATTGCTGATAGACAATTACAAATTGCACAAGAAAATAAAAACAAATTTGATGTAAAACCATCTAAAGAGAATAAGTAATTAGCTATATATTACAAATTTTTTTCAGGTATTTTTAAATTTTTGAAGTTTATTTAGTATATTGATATATAAACAAAAACCAACAACATGGAAACAACCAACACAAATCCTGAAGATCAGGTCCAGGATTCTACAACGGTAGGACAGGTAGATGTAAATATTGATGAGATTTTTGGAATGCCGGGAGCAGACAGTGTGATGCTTCCAGCTGAAGAAGAAAAACCTAAATCAATGTTTCATAAAGAAACAGTTGATACATCGTTCTTTGACAACCCTACTGCTTCACCAGAAGAAAGAAAACAAGAGCAAGAAAAGAAAATTGAAGTTCAAGAAACAATCAATGAACTAGATAATCTAATTGCACAAGAAGAAGAAGCCGGTAATAAAGGAAGACCAAAGGTTGATAAATCAGGTCTTGCTGAACTAGCAGTAAAAATGATTGAGGAGGGAACTCTTATTCCTTTTGATGATGACAAACCATTGGAAGATTATACAACAAAAGATTTCCGTGAATTATTTGAAGCTAACTTTCAAGAAAGAGAGAATCAAGTAAGAAGAGATACTCCAAGAGAATTTTTTCAAGCATTACCAGAAGAACTTCAAGTTGCTGCTAAATATGTAGCTGATGGAGGACAAGATTTAAAAGGTCTATTTAGAACTCTAGCTTATGTAGAGGAAATGAGACAACTTGATCCTGCTGATGAATATGACCAAGCAGAAATTGCAAGACAATATTTGCATGCCACACAATTTGGTACTCCAGAAGAAATTGAACAAGAGATTCAGGACTGGAGAGATTTGAATAGGCTTGAACAAAAAGCTAATCAATTCAAACCAAAGTTGGATGCAATGCAAGAAGAGATTGTTGCAAGACAATTAGCAGAGCAAGAATATAGAAGAAATATGCAAGCAGAACAAGCTAAAGCATATCAAGAGAATGTATATACTACACTTGCTGGAGGAACAATTGGTGGATTAAAACTAGATAAAAAAGTACAAGGTTTATTATTCTCAGGATTAGTTCAGCCAAATTATCCTTCTATATCTGGTAAACCTACAAACTTATTAGGCCACCTTTTAGAGAAGTATCAGTTTGTAGAACCAAGACATGACCTTATTGCTGAAGCACTTTGGTTACTTGCAGATCCAAATGGATATAAGAACAGAGTAAGAGAACAAGGATCAAGACAAGCAGTAGAAAAAACTGTAAGACAATTGAAGACAGAGGAGTCTAGAAAGATTGCTTCTTCAACAAATACATTATATGATGATGAACCAAGAAGAACACCTTCTAAATCTGAACCTAGAAAATTGTCAAAAAACAATATGTTTAGAAGATTTTAAATAAGTAACAAATAAAACAAATATAAAAATGGCAACTCCGATTTTAAACAATGGTATATTCTTAAGAGATACCGCTTACAATGCAAGTTCCCATGTGGATTCATACCACTTGGTGAATATGCTAAAAGATGCTGAACCTATGGATTTAGGTCCAGTTGACCTTTGGGCTATGGCTCAAAAAGTAGAAATGCCCCTTTACCAAATGTCTAGTTTTGGTGGCAAAAATGTAATTATGGTTGATAATGCTCGTGGAGAGTACAAGTGGCAGACCCCTGTCTCTACAGATCTTCCATACATTCTTGAAGATATTGAGCCACTTAATACTTTTAAAGGTATTGATGGAACAACCTTCAGAATTAAATTAAGCCGCAGAGAGTTTGGACATGGTGATATCATCACTTATGACAAATACAATGGTACTGAGATGTACATTACAGATGAAGACATCCTTCCTTTAGGTGATGGTTATGTTTACACAGTTCAACTTGTAAACAATGACAACACTAAATTCTTGGATAGTAAATACTTAGCTAATGGTACAAGATTGTTTAGAAAAGGTTCTGCTCGTGGAGAGTATGGTGAAAGATTTTCTGATATCACTACAAGAACTGGTTTCCGTGAATACTATAACTTTGTTGGTGGTGCTGAAGCTCACGTACATTATTCTGTCTCATCTCGTGCAGACTTAATGATTAAAGGTGGTATGAATGCAGATGGTACCGTTCCTGTAACTGAGATCTGGAGAACATTTGGTCTTGGTGCTAATACAGATCCTTCTATTGCATCTTTAGAAGATATGATCAAAGTTATGGGTAAAGATAAAGTTAAAAGAGCATTTGATAATGGTGATCTTTCTAGAACTTTCTTAACTCAAATGGAAGCAGCTCATCTTTCTAAAATTGCTATTGACATTGAGACTTACTTAATGTGGGGACAAGGAGGTAGAGTTAAACAAGATGGTCCAGATGATATTAGATTGTCTGTTGGACTTTGGTCTCAGTTGAACAATGCATTCAAAAGAGTATACAATAAAAATAACTTTACTCTTGACTTATTCCGTGGAGAAATCTATAACTTCTTCAATGGTAAAGTTGAGTTCCAAGGACCAGATCCAAAAAGATCTTTAGTAGTTCAAACTGGTATGGGTGGAATGAGAATGGTTAATGAAGCTATCAAGCAAGAAGCTGTTGCTTCTGGTCTATTGATTCAGGCTGCTGATATTGGTGCTATCACTGGTAAAGGTATGGACTTGAACTTTGGATTTGCTTATACTTCATATGTAATTCCATTCTTGGCAAATGTTAAGTTTGTTCTTAACCCAGCATTTGACAATGTTCATACAAATGATATTGAGAACCCAATCATTGATGGTTTTCCATTATCTTCTTATAGCTTTATCATCTTTGATATCACTGATAACACTAATGATAACATCTATTTATTAAAACTTTCTTGGGACAACCAATTAAAGTGGTGGTATCAAAATGGTACTATGGACTACATGGGACGTTCACAAGGATTCCAGTCTTCTGGACAATTCAACGGGTACCGTGTGATGATGTCTCAAACAATGCCAGCTATTTGGGTAAAAGACCCAACTAAAGTCTTGAAAATTGTTATGAGAAACCCAATCACCGGATTCTCTCTATAATAGATCAAAGTATAAGAGGGAGGGTAACATCTCCCTCTTTTTACTTATTTTTAATTTAAAACCAACAAAAAAATGGAAACAACAGGATTTACAATGGTGGAAATTAATAAAGCTGCCACCTCTAGAAAAACAGCTATTGCTATCAGGCCATTCTTTGATAAGAATGTTGCTAATATGGGATTAGAAACTTATGATCAAGTTTTATTTGATGGAGTAAAACATCATGAACAATTAGCTTGTCTTGAAGTCAATGGAGTAATTAGATACATCACAGGTTTAAATGAATTTTCTCCTGAGATAAAACTATTATCTAAAGAAGAAAGAGAAGCAAAGATTAGAGAAATTAGAACAGCAGTTGCTGAACTAGAAAGAGAGTTAGCAGCAAATGTTATAGATCCAGAAGATAAAGATTTTTGGAATAAAGTAAAATTGCTAACACCAACAAATAAAGAGTTTTGGAACAAGATAGATTTAAAATGTGGTAATGAGCCAGTTTATCTTGATCCTAAAGATCCTTTTGATAGAATTAAACTTTATGCTATTGAAGCTGGAGGATTTTCAATTGTAGCTAAAAGCTATGATGATGCAAGATCAAAAGCTAAACCACCTAAGTTTTATTTAGATAAAGAAGAAGAAACTGTAATGATCAGAACTGAGTACAAGAAAATGCGTAACAAAGCACTTTCTGAACTACAGAAGTTATTTGATAAGAACAGTACAAAACTATTCTATGTTGCTAAAGTAGTAGATATTAATAGCACACAGTATAGAAAATCTACTCCAAATGATATTATTTATGAGAACATGGATATGTACATAAATGGTGAAGGAGGAGAAAGCAACAAAGAAAGAGCAGCTAAATCTTTCCTTGATGCAGTGAATATGGATATGGAAACATTAAAAATTAAATCAGTTGTTCGTGATTCCGTATTTTTTAAGTATATTATTAGTAAGGCAGATGGATACATTTATCATAGTAAAACAAATGCTTTATTAGGTAGAAATGTATCTGATGTAATTGAGCACTTGAAGAATCCTTTAAATGAGGATGTTTTAAAAGATTTAATTGCTTCCTGTGAGAAATATTGGAACACTTAAAAATTATATAAAATGAAAAAGTTAACTAAAGCCCAAGATGGCATAATAAGTAAAAAACAAGATCGTGAAATGGCTAGAGGTAGAAGACTAGCTGCCAGAGAAGATAGACAAATTAAAACAAAAAAGCTTGTAGATCAAGGTACTTTTACTCCAAAGGAGGGGAGAATGTTACGTAGAGCAGCAGCACAACAATTTAGAGAAGAGGAGAGAAAAAGGAAACAAAATTCTGAGACAATGAAAAAAGGTGGCACTGTTTCTAAAATGAAGAAATATGATGATGGTGGTATTGCTAACCAAAAAAAAGATAATGAGCGTATAGCAAAAGGTCCAAGACAGTATGATCCTCTCAATAAAAAAACAGCAATGACAGCATTAGGTGTTACTCCAAAAAAAGAAGGTAAATATGCTCCTTCAAACTTTGCACCTATACCAACCACCGGAAGTAATACACCTGTGACAGGTAAGGGAGTTAAACCTAAAGGCATGTATGGTATGTCTATGAAACCAGGCATGATGAAAAAAGGTGGAGCTAAAAAGAAATAGTAATGGCTACTAAAAAAACAACTAAAAGTAAAGTAAACCAGGCTGGTGTTTATACTAAGCCTGGTCTACGTGAGAGTATATTCAAAAGAATTAAAGCTGGTACAAAAGGTGGAGATCCTGGAGAATGGTCTGCAAGAAAAGCACAACTAATGGCTAAAGAATATAAGTCTAAGGGTGGTGGTTATAAAACTAAAAAGTAATGGCTAAAGATCCTCAGCAAAGTTTAAGAGATTGGTCAGCACAAAAGTGGATGACCTCTGGAACTTATGCAAATAAGAAGAAAGGTTCTTCTAAAGAGGTAAAGTCAAAAGGTAAAAAAAGATACTTACCCGAAGCTGCTTGGGGTTCTTTATCTGCAGGAGAAAAATCTGCTACAAATAAAGCAAAAGCTAAAGGTAATAGTAAAGGAAAACAATTTGTTAAACAGCCCAAGGGTATAGCCCAAAAGGCATCAAGATTTAGATAGTTATGGCAATCAAGAAAACAACAAAATCAACACCAGCTAAGAAATCTTCTTCAGTTGGTATTTCTATTTTAGGTGGAAGCAAAGCAGATATGAGAAAATGGGAAATTGAATCTGCTATGTCTACATTACAAAGAGCTTCTGAGATACAGAAGAATGCAAAGCTTATGAATGATGTTAAAAAACTAGCAGCAGAAAAAGCTAAAGAGTTTAATAGTATTGCAGCTGGTAAAAAGTTTTAATCATGGCAAAGACCCCAGCTTGGACAAGAAAAGAAGGTAAGAATCCAGAAGGAGGTCTTAATGCTAAAGGTGTAGCCAGTTATAGAGCAGCTAATCCTAGTAGTAAACTTAAGACAGCTGTAACTACTAAACCTTCTAAACTTGATCCGGATAGTAAATCTGCTAAAAGAAGAAAAAGCTTTTGTGCAAGAATGTCTGGTATGAAGAAAAAACTAACAAGCTCAAAGACAGCTAATGATCCTAACTCAAGGATCAATAAGTCTTTGAGAAAATGGAATTGTTAAACTTAAAACTATAAAAAATGAAAATGTGTGCAAAATGTGGTGGATCTATGAAAAAAGGTGGTGCTACAAAATCTTTACCTAAAGCTCAAGATGGTAAGCCTGTTAAATCAACAAAAAAAGAAAAAAAATCTGACTATAGTATACAAAAAGGTAACTGGTCATTTGATAAAGATGGTAAAATAAAAACTATCAAAAAAATGAAAGCTGGTGGGATAGCTAAAGATAATGCTGAACTAAAAAGTATCATTAATAGAAATGGTGTTCCAAACAGTGGTACAACAGGTCCAATAAGTATGAAAAAAGGTGGTGCTACAAAATCTTTACCTAAAGCTCAAGATGGTGGAATTAAAAAATATCAAGAGGGTGGTATTAAGCAAGGAAGAAATATTACTGAAAAAGCAGCTAAAAGAAAAGCATCAAAAGGTAAAGGAATGATATCATACAAGTTCCCGTCTGGTCCATCAAATCCTCCTGGATCTGAAGGAAATAAAGGTCAATATACACCATTTACTAGACAAGGTAGAATAGAGGCTGAGTCAATAAATACATTAAATAAATATCTTGAAAATGATAAAACCTTAAATAAAAAATTTAAAATTCCAGTAACGGTTTCTTCAGAAAACATGAAACCACGTAGAAAAATTATGAAATCTGGTGGAGCAACTTCTTTTGGCATGCTTTCAGTAAAAGCTGGTATAGATAAAAATCCTAAACCAACTGCTGCAGATAGAATTGCTGGAGCTAAGATGAAAAAGAAAATGGGTGGTTCAACTAAAAAGAAATAATGATCATGAAAAAGATAACTAAAAATCCTATTACCTTCTTTAGAGAAGCTAATGAGAAAAGACAAGCAACTGTAAAAAATTCTTTGAAAAAAGCTCAAAATGGTATTATTGCTGGTCCTAAGACTGAAAAAGAAACAATGATGGAGTCAGTATTTAATAATCCAAATATGAATGATCCAATGGCATTTAATAGAGGACCAAGAGCAACCTCTCTTAGACAAGATATAGATCAAGCAAAGAGTAATGTGATTACAAATAAACGTAGTAATGCTATGTTAAATCAAATGCTACAAAATGCTGAAAAAAGTGAGAGAATGAAAGCACTGACACCTAGTTATCAAATAGATCCTGCTACTGCAAGAATGATAGACATGGGACGTTCAAAAAATGGTGGTGCTATTAGTCAATACAAAAAAGGTGGTTCAGCAAAACCTTCTGCAGGACTTAGTGCAAAAACTAAATCTAACATTGCTAAAAAAGCAAGTGCTGGAAAAGATATTGGTAAGAAAGGTAAAGGTTTTGCAAAAGTAGCTGCTGCTGCAGGTGGTGGTGAAAAAGGTAAAAGAATTGCTGCTGCTGCAATGTGGAAAAATATTAAAAGAGGATAATGTTAAATAGTACTATTACCATAAAGATTAAACAAAGGCTTAATAAACTTGACAGTCAAGATTATGACAATATAACTTGCTGGCAAGTTGTTGAAGCTTTTAATAAAGCTCAAGTGGAATGGTCTAGGAGACAGCTACATGGTATTAATGTAGTTAAGGAAGGTGATGAACAATCTACTCGTAGAAAGGATGACCTTCAAAAACTTTTAATTAAAACCCCTTTAACTTCTGTAAAGAAAGATCTTTACTATGAAGGAAGTATCCCAGTAAATTATCTACAATGGAAACGTGTAGATATATATGCTAAAAAAGAGTGTTGTGATAAAAGAAGAATGACTGTATATCTTGCAGAAGAAGGAAATCTTAATCAACTTCTGAGAGATAAATCAAAACAACCAAGTTTTGAATGGGCAGAAACATTTGCAACTTTAATCAATGATACAGTACATCTTTATACAAACAATGAATTTGAAGTAGAAGAAGCATACCTAACCTACTACAGACAACCTGTTAAAATACAGATTGACGGATGCTCAGATCCTTATACAGGAATAACTTCTACTACAAATGTAGATTGTGAGTTTAAAGATGATATAATAGAATTAATAATAGATGAGGCAGTAAGTATTTTAGCTGGAGATATAGAGTCTGGAAACCAATTCTCTAGAACACAAGAATCTGCTGAACGTAGTAACTAATAAATAATGGAAGCAAAACCAAGACTTTTAAAAAGATCTTCTGAACCAAGTAGACCACAAGTAACTGTTACTCAACCTAAGTCAGAACCATCTAAACCGCAACCAACTCCTGACACAGGTGTGGGTGGTAGTTCATTAGATACAATGGTTGCTGCATGTGCTAGTGAATTAATGAATGCAAGAACAAGCATTCATAAACTTCATTTAAAAGTAACAGGTGAAGGATCTTTTGCTGCACATAAAGCATTAAATGAACTTTATGATGCATTACCAGATTTTACAGATACTCTTATAGAAGGATATCAAGGAGCTGCTGAGAAATTACTTTCATATAAAGAAGTAGCCCCAAGAACCCTTGATACAGTAGCTGATGGTGTTAATTATATTAGAGATATCTATGCAATGATTAATAAACTACAAGGCATGTTACCTTACTCAGAAATTGTAAACAACCTTGATTTAGTAAAAGATGCTCTCAACTCTGCTAAATACAAATTACTTTTCTTAAAATAATTTTGATAATTAAAAACTTTTTACTATATTATAGTATATATATGTTTAACTAAAATTTAAAAAAATGGCTTATTTTAATCACGCGTTTAGAAAAACGTTTTTGGCAACAGGAGACACTATTGGTCCTGTAGCTATTACTAACCCATCAGGTGGGTCAGTAGGTAATGCTAGTGCAACTGGTGGTTTCTTAGTAACTGCTTCTCGCCCTACTTACGCATTAAATCAATTGGCTGCTGCTGCAACTACTTTGCATGGTAACCTTGAGAATAACTATGTTGGTTGGTTTGATCCTAAAACTAATCTATCAGTTGTTCCTAGTACTGCTTCTGAGTGTTGCCCTCTTTATCTTGCTGGATCTACTATCTATTGTAAAGATAAAGTTAGCCCATTCATTGGTGGATACCAAGAGACTAACAAGTCTAAAGTAGTTAACCCTAAGTATGTATCTAGATTTTATGATGTAGAACCTTGTACTCCTACTAACAATGTAGTACACGTTGGTTCTACTTATGCTAGTGCAGGTGGTGGTGTTCTTACTTTGGATCCTGCAACACTAATAGGTGGTACTGGATATACCAATGGTACTTCTACTACTACTGTAACTGGTGGTACTGGAACTGGACTTATTGTTGAAATTACAGTTGCTCTTGGTATTGTAACTGCTGTCACAGTATTGAGCCCAGGAAAAGATTATACTATTGGTGATACAGTAACTATTGTAGGTGGTAATAATGATGCTACTATTGATGCATTAACTGTTACAACTGCAATTGATCCAGTTATCTCTGGAACTAACTGCTGTAAAGAGTTCTTGTGTGGTGAGACTTACTACTTGCGTTTAGATGTTAAAGGTTCTCCAGCTTTGAGATTCTTAAATCACAATGCATATTATACTGCATCTGCTTATACAGGATGTTGTCCTGCAGGATCTATTGCTCCAACTCCAGTAGACTCAACTGAAGTAATGATCCTTTGGGCTAATGACTTGTTAAACTCTCCAATTGTATCTCCATTCTTCCAAATTGCTATCCAAGATGAGGCTGGTGTTATTTGGTATGCTCCAGGAACAGATGCTGCTTTCTTAGCTGCAGAAGGTGCTGATACTTGGGATAACTATGTATCTCCAGGACACACAACAGGTGCATGTGCAGGTTTAATCTTCAATGGTGCTTATGTAGATACAAGATTTGGAGATTGTACTTTCCAAATTTCAGACTTCTATGAGAAACAACCAATTAATCTATATCCAAGTGAAGTAGATCTTAATGGTGATCCATGTGAGTTTGAAGGTCTTTGTGTAGTTAATGAGTGTCTTGGTAGCCAAGCAATGGGTCTTGGAGAAACTATCCTTAGAGATGTAATTCTTTCTGAGTCTTACAGACAAAACTTCTTCTCTTCTGATTTCAGAATCCGGGAGATTACTCAAGGTAACCAAATTGTAAATGCTATTAACAGACAAGCACTTTACTATAATGTGTTCTTACAGCACAGTGTTCCAAGATTTAACAATCCTTCTGGTACATTTGACAATGATCAGTACTTGTTACAAGTAGTATTTACTTCTACAACTAGTGGTACTGCATTTGTTAATGCTACTACAGACTGGTTAGACAACTGTGGAGTATGTGAAATTGAATCCTTCAATTGTGAAAGCACATGTTCTGCAATTGCATTTCCAGCTCTTCCAGCTCAGTGTGGATTGTAATTAATTAAAGATTAATAAATAAAAGGGGAGAGAGAGTTTATACTCCTCTCCCTTTTTTTTAAAATAAAGTTATGGCAAATCACGTATTAAGTTTAGAGATACCAACTGTATCTAATTCTTGTGTATTTAAAATATTTGATACAAGTGTTTACTCACCATTGGTAAGTATATTTAGACCAAGATTGTTTGTAACAGTTCCTGGATTTAATGCTGTTGAGTTACATTTTGTTCCAAATTCATCTCCAACTCTTACAGCATGTGATTTAGAACTACAAACAGAACAATGTGGTACTTCTTATGTAAACTTACCTGATGGTTTATACATAGTAAAATATGCAGTAGATCCAGAATGTAAAGTATATGTTGAATATAACCATCTAAGAATTACATGTGCACTGAATAAGTATGAAAAAATTCTTTGTAATATAGATATTGCAGATTGTGATCCACCCGCAAAAATTAAAGAAAAGCTTAGAGAGCTAAGATTAATTAGAATGTATTTAGATGCTGCAAAAGCTAAAATAGAAACATGTCATTTAAGTCAAGAAGGAATGACTTTATTTAATTATGCAGTAAAACTTTTAAATAAATTTGAATGTAAAAATTGTTAAACTATAAAAACCAACAAAATGAGTGCATGTCCTAATTGTAAAAAACAACTATCCTGTGGATGTCAAAAGAAAAAAGCATCAAATGGGCAAATTGTATGTAATGACTGTATAGGAGTATACGAATTACAATTAAAAGAAAAAATTAAAAAATTCAGTAAATAATGTCTGGTGTACCCTATTATAGAATAACGGCATGTTGTGATGGAAATCAGGTTGGATTATTCAATATTCCAAATGCTGTAACAACAATTAATGGAACCTTTGTTTATAATGGGGTAGCTATTATTATAAATGGTGTAGATTTTCAACCAGGATTCTGTTATATTATTGAATATAGAGGAACAAGCTTTAATACATTTCAATTTTCACCTGATGTTTCTGATTTTACATTAGCTCCATTGGGATGTTTAAGTCCCGACTGTTTACCTTGTCGAACACCGCCTCCATATTTAAAAATGATATTCTCAAGTTGTTGTAATAAAAACAATTACTTGGTGTTTCAGGGAAATGATTATTTACAATATGGTGGTATAGTTGCACCAAATCTATTGTATGCATTACCTCCTGGGTTTATAAATTCATGTTATTTAGTAGAAACAATTGAAGTAGATTTTAATGAATTTATTAATTTACCAGCACCACCTCCTCCTGCTAATTTTATAATTTATGCATTTAACTTTGATGTTGAATGTGATGCATATGAGAGTGAATGTCCAGAGTGTCCACCACCACCATGTTATACTTTAATTAATTGTGATGGAACTTTCTTTGATACAAATACAGATCTGTCAGCTTATATAGGTCAATACATAACAATATCAAATCAAGCAGGTCCAATTGCTGGGACTTGGTTTGTTACTCTAAAAGATTCTCCATGTGAAAATGCTGTTGGTGTAATCTTTAATGCAATATCGGATGTTCCTTGTCCTTGTTTATGTTACAATATAATTGGAACAGTAAATCAACTTCAATACGTTAATTGTGATAATGAAGTTATACAAGATCCTACAGCAACTCAGTTTTGTTCAAGAGTATATCCTTGGGTAACAGGAACTCCGGGTGAATATCAAGTGATACAAGGACTACCTTGTGTAGATGGAGAATGTCCTGAAATATGTTGGTTATTAACTAATTGTCAAACTGGTATAACAATAACTACTCAATCAAATTTAAGTCAGTATTACTATGCTAATCAAGTAGTTGTAATTGTAGGTCAAGAAGGCTGTTGGGAAATTGAAATTACAGATGATTGTGATTGTGCACAAGAAGTTATTGTAACACAATTCTATGATGATTGTCCATCATGTATTCCAGTAATTGCTTATAAATTAATTGACTGTGACACAGATCAAGTACATTTCTATACAACAACTGATTTGTCACAATATGTTGGTCAAACTGTTGAAATAGACTGTGGATGTTATTTGGTTGAACAAATAAATGTTGCCCCTCCAACAGACACACCGGTTATTGTAGACTTTGTTTTTGAGGATTGTGAGGCATGTAAAAAAACATATTATAAATTAGTAGATTGCTTTAATCCATTAACTAATATACTATATACCACAACAGATTTAAGTCTTTATTTGGGTGAAGTAATTAAAATTGAAAACTGTGATAACTGTTGGCAAGTAAGAGAAACTAGAGAATTTACTACAGTAACTGATGTTGTTGTAGTATCTAATTTTGAAACTTGTGAAGATTGTTATGTTGATGCCCCATGTATTTGCACTAAAGTAACAAATTTAACTACGGAAATTCAAACATTTAGTTACATTGACTGTGAAAATAATGAGGTTGAATTAACACTTGCTATTAATGAAAGCTCAAATAAAATATGTGCTAAGAGATGGATTTTTCCTGTTTTACCAGTAGGGCAGTTTCTTTATCAAGAAACTTTTGGTATATGTCAAAATGGTGTTTGTCCTCATCCGGTTTTTGTAAACAACAGAACTGTACGTCCAGGATATAACACACCTAATTGCAACTCTGATAGATATGATGAGATAACATGTCGCTTTGCAGATGTTATGTACAAAATTGTTTTAGAGAAAAGATATGGAATTACAAACTGTTGTCCAGATGAAGATGAGAAGTGGTTGCTTTTAAAAGAACTAATAGATTTACAATCTCTTAAAGATCCTTGTTATAAGTGTCCTGAGTGTCCTTGTTCATGTAGTTCTGGAAAAACATATTCTACTTGCAATTGTAGAAATTAATTTGTATATTATAAATAGATATTACTATGAAACCATTAAACTTAGATAACAAACCATGTAGTCCAATTTCAAGTAATTGTGTTATTTGGCAAGGACCGGATATTGCATGTATTAATATTTGTAAAGGAGATACAGTATCAGATGTTGTAGCAGCTCTTGCAACAGAGCTTTGTACATTACTTGATCAAACTAATGTTTCTAATTATGATCTTACATGTCTTGGAATTACAGCATGTGGTCCAAAAGATTTTCAAGCTCTTATTCAGTTATTAATTAATAAAATTTGTGAACTACAAGAAATACCTGTACCTGAAATTAAATCAAATGGATGTCCTGATTGTTTGGTTTCTGTAGCTCCGTGTTTTGTAGAAAATGGTCAAACAACAATGCAGTTAATTGATTATGTTCAAATGATTGCAAATAAAATATGTGATCTTATTGCACAAATTGCAGACATACAAACACAAATAGATAACTTAGATATTAGAGTTACTATATTAGAAAATACACCTCCTCCGACATTTACACTTCCAAGTTTTACCGTTGACTGTACTTTATCTAATGGTGTAATAGTTGGAGGAAATGCTTATACAATTGATCTTATACTAAATGCATTAGTAAATGATGATACTTATGGATACTGTGCATTATTAGGAGCAACAGGATTACCTGCAGATATTATTTCTGCAGTATCTGGTGCATGCATTACTTCTACAACTCCTACACTATCCAATGCACCTGTTCCATTTGGAACAGAGTATTTAGGTTCTTGGGTTAATACTCCAACTACAGTAGCTGATGCAATTACAAATATATGGATTGTACTTTGTGATATCTATCAATACTTGCAAAGTCCTACTTTAAATGTAACTGACACACCTACAGTAAATTTAACTTATTCATTAGGTACTCTTTCTGCAAATATTGTTGATACAGATTGGGTTAATTTAAACGGGTTTTCATACATGTCCTCTAATTCAGGAAGACCTCAGTGTAGAAGAATTGGAAATCAAATACATTTTAGAGGTTATGTAATTGTACCTATGGGTAATGCAAGCTCTGGTGCTGGGGGTAATATTAATTCAGCACCTAATTCAGATAGTTATATTCCATTATCTTATGGTAATACTTTTAATACTATAACTTCAGGTAATGCTGCAGACTCATGTGAGTTAATAGGTTATAATGGTGGTGTGTGGGCTTCTGGAACAGCAATAGGATTAAAGTTTAACAGAGGAAATTCAGTTATACCAACTGCTGTTCTCCCTGCAGGACAATCACTTGATGGAAGTTATACATTAGGAACAAGACAGATTATTGCAAGAACAGTAAGAAGTGCAGGAGGTGATAATGTTGCATTACATTCATTAGTTACAGTAATTATTACAAGTGCTGGAGATTTACAGTTAAGTACAATCTTATATGATGAAGATTTTGATGGAGCATCAGGTTATGAATATAGTGGAATAGGTAGACACTTGATAAGTAATATAATTTCTGGAGAAAATATTCCTACTTATACACCGGCTGCTCCATCAATATTTAATGCTGCTGCTCCTGGAGCATACCAAGCAGATATTACTGGAGTTGCAGATACCTGGGCATTTAGTCAAAATGCTGGTAATGCAGATCAACTTGGAGGATTTATTATACAATTGTCTGGATTATCAACATTTGTTGATCCTTGTGATAATTACATACCAACACTAGTAGTATGTTAAAACTTTATATATGTTTAATTAAAAAATAAAAAAATGGCAACTAATAACTGTGGAAATTCAAATTGTGGATGCACAAATACATATACTGTAACAGCACCATGTCCTCCTTCATGTCCTGAAGTATTCAATGCATCCTGCATTGTTTACACAGGGACTGATATTTTATGTAATCAAACCACTGTAATCAGTAGATATGATTATTTAGATACTATCATTACTAAACTTGTAGATTATATCTGTAATGGTCAAACTGTTACACTTACTTCTGCCGGTGGTACTGAAACCTTAGTAAATGATGGTGTAGGACCTGCTTTGGTAATAAAAGGTCTTAATGCAGGAACAGGTATTTCATTAACTGGTACAGCAACTGCAATTACAATTACTAACACAGATCCGGGATCTGCAGTTACTTTAACAGATGCAGGTACTACAACTCATGAGTCACTTGTAAATGATGGAGTTGGTCCAGCTCTAGCTACTAAGGGATTAAAAGCAGGTACTGGAATTTCATTAAGTGCTACTGCTACAGATATTACTATTACCAATACTGTTGCACCAGGAACTGTTCAAAAATATGCTACTACGGATACTTTACCAGGTGCAGGAACTTTACCTGTTACTCATAATTTAGGAACAACAGAAGTCATTGTTTCTGTTATTGATGATAATACTAATATAGCTTTAGTACATGGAGTAGATTATACATGGGCAACAAGTGGTTCTAACAATATAACTATTTCTGATGCAGCATTTGGTGGTGGTGCCATTAGAGTTACTGTCATAGGATAAAGTTGCAGGTTTGTTGGTTTCTGTAACAAACAGACAAACCCTCACACTCGTGGGGGTTTTGTTTTATTAGTATATTTGTTAAAGTCATTAATTTTTAG
>Ga0172367_10005131_pt1 | contig 15947 bp, 11 predicted proteins | sample Lak10m_FD_114542 | JGI IMG/M metagenome (GOLD analysis project Ga0172367, IMG submission 114542) | Freshwater microbial communities from Kabuno Bay, South-Kivu, Congo - kab_022012_10m | ecosystem: Environmental > Aquatic > Freshwater > Lake | place: Democratic Republic of the Congo: South-Kivu...
ACTTGTGCGGATACGGCCGGGCGAACGTCGGTAGGTACGGAGCTGAGATCGACAACGGTGATATTGGCCTTTTTTTCGCCCAAGCCTATAAATTGGCGCAATAAATCAGCCATACTGGCGGAGGTGTTGCGCTTTTTGGGTTTTAACAAAAAGTCATAACGTACATCATTAAATCTGCTTTGCATACGTACTAAAAATTCGTCGAATTGACCGAACAAAGCCCCTTGGGTTTTGCCGAAGTCTTTGCGTTCCTCGTTGGCATTTTTGAATTGCATATACAATTCAGCTAAAGAAAAATAAATCGGTGTATCAATCGATACGGTATTTAAGCCGATTTGTTTGGCTTCTTTGCGTTTTAATTGCTGCAATATTTCACGCATAAACGCCATCTGCATGGATGCGCCTTTGTCATCCTTATCGATAAATAAATCCACCAGTTCTGCATAAGTCATCATCCAATAAGGCATTTCCAGTTCCATGGCGTCGACATAGTTAACGATTTCGCTGGGAAATGCCGACTCGATATGACCTTGGTCATTTTTCCAGCAATATTCGCCATGTAAATCCAGCATGATTAAATGGGTTTTCGGCATGGCTTTAATCGTATGCTGAATCAAACTGGTTACCGTCCAGGATTTGCCAGAACCGGACTGGCCAATGATGGCAAAATGCCGACCGAACAAGGCACGCGGATCGATACTCAGGTGATAATCCTTATGCGAGGCCAACTGACCGATAAAAAATTCATATTGGCGAAATTTAACAAAAATGGCATTGATCTCATTCAGACCCACCGCATAAACACCGGCACCTGGAGTAGGGTAGTGGCGGACTCCGCGAATAAAGGTATTGGCTTCATTCAGTTCACCGACGGGTATCAACGAAATGAATCGATCTGTTGCTCGGTTTCCCAGGTTATCAAAACGATCACGTTCCCACATTTTATAAACTAGCGCCAATACGCCAATAGTGGACTGGCGGATCATGACATAGGAACCCAGGTTTCCGGCCAGGATTTCTTCATTGCCCACTTTGATGATTGGTGCTGCCGTGGAATGCTCTTCGGTGATCCGCGCATCCATGCCATCCCCACGAACTTCAACCAAATGCCCGATCAGAATTTGTTCAGTGTCTGCCATTGTTATGCTGCCTAAAATAGAATTAGTGCTGTAAGCGTAGACGAATTTTGGGTTGCTAAAGGTTTATAATCCAAAGCGTCTTTATCGTCATGTGTTTTCAGGAGTTTCATGTTTAATCGTAATGACGAACCGCAAATTATGGGCATATTAAATGTCACCCCGGATAGTTTTTCGGATGGTGGTTTACACGCAAATATTTATGCTGCGTTATTACAGGCCGAAAAAATGCTTGCCGAAGGCGCGAATATCATTGACGTAGGCGGAGAGTCAACCCGACCTGGATCGGAGCCCGTGAGCGAACAAGAACAGATCAATCGGGTTTTACCGGTGATTCAGGCATTGCACCAAACCGATCCCACTTTGTGCATCAGTATTGATACCACTCGTAAAGCTGTTGCAGAAGTTGCCTGTAAAGCGGGTGCCAGCATGATTAATGATATATCTGCTGGAATTGCCGATCCGGATATGCTGGATATGGTTGCCAATAATGCTTGGCCGATTATATTGATGCACATGCAAGGCACCCCCAAAACCATGCAAGAAAACCCGTTTTATATCGATGTGGTTTCAGAAGTGATTAGTGCCTTGCAACAGCGCATCTATGCAGCACTCAAAGCAGGCGTCAAGCCGGAAAATATTGCTATCGACCCCGGAATTGGCTTTGGCAAGCGCAAACAAGACAATCTTGAGCTATTGGCGCATCTAAAACGCTTTGTCGATTTGGGTTATCCGGTATTGTTGGGTACCAGCCGTAAGCGATTTATGGGCGGCATCCTTAATGTTACCGAACCCAGTGAACTGGTTACGGCCACAGCAGTGACCACGGCTTTGGGGGTGATGGCTGGAGTGCAAATGTTTCGAGTGCATGATGTAAAAGCCAATCGCCAAGCCGCCGATGTGGCCTGGGCTATCAAACAATCGCAGTGACGTCAGCCATTCATCCTAAGTTGCTGGCATTGGCTGCAGGTTTCGGGCATTCGGAATTAACCCCCATCCATGATGACAAACTGCATCAACTGCAGATCAAACTCTACATCAAACGCGATGATCTTTTGCATCCAGTTATTTCCGGCAATAAATGGCGTAAATTAAAATATATTCTGGATCATGCTTTAAAGTTGGGTGCCAGTACATTAATCAGCATGGGTGGCGCCTATTCCAATCATCTACATGCCCTGGCTTTTGTCGGAAAATGCCTTAACATGAAAACCATAGGTTATGTGCGCGGAGAACTTTCCAATCCACTCAATCCAACCTTGATTGACTTGTTGGACTGGGGAATGGAATTACGTTTTGTGTCCAGATCAGAGTATCGGCAGCTTCGTCAATACAAACATCACAACTGTCTGCCAGGCCAGTTTTCTGATCAATACTGGATACCCGAAGGTGGTGCGTCGGACTTGGCTTTGCAAGGTGTCAGTGAAATTGTCGACGAAATTGACATGAAGCTCGATCATTTATGGGTGACCTGTGGTACTGCCACGACCCTGGCCGGTTTGCTGAGTAAGGCATCGGCCAATTGTCAGGTTTCAGGGGTTGCCGCCTTGAAAGGAGCGGATTTTCTGGCAAATGAGGTCCAGCAGCTTTTGCCTAACGAGCCAGTACCCTGTCAGTGGCAGATTTTATTGGATTATCATTTTGGTGGGTTTGCTAAATCGACTCCTGAATTGCAACAATTTATCAAGAAATTTGAAGATAAACATGGCATCCCTTTAGAACCCATTTATACCGGTAAATTACTCTATGCGGTGTTTGACATGCTTGACAAAGGCTATTTCAAGCCAGGACAAAGCATTGTTGTGTTACATACCGGTGGGCTACAAGGGGCAAGGACTTAGGGCTGTCTTAATTGGTCAATATTCGCTTACTAATCATTTTTTAAATAGCATGCTTATTGGTAAACATCGGCTCGATCGTTTTAGGTTTTTATTCTTCGCCATATTAACGATGATAGGCTTACGCCCCATCATTACAGAGTATATCGGTGGAGGGATCTGGCTGGATGCGGTGACTGATGTTTTTTTTGCCGGTGCTTTGCTGGCAGGTCTCATGGCTGTTAAAAGTCAGCCTAAACAGTTCTGGATGGCATTAATTTTGGTTGGCACTATCACCCTGTTAGGGCTTATTCACTACACCATGCCGATAAAAATTCTGGATAAACTGCAGTTAGGTTTGGGAGCAGTCTTTTTTATCCAAATGCTAGTGATGATTACCACCCACATCAAAAACGAAACTCAAGTCACCCTCGACCTGATTATGGCGGCGGCGTGTAGTTATGTTTTGTTAGGGATGATTTGGGCTTATGCCTATTATTTTTTGGAAAGCTTTCATCCTCATTCGTTTGCGGCAGGGAGTGGTGTCTTGGAGGATCTTTGGGATTTTCACTATTACAGTTTCGTCACGCTGACCACCGTGGGTTACGGCGATATCCTCGCCAAAAGCAAATCCGCCCAAGCCTTGACAGTTCTGGAGGCGATTGTAGGACAATTGTACTTAGCCATCTTGATTAGTCGGTTGGTAGGATTGCATGCTTCACAATTTCACTCAGATATAAAGAACTAGCTTAAGTTTGCTGAATTTGATTTTAAGAACCGGATTGTCAAGCAGGTTATGCACAAATTATTTTTTGCCCGTAATAAGAAAAAAGCTTGACATCGTAACTTATTGAAATCGCGTAAAAACACCACAAGCTATTGATTAATATAGTTTATTTTAATTTGCTCAAGATTGAGTCAATTTAACAAAACTCCAGTAAAATCAGGAGATAGCGGCTTCTGGTGACATTTAATCCACAGAGTTATACACAGAGATTGTGTATAACTCCAAACTTTTGGCTAGTTGTGTTAACTTCTGAAATCCGCAGAAATTGCTGCTCTGGTTTGCTGCAGTGTCTTATAATCATCCCTGGAATTCAGGTTCAATGTTAAGCTGAATTTTTTTCTAGCTGATACGCCGGTTTTTTTAAATCTTAGCTTTAGTAGCAGCAACATAGGCCAAGTCTAAAAGCGACAATATCCATCTTTCCGGTCTTTTCTCAAAGTTACAAAGGGTTGTTCTATGCAAAACCAGTTGACACTCACTATTGATGGCAATCAGGCAGCGGCTATGGTCGCGCACAAATTAAATGAAGTCATCGCCATATATCCCATAACGCCATCATCCCCGATGGGAGAATGGGCGGATGAGTGGTCGTCACGCGGTCAGCTTAACTTATGGGGTACTGTGCCGCATGTGATTGAAATGCAAAGTGAGGCCGGGGCTGCCGGAACGATTCATGGCGCCTTACAAGCAGGCACCATGGCAACCACTTTTACAGCATCTCAAGGCCTGTTATTGATGTTGCCGAATATGTATAAAATTGCTGGCGAACTGACACCAACCGTTTTTCATATTGCCGCTCGATCGTTGGCTTGCCAGGGCTTGTCTATTTTTGGCGATCACAGCGATGTTATGTCGGCACGCATGACAGGGTTTGCCATGTTATGTTCGAATTCGCCACAAGAAGTGCAGGATTTGGCGTTGATTAGTCATGCCGCCAGTCTCGAAGGCAGGATACCTTTTATGCACTTTTTTGATGGTTTCCGGACTTCGCATGAAGTAGCCAAACTGATCACTATTGATGACGAAGTATTCAAGGGGATGATCAATCAGGAATGGGTTAAAACCTTTCGTAGCCGATCGTTAACGCCTGATAAGCCAGTGCTTCGCGGTACGGCTCAAAATCCGGATGTTTACTTTCAGGCCAGGGAGTCCGTTAACCCCTACTATCAAGCGCTCCCGCAAATGGTGCAAAATGCCATGGATCGTTTTGCGCAATTAACCGGACGATTTTATAGATTATTTGAATATATCGGAGCAACCAATGCTGAGCGCGTCATGATTATGATGGGTTCAGGTGCTGAAGCAGCAGAAGAAACCCTGGATTACCTCAATCGCCAGGGTGAATGCGTAGGCTTGTTGAAAGTCCGTTTGTACAGACCCTTTTCGGCTGAACATCTCATCAATGCATTGCCAGCAAGCTGTCGTAAAATCGCTGTTTTGGACAGAACTAAAGAGCCCGGGGCAGATGGCGAACCATTGTACAAAGATGTACTGGGTGCAATCGCTCAAGATGTCTGCAGTGGGCAGGGCAAGTTTACCGTGATGCCGAAAGTGGTGGGAGGTCGCTACGGTTTGTCTTCCAAGGAATTTACTCCGGGCATGATCAAAGCCGTCTTTGATGAGCTTAGCCAGGCATCACCCAAAAATCATTTCACGATCGGTATTTATGACGATGTTTCCCATACCAGCTTAAACTGGGATGCTGGTTTTCGCACAGACGTTCATAACGAAATTTTTCAAGCCATGTTCTACGGCCTGGGTAGTGATGGCACAGTTGGCGCCAACAAAAACACTATCAAAATTATTGGCGAAGAAACTGAAGATTATGCCCAGGGTTATTTTGTTTATGATTCAAAAAAATCCGGCGCAATTACAGTGTCACATTTGCGTTTCGGCCCAAAGCCGATCAAATCCACATATTTGATCGGTGAAAATGACGCCAATTTCATCGGTTGCCACCAGACTATCTTTCTTGAGCGTTACGATATGCTGATCAATGCCGCCAATAATGCGGTGTTTTTATTGAATACGCCTGAGCCGGTGGATCGGGTTTGGGACAGCCTGCCTAAAACCATGCAGCAACAAATGTTAGCCAAAAATATCCGTTTTTATGTGATTGACGGCTACGCCGTGGCAGAAAAATGCGGCATGGGTAAGCGCATCAACACCATTATGCAGACTTGTTTTTTTGCCATTTCCGGGGTGTTGCCACAAGATCAGGCCATAGAGGCCATTAAACACGCGGTAGAAAAAACTTACGGTAAAAAAGGTCGACGTATAGTCGAACTAAATTTTAAGGCCATAGATGAGACTCTGGCCGGTTTACATCAGGTCAGTTTGCCAATACAAATCAGTAGTGATTTTGACATTAGCAATCGCTTCCCTGATTCAGCACCTGATTTTGTCAAACGTGTCACTGCAGAAATTATTGCCGGTCGTGGAGATCAGCTACCAGTTAGCGCCATGCCTGTCGATGGTACTTTCCCAACAGGCACCACGGCCTATGAAAAACGCAATCTGGCGTTGGAAATTCCGGTTTGGGAAACCGATTTATGTACAGAATGTGGTAAATGCGCGATGGTGTGTCCGCACGCAGCGATACGCAGCAAGATTTACCCGGTAGAGGCATTAGAAAACGCCCCCGAAACTTTTAAGCATGCGCCCATGTTAGGCAAAGATTTTCCAGCCGGATTGGCAATGACCTATCAAGTAGCGGCCGAAGATTGTACCGGATGTAGTTTATGCGTCGATATTTGTCCGATCAGAGATAAGAGCAATGCCAGTCGTAAGGCTTTGAATATGCAGCCTCAGGCACCATTACGCGAACCTGAACGGGAGAACTGGGATTTCTTTTTATCGCTACCGGAATACGATAGACGACAACTGAAACTCAATACCATCAAAGGTGCCATGGTTCTTCAGCCTTTGTTTGAATTTTCCGGGGCTTGTGTGGGCTGCGGTGAGACACCTTACGTCAAATTGGCTTCGCAATTATTCGGTGACCGGATGATTGTAGCCAATGCAACCGGTTGTTCATCGATTTATGGCGGCAATTTGCCCACCACGCCTTGGACAAAAAACAGTGAGGGCAGGGGACCGGCCTGGAGCAACTCATTATTCGAGGATAATGCCGAGTTTGGTTTAGGTATGCGGGTTTCCATCGATAAACAAAGCCAGTTTGCAGCTGAATTATTGGAAAGTTTGCGTGAAGTGCTGGGTAGCGAATCTGTGGATGCGATACTCAATGCCGATCAATCGGATGAACCTGGTTTATATGAGCAGCGAGAACGGATTGCCGCACTTAAGTTGAAACTGCAAACCCTGAATGAACCTAATGCTGCTACGTTGTTGGAACTGGCCGATTATTTATGCAAGAAAAGCGTCTGGATCATCGGAGGAGATGGCTGGGCCTATGATATTGGCTATGGCGGTTTGGATCATGTGTTGGCTAGTGGCCGGAATGTGAATATTTTGGTTCTGGATACTGAGGTTTATTCCAATACGGGTGGGCAAACCTCTAAATCTGCTCCGTTAGGTGCTGTCGCCAAATTTGCGGCTGGCGGTAAGGCTACGGCTAAAAAAGATCTGGCCTTGCTGGCTATGGATTACGGCAATGTCTATGTGGCGCATGTAGCCTATGCGGGTAAGGATATTCAAACCTTGAATGCTTTTTTGGAAGCCGAAGCCCATGATGGCCCATCGATTATTATTGCTTATGCACCTTGTATTGCTCATGGTGTGGATATGTCCAATAATCATCGCCAACAAAATCTGGCTGTGAAGAGTGGTCACTGGCCTTTGTTCAGATTTAATCCTAACCGCATTGCGCAAGGCAAAAATCCCATGCAAATGGACTCAGCGGAACCCTCTATTCCTTATCGGGAATTTGTGATGAGTGAGACCCGGTTTAGTATGCTTTGGCAGTCCAATCCTGAAGCGGCTGAAGGCTTCCTGAAACAAGCGCAACAGGATGTAAAAAATCGTTATCGATACTACAAACAATTATCCGAACTGGAATGGAATGAAGCCACCAGTGTTTCGGCGGTAAAAGTGCAATTAGCCAACGAAGCGACCAAGGAGACTCAACATGGTTGATTTAAGTACAGAATATTTAGGTTTAAAACTGGCTCACCCTTTGGTGCCGTCTTCTTCACCTTTGAGCAAATCCCTGGATAGCGCGCGCAAACTCGAAGATGCCGGTGCCTCTGCATTGGTGCTATCCTCCTTGTTTGAAGAAAAAATTGAAGCTGAAGAACAGCAAATGGAACGTTTTTTTTATGGGCAAAGCATAGGTTATGGTGAGTCCGATTCATTTCATCCGTTACCAGCGCAAATCCTGACTTATCAGGATCAATATCTGGCACATTTACAGCAACTCAAAGCAGCATTAGATATTCCAGTGATTGCCAGTTTGAATGGTACTTCGTTGGGTGGCTGGATAGAATATGGTCAAGCCTTGCAACAAGCCGGAGCAGACGCGCTGGAACTGAATATTTATCATTTGGCGGCAAATGCTGCAGAATCGAGCGAGACTGTCGAAAATCGTTACCTGGATATCGTGCGGGAACTTAAAGGGAAAGTTAATATACCTATCACCTTGAAGCTATCTCCACAATTTAGTTCCCCGATACATTTTGCGTTGCGATTGGAAGCGGCTGGGGCGAATGGCATCGCTATTTTTAATCGTTTTTATCAACCCGACATCGATCTTGAAACCTTACAGGTGGTTCCAAAACTGGAATTATCGACGGCACAGGAGGCCTTGTTGCGGATTCGTTGGACTGCGCTGATGTTTGGACGGGTAAAATTATCCTTGGCGGTCACCGGTGGCTTCCATCAAACACCTGATGTGGTTAAAGCATTATTGGCAGGTGCCGATGTTGTTCACCTCTGTAGTGTGCTGCTTGAGCAAGGTGTTAATCGCTTGACGGATATTCGTACTGAATTGGCTCAATGGTTGGAGACCAATGAATATCAATCCATTCAACAATTAAAAGGTAGTGTCAGTCAGCAACACTGTATAGACCCTAGTCTTTATGAACGGGCAAATTATATTCACGTACTGGATAGTTACACACCAGCGAGCGGTGTATTACGTTAGCCAGTATCATTTGAGTTGACAGTAAATCATATTTAATAATATCCGGTATTTAAAGCTGACATTAAAAGCTTATTAATTGAATGTAATTTTTAATCAATGTGCTTTGGTCAGATTTCTACCGTTGGGGCTAGAATGAACGAGCTAACTCATTTATTAAGTTCAGAAACTAGTTGCCATGATAACGATTCAGTTATAGCAGCTGTCGATTTGGCGGCCTTGACCAGTCAAATTTACCTGCAGTCGGGTGCGGCAATGCTAATCACTGATCATGACTTCTGCATTGTTAGCATCAACCCGGCATTTACTCAGGCTACTCACTTTAATCTGGCTACCTTGAAGGGCCAATCTGTCACGATGATTTGTGAAGATTTATTAAATTCTGTGTTATATGAAGAAATTCAAACTAATCTACATAATACTAATGAATTTAGCGGTGAATTGGTCATTACCAGCCAAGACATGCAGGCATTTCCAGTGCAAGTCCTTATTAATGGCTTGCAGTATTCACAGAATATAACCAGTTATTATCTATGGCTAATGCTGGATATCTCCGAGCAGAAACAAAGGGAAAATGAATTACGCTTTCATGCTGAAATTGACCCATTAACTCACTTAGGTAATCGAAAGTCATTATTTCAATGTTTGGATGTCGCTATTGCCTCAGCCAAGCGATTTAAATACACGATAGCCTTATTGTTTCTCGACCTGGATGGTTTTAAGCAAGTGAACGATCATTTTGGGCATGGCGAAGGTGATAAGGTGTTGCAAGAGGTTGCATTACGTCTCAAGCGCTGTGTTAGGGAAGTCGATACCGTCACGCGTTTGGGTGGTGATGAGTTTGTCGTCATTTTAAATGGGACTTCAAAAGACATGATTTGTTTGACGGCTCAGCGTATCATCGATTTTTTGACATTAAGTGTAAAAAATTTACAAAAGGAATTACAAGTATCAGCCAGCATTGGTATTGCGCTTTATCCGCAAGATAGTAAAAACCCATTATTGTTGCTGAAATACGCGGATGAGGCTATGTATAAAGCCAAAGCCAAAGGTAAACGTCAGTTTTGCTGGCATCTGGAAACTTAGATCACCGAAATGCCCATATTCAATAATTCAAATATTTTATCTAATCTTCGCGTGCTTTATGCCGAGGATGACACAGAAACCCGGGAAGAATTACAAAGTATTCTGGAGTTATATGTAGCTGAATTGTATATTGCTAAAAATGGCCGGGAAGGCCTGGATTTGTATAAAAAATATTTTCCGGATATCGTTATTACTGATATTCAAATGCCGGAAATGAATGGATTATCCATGGCTGCTGATATCAGGGTATTAAACTCGCAACAGCCTATTATTATTTTAAGTGCCTATAACGATGTTGAATATTTGTTTCGGGCTTTAGAGCTGGGTATACAACACTATATTACCAAGCCTATCAGCATTGAACGGCTACTGAACAAACTAGCTGAGCTCACCGAGCGTATGCAACTTCTCAAGCAAGTTGAGGAAAATCGTCGCTTGCTGGAACAATATAAAATGCTGGTCGATGAAAAAGCCATTGTGGTTAAAATGGATAAAAATGGCAATATTATCTATATGAATCAGCAGTTTTGTGAAATATCAGGTTATTCAGAAGCCGAGTTATTAGGCCAATACTACTTGTTTAGTCTCGATGAGGATGGTCAACAGGATGTATTAAACGACATAAAACAATCCTTGGAGAAAAACAATAAATGGCAAGGAATACTCAAGAAAAGAGCTAAGTCTGGCTGTATTTACGTTGTCGACGTAACACTGGTTGCGATTATCGATGCCTTAAATAAAGTTTCCGAGTTTGTGGCATTGATGGTGGATATGTCTGAGGTTTATGAAAAGTTCGAGCGATTGTCACTCAACTTGAAACAAGACCTCAGTGAACAAAAGCATTATCTCCAGGAGTATGAACGCGCATTTGAACTGGGGACTTCACTATGCATTATTAATACCGATGGTCAGGTTATTAGCGCTAATAAAAATTTCAGTGCTACCCTGAACTATACACCTGGAGAATTGAATGGATTATCTTTGTGTGATTTAGTGCAAAATGGTGTTGACTTTAAAGAGCGCGTTTTAAAAAAAGTAATTAATCATGGCTTTAGTTCCAGAGTTATAAAAGTATTAACTAAAAATGGTGGTTTTCGAACGCTAAGTATTATTGTTGTGGGAATTCACAATCAAGCTGGTGATATTCATTCCTTAATGAACTTGTGTCATGATATCAGCGAAACCATTAATTCGAACGAAGATATCATCGAAAATCAGAAAGACTTGATTTATGTTTTGGGTGAAGTGGTTGAAAATCGCAGCCATGAAACAGGCTTGCATATTAAACGTGTTGCTTTGATTTCTGAATTATTGGCTAGAAAATATGGTTTTAGTGAGGAGTATGCAACCATGATAAAGCTGGCCTCCCCACTGCACGATATTGGTAAAGTAGGTATACCTGACGATATATTACATAAAAATGGAAAACTATCTGTAGATGAATATCAAATCATCAAAAAACATGCTGAATTGGGTTATCGCTTATTAAACAAACTGGATAAGCCGCTAATTAAAATGGCTGCAACAATAGCTCATGAGCATCATGAATATTTCAACGGATTGGGTTATCCAACCGGCTTGGTTGGAGAGCATATCGCCATCGAAGCCAGAATCGTCAGTCTAGTGGATGTATTTGACGCATTGAGCAGTCGACGAATTTACAAAGAACCTTGGACTGATGCCGAAATCATTGATTATTTGAATAAAAACAAATCTGTGCAATTTGACCCTGAATTGGTGGATCTGTTTATGGAAAATATTGATGAAATTATTTCGATACGTGAGTGCTTCAAAGAAGAGTAGTAATGGCTGTATTCGAATGATTTTCAAGTCTATTTCCGTCGTTCTGATTATATGTTGGTCATCGGTCATTTTTGCCGAAATAAACACTAAGCAAGCCTTAACTCTGGAACACTGTATCCGCACCGCACTGGAAAAACATCAATCCTTGAACATTTCGGCAGCGAATGTAGCGATGGCAGAAGCCATGTACCAACAAGCCATGTCGGCGTATTGGCCCAAAATCGCAGCCGATGTCAATGCGCAAAGGGCCGATCAAGACAGAACCTTTTCTATCCAAGGTGACTTGGAGTTGCCACAGGGCATGGCAAATGCATTGACTTCACTTTCTGCTATCAATGCGCAAAATAAGGGGGCTTCGCCCCAAGCCTTGCAGCAAATACTTGCTAACCCCATCAGTACTTTGCCGATTAACTTAGATGTCAAACTTTTCGATCGAGATACGTTGACTTCGTCATTGAACCTCACTTACCCCATATTTACCGGATTAAAACGTGAAGCGTTAGTCGCACAAACCAGAAAAGGTATTCAGGCTGCCGAGCAAGGTCAGCGTAAAACCAATCTCGAAGTGATACGGGATGTAAAAAAATACTATTACGCTGCTCAGTTTGCGACACAAATGGAGCGGTTAACTGAAGATACCCTGGAGCGATTTAAAGCACTGGAGGATTTAACTGAACGCCTCTATCAAAACGGTTCACTTAAAGTCAAAAAAACCGATTATCTAAGAATTAAAACCACTACAGCGATGACCCGCACTGTGTTGAGTGAAGCCCGATATGCTCGTGAAATGGCCTATGAGGCTTTAGGTAATGCCATGGGACAAGAATGGCAGGCGAATCAATCGATTGTTGAAGCGGAAACCTCACCGCAATTGAGTGAAGGATTACATCAGCTGCTGGAATCCGCTCAGAATTTCAATCCGGATATCCAGCAACTCAAACTCGCTGTACGAATTAGTGAAGATCAAATTACCGAAGCGCGCAGCGGCTATTTTCCCATGATTGGTTTTCATGCCAGTGTCTATGATGTTCAATCAGATTTTAAATCCGGTTTGACTAACGCCACCAATCGCGATGGCTGGACTATCGGCATCGGTATGCAATGGAATTTATTTGATGGTTTTCAAACCGCCGGCAGAGTTAATCAAGCCCAAGCCCAGCAACGTAAATTGCAAAGTCAGCAAATCTTGTTGGACCAAGCCATCGCACTGCAGGTCAAACAACAGTTTTTAAGCATTAAAAGCAGTTATGGTCAAATTAAAGATAGTTCGGAAGCAGTGGGCTTTGCTAGTGAAAATCGTAAATTACATGTGCGAGCCTATCAGGATGAACTCGTTGAGACCAAGGATGTAATAGAGGCACAAGTTATGGAAACCTTTGCCCAAGCGAGCCAATATCGTGCGCATTACGCACTTGAAATGGGATTGTTATCACTGGAATTTCTGATCGGACAAAATGTTAATTCTGGATAACCCTCCATTAATCAACAAGGCATTTTATAGAACGTGCCGTCAGGTTTAGGCTTGTTATAATATTCGGATTTTCCTACCCACTGGATAAAGATTATGGATGTTAAATCATACATGCAGCAGCTAGGCCAGCAGGCCAGACAAGCAGGACGGCAAATTAGTAAAGCCGATAGCGGTTTAAAAAATCTGGCTTTAATGAAAATTGCCGAAGCCTTAAATGCTAGTTTCGATGAACTTATCATTGAAAATCGCAAAGATCTTGCTGCTGGTCAAACCAATGGACTGGACGCAGCTTCTCTAGACAGATTGGAACTGACTGCGTCGCGCATGGGAAGCATGGTTGAAGGCTTGATGCAGGTTGCCGCTTTACCAGATCCAGTAGGTGAAATTACCCATTTAAATTATCGTCCTAGTGGTATACAGGTCGGGCAAATGCGGGTACCACTAGGCGTCATTGGTATTATTTACGAATCCAGACCCAACGTGACTATTGATGCAGCTGCGCTATGCCTTAAAGCTGGCAATGCCTGCATTTTGCGCGGCGGCTCGGAATCGATTCATTCCAACAAAGCAATTGCTGCCTGTATTAGCAAAGGATTGGTTGCAGCCGGGTTGCCGGAACAAGCGGTTCAAGTGGTGGAAATCACAGATCGAGCTGCTGTGGGCGAATTAATTACCATGAAAAATTATGTCGATGTGATCGTACCCCGTGGCGGAAAAAGTCTGATCGAACGTATTAGCAAAGAAGCGAGCATTCCTGTCATCAAACATCTGGATGGCATATGCCATGTCTATATTGACGGTGAAGCGGATATCGACAAAGCGGTCAATATCGCCATGAATGCCAAAACGCATCGCTATGGTGTTTGTAATGCCATGGAAACTTTATTAGTTGCAGAATGCATAGCCACAAAAGTGTTACCGATTTTGACGGAAAAATTGACTGAAAAAGGCGTAGAACTACGTGGTTGTTTAAAAACCTGTTCACTGGTTAAAAATGCTGTCAGAGCGACTGAAGAAGATTGGCACACTGAGTATCTGGCACCCATTTTATCCATCAAGATTGTGGCGGATATTGACGAGGCAATCGCTCACATCAATCAATACAGCTCTGCACATACGGAAGCGATAGTCACAGAAAATTACTCACTGGCCCGACGCTTCTTGCGGGAAGTCGACTCAAGCTCCGTAATGGTGAATGCTTCCACGCGTTTTGCCGATGGTTTTGAATACGGGCTAGGCGCTGAAATCGGTATTAGCACCGACAAATTACACGCACGTGGTCCAGTGGGCTTACAAGGATTGACTTCTTTAAAATATATTGTCCTGGGTGATGGTCATATCCGGTCATGAGGATAGGCATTTATGGTGGTACTTTTAATCCGGTACACCATGGACATCTGCGTACAGCACTTGAAGTCAGCGAGCAATTTAGCCTTGATCAACTCCGATTAATTCCTTGTCGTTTGCCTGCGCATCGGCAAATCCCCGAAGTTTCTGCCGAGTTACGACTTAGCATGTTGCAACTAGCCATTGCTCATTCGCCCGGGTTACAGATTGATCGCCGCGAACTGGATAGGGCAGGGCCGTCGTATATGGTAGACACCTTGGAGTCTATCGCACTGGAAAACCCAAAAGCCTCATTGATATTGTTTATTGGCGCTGATGCCTTTAGCGGTTTAGAGCAATGGCACTGCTGGCAGCGTTTGTTTGAATTTGCCCATGTCGTGGTCATGACCCGGCCAAATTATGCAAAGCCAAAACTCTCGGCCTTTTTGAGTTGTAGAGTTTGTCACGATCAACAACAACTATTTCGAACATCTATTGGACAGCTATATTTCCAAACAGTAACTGCATTGGACATTTCGGCGACAACTATCCGATCTTTGATTGCCAGTCATCGAAATCCACAATTTTTACTACCGGATTCGGTCATCGAATTTATTCGAGATCATCAACTTTACTTATTACCCACACGAGATATTGAATGCAAACAGAAGAATTATTAAATTTGGTTTTAGAAGAATTAGACTTGCGCAAAGCAGTGCAAGTAAGCACTTTGGATGTACGTGGGAAAACCAGCATTACCGACTTTATGATTATCGCAACAGGTACCTCGACACGTCACGCCAGATCTTTATGCGATTATGTCGTTGAAAAAGTAAAAGCCAATGGGATACAACCGCTAGGAGTAGAAGGGGAGGTAGGTTCGGATTGGGTGTTATTGGATTTAGGCGATGTGGTACTGCATATCATGACCAGTCAAGCACGCGAATTTTACCAGTTGGAAAAACTCTGGTCAGTAGCGGGGAATCAAGAAAAAATAATTTGAGCTGATGCTTTTTTTCATGACTTAAAGCTCAAGAAATTACCAGAAGAGTCGATGATCACTGCATATTTTGCAGGAGATTAAAATGAAACCCCTAACAACGATGATGATGTTGGCAACCCTGATGATTTTAGGGTGTGCTCAGGTTGGCAGCAGGGATTCTATGGCTGTAACCGACAAAACCTTGGTGGCAAGTGGTTATAGTCAGTTTGCTGATGTGGGTGTATTGCAAAAAGTCAACCAGCGCTGGTTATCGGCGCAACAGGTGGCCAAACTGAATGCCTATCGAAGTTTAGCCGATCAACTCTATTATGAGTCGTTAGGCAATAATAAAACCGTAGGCTCTCAAGTCGTGCAAAGTGAGGTGTATCGTGTTTATCTGGATACCTATTTGCGTAACGCTCAAGCCGTTGATTATCTGAC
>Ga0172367_10005133_pt1 | contig 15946 bp, 11 predicted proteins | sample Lak10m_FD_114542 | JGI IMG/M metagenome (GOLD analysis project Ga0172367, IMG submission 114542) | Freshwater microbial communities from Kabuno Bay, South-Kivu, Congo - kab_022012_10m | ecosystem: Environmental > Aquatic > Freshwater > Lake | place: Democratic Republic of the Congo: South-Kivu...
GAAACTCTACAACGGACACCTGAAAGTTGGCTTTGGTAATTACACCATGCCGTTTGCCGAGGCTTCATTTTCCAGCCTGCGAAGCAAGAAATTCCAAGCGGGCGGTTACGGTCGTTACCACGCCTCATTTGCCAAGTTGGATGGCCGTCCGTTCGGGTTTACGGATGCGGGTGTTTCGGCCTTCGGCAAGTATTTCGTGAAGGATTACGTGCTTTCGGGAGACGTGGAATACGATCTCGATGAGAATTTCTTCTACGGCTATGATCCGTCAGAATTCCAATTGCCGAAGGATAGTATTCATCAGCTATTCCACAACGTCAAGGGAACGGTGGCTTTTAGAACCGATCAGGGCAAAAAGCCGAAGATCTTCGACTTCGCGGAGGTGAGTTACGATTACACCATGGACCGCTTTGACGCACGGGAAGGCCACACAGGGTTTTACGGAGGCGTGGTCATTCCTGTGAAGAAGAGTTTGGTCAACGTCCGTTCTAATCTGGATGCTTACAACAACCGTTCGCCCATTGGTTTGGAGAACAACGTCATCTTCGGATTGGAGAGCGAATTTGTGCATCAGCGCGAGCGTTGGGGCGTGGATGCTGGCTTCAAATTCTATGTTGATGGCAAGGAAACCTACGCGAGGCCGCTCATCTTTCCAACGCTCAACTTCCATTATTTCTTGGCGCAAGACATGGTTCGGTTCTACCTGAATGCGACAGGTGGCGTTCATCGAAACGGATTGCGCACCATTTCACAGTTCAATCCGTACGCTTACACCGATATTCTGCGCCAGAACAGCTACGAAAGATTGAATGCAGAAGCCGGTTTCAAGGGAAATATCTTCAAGATCTTGGGCTTCGATATTTCTGTGGCTGAGATCATTACTCAGAACCAATTGTTCTTCGTGAACGACACTTCGGATGGCATCGGCAACCGCTTTCTGCCCGAATACCACGCCACGAAGATCACGCGTTTCCGTGGTTCGTTGAGCTACGATATCGGTGAGAAATTGTTCGTGCAGGCAACGGCTCAGTACCGACTGTTCAAAATGCCAAGCGATAGCATCAAGCCCTGGCACGAAGCGCCATTTACGTTCACGTTCACTGGGAACTACAACCTGAGCAACAAATTCATTTTCAAGGCTTCGATCACAGCCAACGGAAACCGTGTTGCAAAAGGCTATGCCACGGACAGCTTAGGAACCCACATTCAGCCGATAAAAATGGGTGGCTACGCGGACATCAGTCTTGGTGCCGAATACCGCTACAAGCGTTGGATCGGAGCCTTTATCGACCTGAGAAATCTGGCCGCCATGCGTTACGAAATTTGGAATCAATATCCGGTGCAGCGTTTCAGTTTCATTGCGGGGCTGCACTTTGAGTTCTAAACGAAATAGGGTCATCTGACTGTGTCAGATGGCCCTTTTCAAAATAAATAGTGCGACTACAATTTTACTTCTGGAAGCGAAGTGAGTTCGCAGTCGAAATTGGTTCGGTCAGTCGATGCATTTTTGAAATCGTTCGGTGCATCCGCGTTGGCAAATCGTGCACCGTTGTTGTCTCCAACACATATCCGATTTTCACCCACATAATTTCCGTTGGCTGTTTCCAAAGAAGGGTCCAAATATCCATCGATCAGGATGTCAGGACGATTCAAAGGGAACTTCAAGAACAGCAGTTTCACCATGTCGTAATCCATGGCAGGTGCTGCCAAACCTCCTTTGTCAATCTTGTTGTCATGAATGTAAATTCCCTTCGGATACGGGTTGAAGGTGGTGTCGTTGTGCGATTGTCGAACCAGATTGTAGCTGACAACCACCACGCCAATGGTCTTGTTGTCTTTGATGTCGTTGCTGAAAATCTCAACCTGCTTTGTGGCCAACACCATCACTCCAGTGCCTGGAGGAACTTCGCCCACAATGTTGCCTTCTGGTGCAAAATTGCGGAAGTTGTTGTCGTGGCTGCGATTGTTGAATACACGAACACCTGATCCGCTTTGCGTCAGTCCGGGCATATCGAAAACAAGGATTCCGCCTGTGTTCTCGTGCGCAAGGTTGTCAAACACATCAGCACGGATACAGTTCTCAATCTCAATTCCGGCAACGTTGTGGTATGCTTCGCAGTTCTTGACGATGATGTCGCGGCTTTGGCCAACATAAATTCCTGCATCTGATGCACCAATGGCAATGCAGTTATCCAGAAGTACGGTGTCGCAATCAACGGGGTAGAACGCGTATGAACCGTTGGTTTCCTGCGGCTCGCCTGTCCACTCGGCTTTCACGTTACGAATGGTGAGTTTGTTCACCTTTTGCGCTTTGATGATGTCGCCTTTCGCATCCTGTAGCGTCAAACCATCAATGATCAGCCCTTCGCAATCGTTAACCTTCAAGCCTTCTGCGCCATCTGTCTGCCCTTTGAACGAGAAAATGGTTTTGTCGATGCCCGCACCTTTCAAGGTGATGTTCTTCTTTCCGTCCAATGAAAGCGTGCCCTTAAAACTGAAGTGTCCTTCAGGAAGGTCGATCACGGCACCATCTTCGGCCATGATCAGTTTTTCCTGAAGCTCGGTTTCCATGTCCTGCCAATCATTGATAGCAGTTTCCTGATTCGCTTTGTCGCCACAGGAAGCGAAAAAAGCTGCAATTGAAATTGAGAGAACGATCTTACGCATAAGGTGTGGATGGTTTTGGGTTGTTTACTGTGGGTGAAAATACCGAAACCGATGTTATACGTTGATCTTCAAAAAAGAAAAGGCGCCCTAACGAGCGCCTTCTCAACCCACCAACCATTGTCGGATATTATCCGACCACCTTCAATTCTACTGTCAGCTTGATCTCGTCAGAAAGAACGGCATCTTTCATTGGGCTGTCCCAAGCCACATCATACTTTTTACGGTCGAAGGCCAAGGTTCCGGTAACGGTTCCATTGGCAGCATTAACCACCACATCTTTCACTGTTTCGCTGTTGGTTTTGCCACGCACGGTAAGATTTCCGGCAAGAGAACCGTCAGCGTTTGTTCCAGTGATCTCGAAACTTGCTGTTGGGAAACCAGCAACATCGAAGAAATCTGGTGAACTCAAGTGTCCAACAAGCATGGCACGGGTTCCTTGAGCACTTCCGTCAGGAGCGTAATTCTCGTCAAGTGGCGTGATCGAACTCATGTTCGCCACGAAGTTTCCACCTACGACTTTGTCACCGCTCATTTTTACGGCAGCTTCACTCAGGGAAATTGTACCGAAATGGGCTTTGATGCCGATCATTTCACCGGTCCAACTCACTTTGCTGGAAGCCAGATCCACTTTTTTGTCAACGATTGCTACAGCAACGCTGTCAGTCGATTCGGTTGTTGTTTCCTCAGTAGTGTGCTCACCTCCACAGCTTGCAAGGAAAAGACCTCCGATAGCTGCCATCGTCAAAAAGAAATTGGTTGTTTTCATAACGTTTATTGGTTTGGTTGTAAAAGTATAAAATGATGTTTAAACATTGATTTAACCCCGAGAAAATTGAAATGTTCTTGAATTCAGAAAAAAATCATTGGATGGCGCCCAAAGCGATCTTTGCTTCTGGGTCGATGGAAACATCACTCACCCAATCCTGCGTCTCCACCTTTGGCGGAAGTTGAACAGGATTTCCCAAGTAATCCAATCGTTTTCCTGGCCAAATGCACGATTTCCATAGATAAATGAACAGCGACTTCTGGTCGAGGCTAGGGTGCACATACGGTTTCAACAGTCGCTCGTGATACTCTGGATACAAACTCCAATGCACGCCCATATACATGTGGTGAATACCGTGATAGCCATTGTTGAATGCCATCCAATTGAACAGCTTTCCGGTAAATGAGCGCGAGTGATTGTGAGGATGCGTTTCATCACAACCATCGTGCTGCCAGTAATTCGTCCCGAAAATGCCCCAAAGCGAATACATGTTCGGTATGAAAATGAGGAACAACATCCGTTGCCAATCCACGATAAGTGCCACCACTTTTATGGTTCCGACCAGTATCGCCTCCATTTTGTACTGCTTCGACCAACCCGGTTTCACGTCTTTCATCCGAAGGACGAACGCCTTTTCCGACTTCATAATATCTCGCGCAAGCAGGAAGAAGAACAATAATTGGTTCAAGAAATTCCATTGGAAACGGGCACGCGTGGTGCGGGCCGCATCTTTTGGTGTTTGCAGATGTTTATGATGGCTGAGATTGTGACCAGGTACATAACCGCTTACAGGATTTCCCTTAACGGCCGACAGTAGGAACTGAAACGCGCGATTCCAAGCCATACTGCGGAAAATAGGCACATGAATGGTGTTGTGAATGATGGTGGCAATGAAGAACTGCCAGTTGCAATGCACGAGTACCAAAACTGTTTTGCCGACCCATTCGAACTGCCCCCACAGATACCAACTGATGGGGTAAAAAATGCCGTAAGCAACTACCGTTGCAATGGTGCGGTAATCTGCTTTGTAGCGGATCAAGTTTGCTTCAGCCATTGTTTAAATGTATCGAACGAAAATAATCCTGCTTTCATCAGCTAATCACAATACTGCAGTAGAGCATCTACAGCGTTTACGTATTCCAACTCGCTAGCCTTTCTGAAATCTTTACAGGCCTCGTCATTTAAATTGAGTTCAATCTTGCACTTTCCACGTAAGTAATAGGCGTGCCCACTTGGTTTTAGTTCGAGGGTCATGTCAAGATAGTTTTGTGCCAATTCCCATTGGTTACTGTCATAATGAGCTTTCCCAAGAAAAAAAAGGACTCGCCAATCCTGTGAATGATGGAGTAGCACAAATTCAAGGTCTTGAAGTGCGTCTTGAATTTTTCCTAGTGCCACATAGGAAATACCTCTTTCTCTTCTTGCTGTGAGGAAATCTGGCTTCAGGCGGATAGCTTTTGAATAGTCGACTAGACTTTCATCATATTCAAATAAACTTTGCCAAGCATTACCTCTGAGAAAAAATGTCCAAGCATTTGTGGAGTCAATTTCGATCGACTTGGTAAAGTCTTTTATCGCAGCACGATATCCCCTCATGCCAGATTTCGCATCTCCTCTTAATGTAAATGCAATGGCTGATGTTGAATCAATGTAAATCGCATCTGAGAAATCTTCTCTAGCATCTCGAAACAGCTTTTTACTTAACCGCGCACGACCTCTTTCAATAAAATATTCTGCCTCAGAAGAATTTAGTTGAATCGCAGCAGAAAAGTCAAGAATGGCCTTGTCAACATTTTTCAATGAATAATACTGCACCTGACCTCTAGAAAAGTATGTTTTATCCATGTGTGGATTACATTCCAGCGCTTTCGAGAAATCTTTTAATGCTCCTTTTGCATCTCTCAATGCATTAAGCATTAATCCTCTGCTTCGATAGGCATCGCAATCCTGCGGATCTAAAGAAATTATTTTGTCGAAATAATCGAATGCCGCTTTAGCATCTCCGAGATCGTTATACAGCCATCCAAGCTCGTAGTACGTTTCTGTATTGTTTGGTTGAACTCTGTCCGACTCCTTGAATTCAGCTATTGCCTTCAGTGTTTCTTTTTGGATTTTGTACAGGTAGCCTTTGTTGTAGTGAGCAGTGGCGTTTTTCGGATTGAGACTTAGTGCTTTGTCAAAGTCAACCATGGCGTTCTGAAGGTCTCCTTTCATTTGACGATCAAACCCTCGCAAACAGTACAGACCGTCTCGTTTTGGATTACGCTGAATTGCTTTGTCGAAACATGTAATTGCAAGTTCATGTTGGTTCAGAGAACGATAGACAAGCCCTTCAAGTTCATACCCTACGTAGTTGTCATCATTTAATATTTGTGTCCGTTGAGCATAATCAAGTGCCTGGTCGTATTCATTAAGACCATGATAGGTTTTTCCAATCCACCATGCAGCTCGAAAATTTGACGTGTCTAATGCGAAGCACGTTTGGAAAGAGTTTAGGGCTTTTTCCAGCTCGTTTGAGTGAAAGTAAATCTCACCCATTAACTCTTGAACAGCAATGTCAAGACTATCAATTTCTAATGCTCGATGGACATAGGTTTTGGCGTCACTGATGTTGCCTAATGCATAGTTTGACTTCGCAAGCAGAATTAAAATTCTATGGTCACTTAGATGGTTTTTTTTCAGCTTTTTGGTCAGCTTGATCACCTCCTCATATTCTCCCAGTAAAAATTTGGCTTCTGCCTTTCCGTATAACTCTTGGCCTGATTGTCCCAAGGCGATTGAAGGAACCATAAAAAGTGTCACAAGAATCTGAACCTTCAAATACATTGAACCTAATCTCATGGTTAAGTTACATTACTTTCCGATACAGAATTTGGAAAAGATATTCCCCAAGAGGTCATCGGTTGTTATCTCACCGGTGATCTCGCCAAGGTGAAACAAAGCCTTGCGGATGTCAACCGCCACGAGGTCGCCAGGAACTTGATCATTGAAACCAGTTACCACTTCAAGCAATGACTTTTTGGCGTTGCGAAGCGCTTCGATATGGCGCGTGTTAGTAACAATCGTCTGGTCTTCTTTGAGTGGTGAAAGATTGACGAATTCCGTAAGTCGGTTTTTCAGTTCATCGATGCCCATTTTCTCTTTAGCTGAGATGGAAATAATGTCAAAATTGGAAAATTTCTGTTCCACATTCTCGTCCGTTTTGTCCGATTTGTTGGCAACAAGAATGAGGTGTTTCTCAATGCTTGGCTTTCGAATTTTCAAATTTCGAATTTCGAATTTCAACCTTTCGGAATCATAAGTTGAAGCATCGAAAAGCAACAGCACCACATCAGCCTGCTCGGCCTTCTGCATGGTGCGTTCAATGCCCAAACGCTCAATCGTGTCCTCCGTTTTTCGGATGCCAGCAGTGTCGATGAAACGGTAGCGGATTCCGTCAATCGTCATTTCATCCTCAACCGTGTCGCGCGTTGTTCCAGCAATGTCAGAAACAATGGCACGTTCCTCGTTCAGAAGTGTGTTCAGTAAGGTTGATTTTCCCGCGTTCGGTTCTCCGATAATGGCCACCTGAATGCCTTCTTTGATGACGTTTCCCAATTCAAACGACCCAATGAGTTGGTCGATTTTGGAATTGATGCGGTAAATGAGATTCTTCATCTCCGAGCGGTCAACAAACTCAACATCTTCCTCTGCAAAATCGAGTTCCAACTCGATCAGCGAAGCGAAATGAACCAATTCTTCACGTAGGACCTTCAACTCAGAACTGAAGCCGCCACGCATCTGGTGCATGGCCACTTTATGTGCTGCTTCCGAAGAAGAAGCGATCAGGTCGGCAACAGCCTCCGCTTGCGAAAGGTCCATTTTGCGGTTCAGAAAAGCGCGCATCGAATATTCGCCAGGCTTGGCCATCCAACAACCGTTTGCGCTCAGAAGATTCAGAATCCGCTTTTGAATGAAAGTGGAACCGTGACACGAGATCTCTACTGAATCCTCACCCGTAAACGACTTCGGATTTCGGAAAACGCTCACCAAAACTTCATCAACAATTTCGTCACCATCCATTATCTCACCGAACAGAATGGTGTGCGAATCAGCTTCGGAAACCTTCTTTTTCCCTCTAGGTCGAAAAACCTTGTCGGCTATGATAAAGGCATTTTTTCCACTCATTCTGATAACGGCAATGGCACCTGCTCCTGAAGGAGTGGCCAAGGCCATTATCGTATCATCCAACATGTTGAGAGAAGCCAACTTGTGCGCGTTGCGGTTGTGGAAAAATTGCGGCTGCAAAAGTAGCCGTTAATGTTGGGTATCCGTTCGTAAAGACCTACTTTTGGCCGCGTTAAAAACCGAACAAATAACACGATGAGTGTATTAGTAGATAAGAATTCGAAGGTGATCGTACAGGGATTCACCGGAAGCGAAGGAACCTTCCACGCGGGTCAGATGATCGAGTATGGAACCAATGTAGTAGGGGGGGTAACTCCGGGCAAAGGCGGGTCAACGCACTTGGACCGACCCGTTTTCAACACCGTTGCCGAAGCGGTGAAAGCCACAGGCGCCAATGTCTCCATCATTTTCGTGCCGCCAGCGTTTGCCGCTGACGCGATCATGGAAGCTGCCGAGGCAGGGATCGCATTGGTGGTTGCCATTACCGAAGGAACGCCTGTTGCCGACATGGCCAAGGCTGCCGCTTACCTGAAAGGAACCAAAACCCGCTTGATCGGACCGAATTGCCCAGGCGTTATAACCCCCGGAGGCGCGAAGGTCGGTATCATGCCCGGGTTCGTTTTCAAACCGGGAAGGATAGGCATCGTTTCCAAATCGGGCACGTTGACCTACGAAGCTGCTGACCAAGTGGTGAAGGCCGGATTGGGAATTTCCACCGCTATCGGCATCGGTGGTGACCCCATCATCGGCACCACCACCAAGCAAGCTGTTGAGTTGTTCATGAATGATGACGATACGGATGCGATCGTCATGATCGGTGAGATCGGTGGAACATTGGAGGCTGAAGCTTCTGCTTACATCAAATCTACTGGAAACAAGAAGCCGGTTGTCGGCTTCATCGCTGGTCAAACCGCTCCGAAAGGACGCACCATGGGCCATGCCGGTGCCATTGTTGGTGGAGCTGAAGATACGGCCGAGGCCAAAATGAAGATCATGGCCGAGTGTGGCATCCATGTGGTGGCCTCGCCAGCTGATATTGGTGTTACCATGGCCAAGGCGATGGGAGTGACTGCGTAGTTCTCCCACAAAGGCGTTAAGAATATGGCAACAAAAAAGGCGTTCCGATTGCGGAACGCCTTTTTTCATTTCCTCAGAACGAAGACTAATCGTACTTCGTCTTGCCTTTGTTGGCGCGCTTTTCAGCCTGTTTCTCCTTGGCCGATTTTACGGGGGCCTTCTTTGCCTCTTTCTTTTTGTCTTCTCCTTTTGCCATGATAGTTAAGGTTTAATACGCTTCAATTTTAGCGAAATATCGGTTCGGATATTATGCTGTTCTCAACGTATGTAAAGTTATTTCCGGGGGCATGCCCACCCGACCGGGGAAAATGAGGTAGCCCATGCCGCGATTGACATAGAGATGTTGGCGACCTTCGTTGTAAAGTCCTGCGTAACGTTCGTAGAAGAATTTCCCCGCGCTCAATTCCACCAATCCGGGAATCGAAATACCGAACTGTCCGCCATGTGTGTGGCCCGAAAGGGTCAGATCCACATTTTCCTTTTCAAGAATGTGGTGGTCCCAATGCGTGGGGTCGTGGCTCAGTAGAATTCGGAACGGCACTTCTTCCATGTTCTCCACCGATTTTTTGTAATCACCACGGGTTGGGAACCAACCTTCGGGTGTGTAGCCCCAATTCTCAACCCCAACAAGACCGATCAACTCGCCATCCTTTTCCAGAATGTCGTGCTCGTTCATCAGCATTTTGAAGTCCATTCGCTCGATGATTTCTTTTACGCCAAGCGAATTTTTGGTCTTTTCTTCTTCACTCAGTTTGCCACCGCGCCCCCAACCGTAATCGTGGTTTCCGAGAATGGCGTACTTGCCGGTTTTTGCTTTCAGTTTGATGAAAACACTGATCCAACTTTCGGCTTCTTCAGGATGTTCATTCACTAGGTCACCCGTAAAGAAAATGTAGTCTGGATCGAGTTCATTGATCATTTGAACGGCTTCTTCCAACGGTCCGAAATTGTTCTCAAAACTTCCCAAATGAAGGTCTGATATCTGAACGATCTTCATGCCGTCAAATGCCTTCGGAAGATTGTCGAACGACAATCTGTTCTCCAGAATCCGCCACCCGAATTTGCCTTTGGTCGTTCCCCAAAGCACCGAACCGAGCATTAGTCCACCCACTCCCAAAGCCAGTTGGTTCATGAAGATCCTACGTGGCATTGCCTCTCCGTTCTTCGACTTATTGCTTGCCTTGAATCCTACAAAACGACCGAGCAAAACCAGATCGGCCAATAGCTGAAAAATGCTGATGCAGAGCAACGTTACTGCCAGCGTTACCGCACCGATGATGGTGTAGCTTCGGATCCAAGGTTGATCTCTGAAATCATCGCGGTTGACCGCAAAGTAGGAAGTGGTTCCGTAAATGAAAATGGCCGTTACCAGAAACACAATTCTGAAAAGCCACTTGTAGCGTGGCAACATCTTGTGCGTAACGATATGCACCGAACGATACGAGTAGGCGATGAGTGCCACCGTTCCGAACAAGATCAGGTAATAGACAAGCATGATGCAAACTTACTGTTTACGAATATCGAAAACGGACATCCGAATGTCAGAAACAGTTAAGAAATCCTATTGTTTGCAGATCACCGTTTGATCAAACTGCGGCATCGGTGCTGCAAAAGGATATTCAGGCCGATCACAACTTTGAAATTCTCTTGTGAAGAGAATTGCCATTTTTTGTCTCTAGACCGAACACGTAAATGCCCAAAGGCAACGCAGACAGATCGCAGTTCAATTCGCCATCTTGTTCGGCAACGAAATTACCGACCATCTGCCCCAACGAATTGGTGAGTGTCATTACCGAACTCTTCTGAATATGCAGTGAACGGATCTTGATATTATCGTAGGTTGGGTTAGGGTAAGCTGAGAGAAGGTCGTTTTCTGTGTCGATAATACCTACAGGAGGAGACACACTCGGATTGGTGTAGCGTGCCACAGAGACCAGATTTTGGCTTCCATTGTAGCTTGCGCCAGCCAACAGTATCCTGCCATCGATTTGTATGTCCAAGGCCAGACCTTGGTCGTCACCTCCAAAACCAAAGGATGTGGTAACAATACCATTGTCACCGAAGGTGGCGTCAAGGGTGCCATCAGCACTGTACCGTGCCAAGGCATAGGCCAACGCAACCCCTACGTTCCGATAGCCGCCAACCACGATCTTGTCATCGCTTTGAACCCCCACGTCTGTAGCATCGGCAAAGTCGGTCGATGTGCCGAAGTCTGTAATTGCCGCTCCATTGACCCCAAAACCAGTGTCAAGGGATCCGTCCTCATTATACCTCACCGTGATGAAATCGTTGAACGTGGAATTGCTGGCACCGACCACCAGAATTTTTCCATCATCCTGCAAGGTCATTCCATTTCCGTATTCGTTGAACGTGCCTTCAATGGACGTCACCACACTGCCATCTGTATCGAAACCCGTATCAAGCGAACCATCTGTATTGAAACGTGCTACTAGAAAATCGGTGTGCGAGAAATTGAGGGCAGTACCGGCAACCAAGATCTTGCCATCGGTCTGCAAGGCAATGTCGTTGGCCAGATCGTCATGAAATGGAAACACAGGGACCACCGCAATCCCCGAACTACCGAACAATGGTTCCAACCCTCCATAAGGGTCGTACTTCGCAACAAAGAGATCAAGTTGACTCGAACTGTAAGCCCCGCCTGTAACGATAATACCGTTGTTGGCGGTCACGGCAACAGCTTTAGGATAGGCGCTTGCAGAAGGTATCGGTGTGGTTACAATGCCGCTTGTCCCGAAACTATTGTCAAGTGAACCATCATTATTGAGTCGCACAAGGGCTATATTGTTAACGAAAGATCCGTTGTCAGCTTCGCCAACCACCACGATCTGCCAGTCTGATTGTATTGCCACGCCCCAGGCCCTGTCGTCTGCGGAGCCAATCGGCAACGTTACAATTCCACCAGTGCCGAACGTTCCGTCCAAGGTTCCATCCGTGTTCAAACGCGCCACGGCAAAATCGTAATTCAGCGCACCGTAGGTCTGACCCACAAGAACGATCTTGCCATCAGGTTGCAAGGCCATGTCAAGGACCTTGTCGTCAAATGTGCCGATGGCTGAGGCGAACAGTCCATCAGCATTGAACGAAGGGTCGAGGGTTCCGTCCTGTGCGTGAGAGAAACTAATGCAGAAGATTGCTGAGAAAAGCGCGCTGGCTGAGCACACGATTGATTTGATGGACATGGGAATCCGAATTGGTCATGGTAAATTTATGAAAGCTTCAGACGGTTTTCGAGGTTATGAAAAAGATAGTTCAAGTCTGTAATCATTTTCAACGGTCTGTAGTTCTGACGGATTGTAAAACAGGCTTAACCACCCCAAACGCTTTCCTCTATCTTTGGCCGAAATCAGTCTTGTATGAAATTGTTGGAAGGCAAAGTGGCTTTGGTAACGGGCGGTACCCGCGGCATTGGCAAAGGCATCTGCCAAAAGTTTGCGGAACAAGGGGCGACTGTTGTTTTTACTTACCTAAGTTCGGAAGAGATTGCCAAGCAACTGGAAAGTGAGCTTGGATCTAAAGCTTGGGCGGTTCGTTCGGATGCATCCAATTTTGCGGAAACCGAAGCGTTGGTGAACCAGATCATGGAGAAGCACGGACAATTGGATGTGGTTGTGAACAACGCTGGAATTACCCGCGACAATCTGCTGATGCGCATGAAAGAGGAAGATTGGGATGCGGTGATGGACACGAATTTGAAATCCGTTTTCAATGTCACGAAAGCAGTTCAGCGAACCATGCTTAAGCAACGAAGCGGAAGCATCATCAACATCAGCTCGATTGTCGGTGTTCAAGGAAATGCGGGACAATCTAATTATGCTGCCAGCAAGGCTGGAATTATCGGTTTCACGAAGAGCATTGCCAAGGAATTAGGTTCGCGTAACATCCGCTGTAATGCCATCACACCTGGTTTTATTGAAACAGAAATGACAGATGCGTTGGATGAGAAAGTAGTGGAAGAATGGCGACAGCAAATCCCGCTCAAACGTGGTGGAACGCCCGAAGATGTTGCCAATGCAGCACTTTTCCTGGCCAGCGAAATGAGTACATATGTCACGGGTCAGGCAATATCTGTGTGTGGAGGAATGTTGATGTAAGCAACGGGTGCAGATAGTCTTCCAATATCCAACGTGGTTCGTGCTGTTCGCCATTGTGGCGGGCGTGGCGTACACGTTCGGAATGTACTTCCGCGAAAAGCGAACGACCGAATTCCCAAAATGGATGAGGCAGGCGTTGGCTACTGTGCGTGGCATTGTGGTCGCACTTATCGTCTTGCTGCTTATCGGCCCGCTCATCAGATCCACCACCAAGCGAACAGAAAAGCCGATCGTTGTCATTGCGCAGGATAATTCCTCATCCATTCCTCTGAACAGCGATAGCGCATTTTACCGAACAGAATATCAGGAGAAACTGAACGAGCTTCGAAAGTTACTTTCGGATGAATACGAAGTTCGCAGCTACGTCTTCGGAAATCAGGTTATGGAAACCGAAGCGTTTGATTTCTCTGATGGCCGAACGGATATCTCGGAACTTTTCGAAGAACTCGATAATGTTTACGCCAATCGGAATGTCGGTGCTGTAGTTCTTGCCTCAGACGGCCTTTACAACCGTGGTCGCGATCCCGTTTACAGTCCGCTGCACCTGAATGCGCCCATTTATTCCATCGCTTTGGGAGATACCAGCATCAAACGCGATGTGATCTTGAAAAAAGTGGAACACAACCGCTATGCGTATCTCGGCAATGAATTTCCTGTGGAGATAACCATTGAAACAGAGAAATTCCAAGGGAAGGATGTAACGGTTCAGCTTTCGGGCGAGAACGGCATTCTGTGGGAGCAGCGCGTTAACATCAACAGCAATTCGTTTAGAAAAGTCCTTTCAACAAAACTGAAGGCTGAGGTTCCTGGATTGAACCGCATCAAAGCCAGTGTGAGCGAGTTAAGCGGGGAACTTTCGCGAAGCAATAACTCACAGGATTTCTTTGTGGAGGTGCTCGATGGAAGACAGAAAGTGCTCATCCTCGCGGCCAATCCGCACCCCGACATTGCAGCCATTAGACGCAGCATCAGTGAGAACGACAATTATGAAGTAGATGCTTTTGTGTTGGGTGAGAAGGAGTTTACACCTGAGAAATACGACCTCGTCATTCTGCATCAGTTGCCGATGACGGGCGGCCGTGGACGTGCTGAAATGGACAAGGTCCGAGCTTCATCGGTTCCTGTTTTCTGCATTGTGGGAGGCAAGACAGACCTGCGCTGGTTCAACGACATGGGTTTCGGATTGCAGATAAATGCCGCGAGACAAAGCAAGAATGAGGTGCTGCCTGTTTTCGCCAAAGGTTTTTCGCTGTTCACATTGGATGAGAACGTGCGGAGAATGGTGCAACGTTTTCCGCCTCTCAACGCGCCTTTCGGGGAATATTCGGCCAGCGGTTCGGCACAGACGCTGTTCAATCAACGCATCGGAAATGTGGAAACGGAGAATCCGCTGTTGCTTTTCAATGATGTGTCGGGAAGGAAGACGGGCGTGTTGGTTGGTGACGGAATTTGGCGGTGGCGCATCCGCGATTTTGAAGAGAACGGTTCGCACGAAATATTCGACCGAATGCTGTCAAAGGTGGTGCAGTTCCTTGCTCTCAAAACCGACAAAAGTCTGTTCCGTGTGAACACAAAAAACCGTTACCACGAAGATGAGGCGGTTGTTTTCAACGCGGAACTTTACAACGAAACATACGAGCCGATCAACGAAGCAGAAGTAGAACTGACGATTACGGACGAGGCTGGAAAATCATTTGAATATCAGTTCAACCGAACGGACAATGCCTATCGATTGAATGCGGGAAGTTTCAAGGAAGGCAACTACCGCTATGTGGCGCAGGTGAGCCATGGCGGAAAGGTGTTCGAGAGCAAAGGGCAGTTCATGGTTGCGGCCCTCAAATTGGAAACCACGCGCACCACGGCCGACCATGCGTTGATGTACAAGTTGGCCAATGGTTCAGGCGGAGAACTCGTTTACCCACGCGAATTGGACAAACTGGCCGAAGCCATTAAAAACCGTGATGACATCCGCAATGTGGTTTACGAACAGACCTGGTTCAAAGAGGCCATTCACCTGAAGTGGATTTTCTTCTTACTTCTGGTGTTGCTCAGTTTGGAGTGGTTCGTGAGGAAGCGACAGGGAGCATATTGATTTCGGAATTCGAGTGATATGCGAATGAGTGTAATTCTCACATATCCAAATTCGCATATTCGCTCATTGAATAGTGACACTCAACTCCTTCACGTTCCCAACCTTGTCTTTCACAGTAATTCTGATGGTGTTCTGTCCGCTGAAGAATCGTTCGTCTTTTACATAGAAAAGCAGGTCATTTTTTGGGTCGTGTTCCAACAGAACCCAGTTGCCATTGAGTGTTCCGGAGATTGAACGGATGCCAGAAAGGTCGTCTTCCAAATGGAATTTGAGCGTGTCGATACCAGCGGTGGATGTTTGGTCTATGAAATTTTTGGGTTTGAGAATCGGAGCGAGGCTGTCGAGCATCACGGCATAATCACCAAAGCTTCTGGTCTTGGTAGTGATCCAATTCCATTGGGATGAACCGCCCTCCGCGATCGGTCTGTTGTTCTTATCGAACGAAACAATGACGGCTTTACTCGCGGCAACTTCAGGAACTTTGTCCAATTTGATGGAAACCGTCATATAGTTGTCAAGTGGAGTATCGGAGAGTTTTCCAATGGAATGGACAGGCGAAATGCAATTGGCGCAGGCAGGTTTCAGGTCGTACTTGAATTTCAGCGTATCGTACAAACAGCCGTTCGGAATGTTGACCCGCAGCGAGTGATTGGAAAAACTGTTTTCCCGGTTGGGGTAGAAGATGTCGGTAATCTGCTCCGTTGCTGAAACTGCGGAGCCTTTCCGTTCACTTCCTAAAACCACAAACCCGAATTGGGAAGTGTTGCCAGCGTGGTCCTTCACTTCAACTTCAACCTGATACGTTTTTCCTTTTTCGATTTCCGTCACTCCTCCGTTTTTGATGCTTGGATAAATCATGAGCGAGTTTTCTGGGGCGATATACGTGCGGTACACGTTCTGCTCTTCGGTCGCGCGCTTTTCATAATCCACGTGGCAATTCACCATCCGTTTCTTGTCGAAAGGAAACTTGTCAATCTGTTGCTGATGAAGGATTTCGCCATTCACCTTCACGGTCATCGAATAAATGCCACAAACGTTGTCTGAACTCGAAAAACGGTCTTGAGC
>Ga0172367_10005134_pt1 | contig 15941 bp, 9 predicted proteins | sample Lak10m_FD_114542 | JGI IMG/M metagenome (GOLD analysis project Ga0172367, IMG submission 114542) | Freshwater microbial communities from Kabuno Bay, South-Kivu, Congo - kab_022012_10m | ecosystem: Environmental > Aquatic > Freshwater > Lake | place: Democratic Republic of the Congo: South-Kivu...
CGTATATGCGAAAGTTGGCCGAATTATCTCCCCGGGTCAAGTTGGAAGAACATGGGCGCACGTATGAGAACCGGCCGCTCATCCACTTGATTATTACATCTGAGAAAAACCACCAACGCCTGGAGGCTATTCGGCAGCAGCATGTAGCACTCACGAATCCGGCTACCTCAGGGAGTGTAGATATTCAGAACCTCCCCACGGTACTCTATCAGGGCTTTAGCATTCACGGCAATGAACCCAGTGGCGCAAATGCCGCTCCACTGCTGGCTTACTACCTGGTAGCGGGTCAGGGTGCCGCCGTGGAAAAACTGCTCGACGAGGTCGTCATTATTTTTGACCCCAGCTTTAATCCCGACGGGCTCACCCGCTTTTCTACCTGGGCCAACTACCACAAAAATGAGCACCTCACCAGCGACCCCCAGGATCGTGAGTACTCCGAAGCCTGGCCCGGAGGCCGATTCAATCACTATTGGTTTGATTTGAACCGCGACTGGCTGCTCTGCGCGCATCCGGAGTCAAGAGGGCGGGCCGGCTTATTTCACGATTGGAAACCAAATATCCTGACCGACCACCACGAAATGGGAACCAATTCGAGCTTCTTTTTCATGCCCGGCGTCGCTAGCCGAGTCAATCCGATGACGCCCCGCCGCAACCAGGAGCTCACGGCAAAGATTGGCAGTTACCACGCGCGTTTCCTCGATGAAATTGGTTCCCTGTATTACTCAGGAGAAGGGTACGACGATTTTTACTACGGAAAAGGCTCTACATTCCCGGATGCCAATGGATGTGTGGGTATCCTGTTTGAGCAGGCGAGCTCGCGGGGACACCTTCAGGAAACGGTCAACGGGTTGCTGCCTTTCCATTTTACCGTGCGCAACCAGGTGCGCACCGGATTATCTACCTATCAGTCGGCAGTGGACCTGCGCAGCGAATTACTGGAGTTTCAGCGCGGCTTTTTTAAGGATGCTCTTCAAAACGGGAAGGCAGATACCCGAAAAGCCTTCGTATTCGGCGATGCCTACGACCTGGCACGAACAGACCAGCTCGTAGAGGTACTGCGTCGGCACCAGATTGATGTTTTCGCCCTGAATACCCCGTTGAACATCGAAGGCAAGCAGTTTGTACCCGGCGCGGCATTCGTGGTTCCGCTCGACCAGAGCCAGTACACCCTGATACGCGGAGCATTCGAGCCCATTCTCACCTTTGAAGACAGTATATTCTACGACATTTCTTCCTGGACGCTCCCCATGTCGTTCAACCTGCCTTATGCCGCAGTAGGTAAAGCCTGGACTTCATCCCTCCTGGGTAGCCGGGTGACTGGTGCGCGACCCGAACGCCCGGCCGTACCCATGCCACCAGCTGGAAAATATGCCTACCTCATGGAGTGGGAGCACTATTATGCCCCCAAGGCACTGTATGCAGTAATGAAAGCAGGTATTCGCGCTAAAGTAGGCCGCGAACCATTTTTGATGAATGGAAAAACGTATGCACCCGGTACCATCCTCATTCCTACCATGAATCAGGACAAGACGCCGGCCGAGATACACAGTGCGCTTACCCGGATTTCCGGTATGACGGGCGTGGCATTTGAAGCGGCTGCTTCCGGCTTTACGTCGGAAGGCATCGATATGGGCAGCAATGGGTTTACGACCCTGCAGCTACCCAAAGTAGCCGTGATTGTGGGTGAGTCCACCTCTCCATTCGGAGCAGGGGAAGCCTGGCACCTGCTCGATACCCGCTATGATATGGTGGTGACCAAACTGGAAGCCGATGATATCGCCCGGGCCGATTTGAGCCGGTACAATGTGCTGGTTTTTGCCGGGGGTGCCTATTCTTCGGTAGGTGCTACAGGTGCAGCCAACGTAAAAGCATGGGTACAAGCGGGTGGTACGGTAGTTGGTATCCAGAGTGCCATACCATGGCTGAAAGGACAAGGTATCGGTCAGGTGGAAATCCGCCAAAGTAAAGAAGCTGAAAAGCCACAGGGGCGTCGGCCTTATATCCAGATGGATGAGGATATTGCCTCGCTTGAAATCCCCGGAACGATTTTTGAAGCGGAAATAGATAACACCCACCCGCTGGGCTTTGGGTATCGTCGCGGCAAATTGCCTGTTTTTCGCGATAGCGACTTGTTCCTGGAGCCAGGTAAAAACCCGTACGCCACCCCATTGATATATACCGAAAACCCCTTACTCAGTGGGTATGTACACGCCAGCTTTATGAACCAGGCCAAACGCTCCGCAGGTATTGTTGTCAGTGGAGTGGGGAGTGGGAAAGTCATTTTTATGGCAGATGACCCCAACTTTCGGGCACACTGGTTTGGAACCAACAAATTATTCGCCAACGCGGTATTTTTTGGTCAGACCATCAGTGGAATGGCCATAGAACGCGGTGCGTCCAAAGAGTAATATTGAGTAAGTATAAAGGGGCTTTCCCATAAGTCCTATGGCGGCGCATGCGCCGCCATAGGACTTATGGGAAAATTCCAGGAGGATGTTCCATCAATTCTTTGGCGGCCTGCGCTACCAAAAAATATGCTTTTAAAATTTTATTCCGCCGCTTTCAACGGCAGAATACCGGTTGCACAGCCGAGCGGTGCAACCGGTATTCCCCAAATAGCCTGGACAGTGGGTTGTTTGGATTAAAGCAACTGGCTTCCCTTTTCGATGGCTTTGTCCAGTCCTGCTTCATTTTTTCCACCCGCGCTGGCGAAAAACGCCTGACCTCCCCCTCCGCCGTCAATTTCTTTAGCGAGCTCACGCACGATATTACCGGCATGGAGGTTTTTGGCTGCCACCAGTTCCTTGTTGATGAGCACCATGATCTGTGGTTTGTCGGCGATGACGGCGCCGAAGATAATGAGTGCATTATCCACTTCGCTTTCGAGTTGGTATGCCAGCGTTTTGAGCGCGTTCCCGTCGTTGAGCGGCACGCGGGTACACAAGAAATTGACTCCGTCCTTTTGGGTAAAACGCGCTTTGAGTTCGCCTTTGATCGCCATCGCCTGGGCAGCTTGCAATCGCTCGATCTCCTTGCGCAACTGTCGGTTTTCTTCTTGCAGACTGGCGATGTGTTTGACGGTATTCGGGGCATTTTTGAATAGGCCACGGATTTCATCGAGTTCGCCTAATTGTGCTTTGAGGTAGGCTTCCGCTCCGCCTGCACTGACGGCTTCAATGCGCCGAATCCCAGCGGCAACGGCGCTCTCCGATACTATTTTAAATAGGCCTATTTCGCCGGTAGCCGCGACGTGGGTCCCCCCACATAGCTCCCTGGAATAGCTGGGATCGAAGGTGACCATTCGAACGGCGTCGCCGTACTTTTCACCAAACAACATCATGGCGCCGGATTTTCGGGCTTCTTCGATAGGTAGGTTGCGTTGTTCTTCAAGCGGTATGTTGGCACGTACTTGTTGGTTTACCATATCCTCAATTTGCTGGAGTTCCTCTGCACTGACCTTCTGAAAGTGAGAAAAGTCGAAACGCAGCCGCTGGTCATTGACGTCTTGTCCCTTTTGGAGGGCGTGGCTGCCCAGAATACGGTGCAGCGCCGCGTGCATCAAGTGTACGGAGGAGTGGTTGGAAGAAGTAGCCTGTCGTTTGGGAGCATCTACTACTGCGCGTACGGGGAGGTCTATTTGAGCCGGGAGCTTTTCTATGATATGGATAATCAGGTCATTTTCTTTTTGGGTGTCGAGCACCGCGATTGGCTCCTGTCCAAACCAGAGAGTTCCGGTGTCACCGGCTTGTCCGCCACTTTCCGCATAAAAAGGAGTTTGATGGAGTACCACCTGTATTTGTTCCCCCTTTTTCACTTTTACCGAACGATATTTTAGCACCTGTGCCTGTGCAACTTCCAGTTGGTCGTATCCGACAAAAGAAACTTCGCCATCCCGCACGTTCGTCCAGTCGCCTACTTCTTTCTGCGCTGCTGACCGGGAGCGGGATTTTTGTGCCTGTAGGGCTGCTTCAAAGCCGGCGTCATCTACTTGTAGCCCCCGTTCCTGCGCAATCAGGCGGGTGAGATCGATGGGGAAGCCATAGGTATCATAAAGCTCAAATGCGTCTGTTCCATTGATGCGCTGATCCTGGATGTCGAGGGTTTCGAAGCGTTTCAATCCGTTTTCGAGGGTATGCAGGAACGCTTGCTCTTCCCCTTCGATGATACGGGCAACCTGGGTCTCCTGGGCTTTTAGCTCGGGGAATACCTGGCTGAAGGTGTCGGAAAGCAGAGGGATAAGGGTGTGGAGAAAAGGGGTCCGGATATCGAGGAAGGAATAGTAGTACCGTACTGCACGGCGTAAAATCCGGCGGATTACGTAGCCTGCCCCTGTATTGGACGGGAGCTGCCCGTCGGCGATAGCGAAGGCAATCGCCCGGATATGATCGACCAATACGCGCATGGCGATATCTACCTTTTGATGGGGGTCGTAGCTGAAGGTATAGCGCTTGCCGGATATGGTTTCGATAAACTCGATGAACGGAGAGAACACATCCGTATCGTAGGTCGCGGTTTTGTTTTGGAGCACCATACAGAGGCGTTCAAACCCCATGCCAGTATCTACATGCTTTTCCGGGAGCGACTCCAGGGTGCCGTCGGATTTGCGGTTAAACTGTATGAAGACGTTATTCCAAATCTCAATAACCCGGGGATGGTCTTTGTTTACCAGCGCATTTCCGGGAATCTGGGCACGTTCTTCCTCGCTGCGTAAATCGACGTGAATCTCTGAGCAGGGGCCACAGGGGCCGGTATCCCCCATTTCCCAGAAATTATCTTTCTTATTGCCGTATAGCACGTGGTCTTCCGGAAGAAAGCGCCGCCAGATAGCCTTTGCTTCATCGTCGGCAGGCAGGTTATCTTTGGCATCTCCTTCAAATACAGTCGCATATAAGCGGTCGGGCGACAGCCCATACACCTCCGTGAGTAGCTCCCAGGACCAACTCAATGCCTCCTCCTTGAAATAATCGCCGATTGACCAGTTGCCCAACATCTCGAACATGGTGTGGTGTGTACCGTCATATCCCACATCCTCCAGGTCATTGTGTTTACCCGACACGCGAAGACACTTCTGGGTATCCGCAATCCGGCGGTTGTCCGGAACCTGATTGCCAAGAAAAAAATCCTTAAACTGATTCATCCCCGCATTCGTGAACATCAAGGTGGGGTCCTCCTTATTCACGATAGGGGAGGACGGCACAATTTTATGCTGCTTGGAGGCAAAAAAATCGAGAAACTGCTGGCGTATTTCAGCGGAGGTTTTCATGTGTTTATCCGTTTTGTGACCTGAGCCGGTTAAATTTTTCTTAAAAAATATAAGGATTTCGAGTATGTTTTAGATATTTGTAACACTTCAGGTTTATAGTCCCATCGAGCACCGTATCCTTGTCTTCGAAGAGGCAAGCTTTTTAGCAGTCCGACTGCAACCGTGCAATAACCTCTATTGAGCTATTTTTAAACATTCGCGTTGGTAAAATTGTATTGGTTTTGCCATTTTCAGCGAGCATTTGTTGGCGTCGGTTTTTCGAAGCGCAGCAAATTTAGTGAAATTGATAAGATTGAGAGCTATGAACAAAAAGGAAAAGTTCGTTTACAACGTCCACACGCTGAGTTATGAAAAAGCGGAGGTGACGCTTAAGAGCAAAGTCCTGCGCGTTTTTGGGTTTCTTTGTACCGCAGCATTTTCTGCCTTTCTTTTTACCCTCCTCATGCACAACTTTTTTCCTTCTCCAAAGGAAAATACCCTCAAACAGGAAATTGCTACGATGGAGTCCGAGTACGAAAAACTGACAGAAGAAATAAAAGTCCTCAACCAGGCACTCGGAAATGTCCAGGAACGCGATGCCTACGCCTACCGAATGATTTTTGGTATGGAACCGATTAAAGAGGAGGTTCTGAAAGGCGGAACAGGTGGCCATGACGAATACCGACTGCTGCGCAACCTCTCCAGCGCAGAAGCCGTTATCGAAGCGAAAGAAAAAGTACGCCAGCTCAAATACCAACTGGCCATCCAGTCCAAATCACTGGATACTATCGTCAAGATGGCAGCGGATAAAGAGAAAATGCTCGCTTCCCTACCTTCCATCAAACCGGTACGCGAGGACCGTCTCGCCAAGAATGTCAAACTCCTCTCCGGATTCGGCTACCGGATTCACCCTATCTACAAAGTGATGAAAATGCACGCGGGGATTGATTTTACCGCGCCTCAGGGTACCCCTATTCAGGCTACCGGCGACGGAGTGGTGGTCAAAGCCGAGCGACGCAGCGGCTATGGCCTGACTGTAGTGATTCGCCATGGCTATGGCTACCAAACGTTATACGGCCACATGAAAAATATCTTGGTTAAAAAGGGACAGAAAGTGAAACGAGGCCAGCAAATCGGTACCGTAGGTAGTACCGGTACGTCCACTGCACCGCACTGTCACTACGAGGTGCACGAAAAAGGTAAGCCCGTGAACCCTATCCATTTCGTACTCGATGGCCTAACCCCCACGCAATACTCCGAACTGGTCAAAGCAGCGGAGACGGCCAACCAATCCTTCGATTAAATTGCCCTGGGCTGTTTGCCCTCCATTTTATATAGGACTACTGACGGGGTTTGACTGTACAAAGTCAAACCCCGTTTGAATTTTTATTTGAATCGCCCGGCTACAAAAAAGGTCAAATCCTTTGTTTTCGCATCCTAAACCGTGAATTTAGCCGCTGAAAAAATCCGTGTGATGCCGTACAGTAAATATGAGACCGTAATCGGTCTGGAAGTGCATGTCCAATTGGCTACTCAAAGCAAAGCATTTTGTGGAGATGACTCCCGTTTTGGAGGCGCCCCGAATACCCAGGTTAGCCCTATTTCGCTGGGGCATCCGGGTACCTTGCCCCGGCTCAATGAAAAGCAGGTCGAATATGCGGTGCGCCTGGCCTTGGCGCTGGGAAGTACCGTTAATCAGAGAAATACATTCGATAGAAAAAACTACTTCTACGCCGACTTACCCAAAGGGTACCAGATTACACAGGACAAAATGCCCATTTGCGTAGGGGGATCCTTACCGATTAAGGTAGGTAATGAATGGAAATCAATACGTATCCACCATGTACACATGGAAGAGGACGCCGGAAAATCCATCCATACCCAACACCCCAGTAAGTCCTTGATTGATTTGAACCGCGCGGGTGCCCCGTTGCTGGAGATTGTCACCCAACCAGATTTGCGTTCTGCTCAGGAGGTGGATGCCTTTATGTCGGGTATGCGCCAGTTGGTGCGCTATTTGGGTATTTCAGACGGTAACATGGAAGAGGGTTCGCTGCGCTGTGATGTCAATGTCTCTGTTCGATTGGCGGGTAGCGAAGTACTTAATGAGCGCTGTGAAATTAAAAACCTCAACTCTATGCGCTATGCCCGGCAGGCCATCGAGTTTGAGTTTGGCCGTCAGGTGGACCTAATGGAGTCTGGTCAACGGGTAGCACAGCAGACCCTGCACTTTGATCCTGTGAGCGGGGTGACCTCCGCACTTCGGGATAAAGAGGATGCCCATGATTATCGGTATTTCCCAGAGCCGGATTTGCCGCCGGTGCTTATCGGCGATAGCTATTTGGAGGAGGTACAGCAGGCACTGCCCGAAGCACCATGGCACGTGTATCAGCGCCTGGTGTCGCAATACACCCTCAGCGATTACGATGCGACCATTCTGTTTGAGGAACGCGCCGGCGCTGCCCTGTTTGAAGGTATTATAGTGCATAGCGACCAACATAAAGCTGCCGCCAATTTGCTGATCAACCGGGTCTTACCTTATTGCCAGGAGCATCTGCTGGCGCTGGATGCCTTCCCATTATCGGGCGCCCAGCTCGCTGCGTTGCTGCAGCTCATCGATTCGGGAAAAGTAAGCCATAGCGCGGCCTTTCAGCGCTTGTTCCCGGCATGGGTAGCAGCACCCCATATCCAAAACCCGGAAGCACTGGCCCAACAGCTCAACCTGATTCAAGAAAGCGATGAAGGCCTGCTGGGCCGACTGGTTCAGGAAGTACTGCACGATTTTCCCGATAAAGTGAAAGCCTATAAATCTGGGAAAAAAGGGTTGCTCGGCTTTTTTATGGGCGAACTGATGAAGCGCTCGCAGGGGAAAGCAGATCCTGCCGTGGCAACCCAGTTGCTGCAGGATGCGCTGAAATAACCGCACCCTCCAGGCATATCCTCAACGCACCCCATGGCCGCTTAAAAAAATGTTCCTTGGCAGCGAATGCCGCCAAGGAGCTTGCAGGATAGCTCCATATTTTTTGGCAACACCCATAGTCAAAAGACTTTTCGGGTCGCTTGCCTATTATTTTGCGTTGCTGTCCGCCACTTCGTTCAGATCTTCGAGGTTTCGGAATCCTTTCATGATGCCCAACGCTTCAGATTTGCGGATAAATTCGAGTACCTGGTGGCGCTCCGGGCTATCCGGAATCTCTTCGCTGATACGTTGTAAGGCTTTAGAGAGCTGATAACCCCGTACGTAGAGGAGGCGGTAAATATCCTGAATGGTATTAATTTGTTCGGGGCTAAACTGCCGCCGCTGGAGTCCGACCGCGTTTACTCCGGCATAGCTGAGTGGTTCGCGGGCAGCTTTGACAAAAGGCGGGACGCTTTTTCGAACAAGGGAGCCTCCGGCTATAAAGCTGTGTGCGCCAATTCGGATAAATTGCTGAACAGCGACCAAGCCTTCGAGAATCGCAAAATCCTCTATCTCCACATGCCCGGCCAGATTTACATTATTGGCCAGGATAATCCGGTCACCGAGAATGCAGTCGTGGGCAATATGTACATAAGCCATGAGCAGGCAATGATTGCCGATGACGGTTTTGCCGGCAGCAGCCGTTCCCCGGTTGACGGTGACGTACTCCCGGAGTGTCGTGTAGTCTCCTATTTCTGTAGTGGTATCTTCTCCCTTGAATTTCAAATCCTGTGGGATTGCTGAAATGACAGCACCGGGGAAAAGCTGGCAGTTTTTTCCAATACGCGCCCCTTCAAAAATCGTAACATTGGGCCCAATCCAAGTACCCTCTCCTACGACTACATTTTTGTCGATATAGGAAAAAGGACTAACGGTAACATGGGCTCCAATCTGAGCTTCCGGGTGCACATAGCTTAACGGACTGATACTCATATCAAGAACGCTTGACGATTTGGGCGGTCAGCTCACCTTCTGAAACAAGCTTGTTACCTACCCAGGCGGTAGCCTGCATTTGGCAGATGCCCCGGCGGATAGGTGCCATGAGTTCCATTTTCATGAGAAGCGTATCTCCGGGAACGACCTTTTGTTTAAACTTTGTATTCTCGATTTTGATGAAGTAGGTATCCCAGTTGCCGGGATCTTCTACGGTCGAAAGGGCGAGAATACCGCCAGTCTGGGCGAGGGCTTCAATCTGTAGCACCCCCGGCATAACCGGGTTATCCGGAAAATGACCTACAAAAAAAGGCTCGTCGAAGGTGACATTTTTTATGCCTACTACATAGGTGGGGGTCAGCTCTATGATTTTGTCAACCAGGAGGAATGGATGCCGGTGCGGCAGCCAGCGGGCAATGGCAGCCGAATCGAATACCGGCTCCTGGTCGGGATTGTATTTCGGACGGCCTCTGAATTTGCGCTGTTCGAGGTATTGTTTTTTGAGCAACTTCGTGAATTCCACATTGGCGAAATGGCCCGGTTTGCTGGCGATAATCCGCCCTTTAATAGGCTTGCCCAATAAGCTGATATCCCCGATTACATCCAACAGCTTATGCCGGGCGGGCTCGTTGTTAAACCGTAGGTCCAGGGTATTCAATACGCCTTCTTTATTGACCTGAATATGGGGTTTTCCCAGCTTTTCAGCCAGCCGGTCCAGGTCTGCCTGATCCACTTGTCGATCGACCAGTACCACCGCATTGTCCAAATCCCCTCCTTTGATGAGGTTTTGGTTGAAGAGTTGCTCTACTTCGTGTAGGAAGACAAACGTGCGGCAGGGTGCGATTTCCGTAGTATAGGATTCCTGATCCCGAAAATGCGCATATTGCTGGCTGAGAATCTTGGAATTGAAGTCAATCATCGCGATAAGCTCAAACCCGTCGTGGGGGAGGGCAGTCAGCTCTGCTCCGCTGCGTTCATCCCGAAAGGTGATGGGCTCGAGTACCTCGAAATATTCCCGCTGTTCATTTTGTTCGACGATGCCGGCCTGTTGGATGGCTTTCACAAAAGGCAGCGCACTGCCGTCCATGATGGGCACTTCCGGGCCATCGAGCGCAACCAATGCGTTGTCGATATTGAGGCCCGCCAGGGCAGAGAGAACGTGCTCTACCGTGTGTACGCTGGCCTCGCCCTGTGAAATAGTAGTGCCGCGCGTGGTAGTAGTGACCCGACTAACATCTGCATTGATGATGGGGCTTTGTTCCAGGTCTGTGCGCTGGAATTTGATACCGTGGTTGTCTGCGGCGGGTAGGATTTGCAGGTTTACCAATTTACCTGTATGTAATCCAATACCGCTAACAGAAGCGGGTTGTGCGATGGTTTGTTGTTTCATGAGCCAATTGGGCTTGTCAGATTTAGGAGTTTTTGAACGCTTTTTCGATGACGTGGAACCGCTTGTATAAATCAGGCAGCTGTTTGAATACCGTGTAGGCGCGAATGTATTGGTTAAAATCGATGGCAGGGCTTCCACCCAGGTAGGTATTCGGTTCTTTTACATGGGAAGCGATACCTGTTTGGGCCTGTACTTTGGTGCCTGCCGCAATTTTGAGATGGCCTGCTATACCTACCTGACCCCCAATCATACAGCGCTCCCCAATTTTTGCACTGCCTGCTATACCAGTCAGCGCAGCAATTGCCGTGTGGGCTCCGATTTCTACATTGTGTGCCACCTGAATGAGGTTGTCTAATTTTACGCCTTGCCGGATTAGGGTAGAACCGATACTGGCACGGTCGATCGTCGTATTGGCACCTACTTCCACCAGGTCTTCCAGCACCACATTGCCAATTTGGGGTATTTTTTTGTACGAACCATCTTCCAAGGGCGCAAAACCAAACCCGTCGGCGCCAATCACCGCATTGGAATGGAGGATACAACCGGTACCTATACGGCAGTCGTCAAGTACCCGCACACCGGGGTACAAAATGCTTCCTGCGCCAATGTGTACATTGCGGCCAATATAGACCTGTGCGCCTATCCGACACTGGTCGCCAATGATGGCTCCTGCCTCCACGACAGTGAAATGACCCACCGAAACATCCGAGCCGATTCGTGCGTCGGAGGCTATCGCCGCGCGGTCAGACACGCCGGATGTAGCAGCCACCTGGCTTTCCCCAAACCGCTCGAGCAGCATACTGACAGCGGCGTACACATCGTCCACCCGAATTAAACACATCGTCAGCGGCTGCTTGGGTTGGAAATCTCGCGGCACAATCAACGCAGATGCCGTAGTAGAATACACATGCGATTCGTATTTGGGATTGCCCAAAAACGAGACGGAACCCGCCCCGCCTTCTTCAATCCGGCTCGGACGACTAATCAGGGTATTGGGATTGCCTTCTAAATCGGCATTGAGTAAGCTGGCAAGGAAGCCGGTTGTTATTTCCATGCGGCAAAGTTAGGTATTTTTACCTTTTCTTTTTAAAACCTGTCTATTCAGGTTTTCTGTTTGCCGGGCACACGCCTCTGGTTTACTGCCTTTATGTATCTTTGCGGCAAAATTTACCGACTTGAACCGAATGATTCGCATTGGAACCCGGGGGAGCAAACTGGCGCTCTGGCAGGCTGAATATACGCAATCGCTATTGCGCGAAATTGGAGTAGCATCCGAACTGCATATTATCCGCACTACAGGTGACCAGGTACAGCACCTGGGATTCGAAAAAATGGAAGGGAAAGGCTTTTTTACCCGTGAAATTGAAGAGGCCTTGCTGCGTGGAGATATTGATGTGGCCGTGCACTCCATGAAAGACCTGCCCACCGAACAGCCACCTGGTCTGGTCATCGGTGCGGTTTCCTATCGGGAAGACCCCGCTGACCTACTGCTGATTCGAAAAGACCAGGTGGCCGATGGGCAGTTGCTTCGACTTCGTCCGGAAGCGGTGGTAGGTACCTCCTCCGCGCGCCGCAAAGCACAAATGCTGGATTTCAGAAAAGACCTTATCCTGCGCGATGTGCGCGGCAACCTGCCTACCCGCATCGAAAAGCTGCGCCAAGGCGAATTTGATGCCATTCTGCTGGCTAAAGCAGGTATCTCCCGCCTTAATCTGCCGCTGGATGATTTATTCCTGTTGCCGTTCAACCCCCGGGAGTTCGTTCCCGCACCTGCACAAGGAGTATTGGCCTGGCAAACGCTGGCTTCAGATATTGCTACCCGAAAAATTTTGCAACAGATTCACCATCCACAAGTTTCCGCGGCGACCAACATAGAACGAAAGACACTCAAACTGCTGGGGGGAGGGTGCCACATGCCCCTGGGAGTCTATTGTGCACGGGATGCTATGGGCAACTTTCATGTACACGCCGCCATGGCCGAGAGCTGGGATGCCCCTCTGCGACGGGTTAGCCTGTCGTCCAGCACGAGCTTTCAGTTGGCCGAAAAAGTAGTAGCGGCCCTGCAATCCGTCTGATTTTCCAGCTTTTACCGCCAGTGATTAAACGCACCACGGATACACAGAACGCTCCGTAGGAGCACAACCCAGGGGGTATATCAAAGCTTACAAGACCCGCATACCAAAGCGGGCAGAGAGGATTTCGCCTGTCCGGAGCCGCGCCAGCCCTTCCCCGCTATTGAATGCATCCGGAGCGCAGGTCATCGGCTCCAAGGCAATAGCCTGGCGATCCGGAGGGGTGAACACCTGTACGAAGGTACATTTTCCAACCCCTGTTTCCTGCCAGTATTCCATTTTCCCTTCCGGTCCTTCGAGCAGGATAGAAAAGGTACCCTCCGAAGCAGGGATAGCAAAGCAGTTGTCGAGCACGGTAGCTCCAATTCGTTTACCCGCTGCAAAATCATCGTAGGGGTATTTTTTGCCGGTGGGGATCATGCGGTCATCCACTCCCACGAGTTCGGTATAGGGCATTTGCATGGACATCTCGTCGATGCGCGACGCCAAGGTAAAGTAAGGATGCCACCCCAGCCCGACGGGCAAATCGAGGTCGCCGTCGTTCCGAAAGCGCATTTCGATATCCAGCGCGCCGGCGGTTAGCTTAAAATGGATGGAGAAAGTAAAAGGAAATGGATAGTATGCTTCTTCTCCGCCGTCCTTATACTTGCAATCGGCGCTTGCTGCGTGTTCGCCGATTTTAAAATCGTATGCCTGCATGGGTTTGTCCTGCCCAAACCCGTGCAGCGCCGTCTGAGAAATAGGTTCGTTGACCGGAAACTGATAATCCGTCCCGTCCCAGGAATACGCGCCATCACTGAGCCGGTTTGGGAAGGGGAATAACACGGTGTTTTTTGCCCAGCGATTGGCTTCCATTTCTACAGCGGTCTTATAGCCATCCAGTACAGATACGCCGTTGAGTTTCAGCTCGAGTACACAGGAGCCAAAGCCAGGAACAAAAGCCAGGTAGTTGCCGGCTGTCTCATCGCAGAGGATATGCTTGGTGTAGGTGCCAAAAGGTTCGGTAAGGTGTGTAAACATAGTTTTTATTTGAAAGGTACTTGTTTTTGATTATTCCAGGTGGGTAATTGCGCTATGCATCCGGGATTTCAGCCTCCGCTTCTATTTCCACGAGGTATCCCTCGGCTACAAGCGGTGCCTCGACTAACGTATTTGCAGGAAAAATTCCGGCAAAACGGCTGCCGTGTGCGCGGGCAACCGGCTCCCATTGCCGGATGTCATTGACAAAAATACGCGTGCGCACTACATCTTCCATCGTACCCCCTAGGGAAATAATGGCTGCTTCGATTTTATCCAATACAAAATGAGCCTGTGCCGCAGGGTCGTCTCCCCCAATTCGCTTGGCTCCATGTGCCGACGTGCTGCCAGATACATAGATATGCCTTCCTTTGCGCACCGCGCGGCTGTATCCGGCCATGCCCTCCCAAGGCGTGCCACTAAAAACCTGGGTACTGCCTCTTGGGCCTGGTACGGGCTGAAAAGGTAGCGGAAACGTCTCCAGGTGATGGCTCAAGTCACCGGAAGCGGTGAGGAAAGGGGGTTTTCGGTATTCATCCCCACAATCGCCCGGAACAGGCAGAAAGGTATCCTGCACCTGTCGAATCGCGGCTTTGTCAGATGCTGTCAGGGAAAAATCAAAAACCCGCAGGGTATCGTCGATATGGGCGCGTTCCCCCAACCGGGCACCTACGATGACACCCGCTACGGCGGGCTGGTCCAAAATAAAGCGGGTAGCTACATTCGCGATAGAAACCTCGTGCTGCCTCGCTATCTGATCCAGCACCTGCAACAGCCTCTGAAAAGACGGCCACCCACCAATGGTGTCAATAAACCGTTTGTATTTCATCTGCGACCAGGTCGCGGTGCCATCCATGACCGGCTCGGGTCGCCCCAACCAGCGATCCGACAAAAAACCACCGGCCAGCGTGCCAAATGCGAGCAACTGCACACCATACTCCTCGCAGACAGCCGTCATCTCTCCTCCCGCCCGCTGGTCGAGCAGCGAGTAGGAGACCTGGTTGCTCACAATTGGAATACCGGAAGCACACGCGACCCGCACGTGTGCGGCATCGAAGTTGGTGAGCCCCAGATGTCGGATAAGCCCTTCTTCCTGTAGCTCGGAAAGCCAGAATAATTGATCCAACCAGACGGGGTCGGGGTAGTGCCAGGCATGAAACTGCAACAAATCAATCGACTCGCCTTGCAGGCGCTTCAAAGAGCGGCCGACCGCTTCCCGAACCTCCGCTTTGCTGCTCTTACCGGGCTTGGGGACCCATTTGGTCAATAGCTGTACCTCTGCCTCCTTCGCGTACTGCTTCCTAAATTGACCGGCGATTAGTTCGGCAGAGCCATAGTGGTCGGCCATGTCAAACGTGCTGAGCCCGGCTTCGGCATACGGAGCCATGGCCGGTGCTGTATCCACCGGATCCAACAGCGTTCCGCTTCGCTCCATATCCGCAATCTGCCAAAGACCAGTCAGCACGCGCGAGATCGATAACCCGGAGCCAAGGGTGGTGCGTCTTGTATCCATAGTACTTATTTAAGGTAATTTTTCGAAAGGATTGTCCGTATTCCCCGCCCGCCGCATCCGCCGCATCTGAATAAAAAATAGCAGCGAACCAACGCCCATCACTAAAAGCCATACCGGAGAGGAATGAAAATACCAGGCGCGTACGTCCGACTGGATATCCCGTAGGATGTGTATGCCGAGGAAAAACAATAGAATTGCAATACCTGCCCAGGCAATTACGTGCCGGATGAGTGGTTTTCGGATAATCCGGATGTCTGCCGCCAACGCAGGCTGCACCCGGTCGATGGTGAGCAGCGTAATACACATCAGCAGGAAGTTGACTAGCATAGAAGTCACCATAATGTCTATTCCCAGAAAAAAATCGCCGGCAAAATGACTGCCCAGGACGCCCACACTGGCCATCAGTCCACTACCGATGAGGGCAATATAAGGCGTTTTGTATCGTGGATGTAAAGTGGCCAGCACCTTGGGAAACACGCCGTCTTCTGCCCAGGCAAACAAGAGGCGGGATACCGAAAGCAGCATAGCCGGCAAATCATTGAGTAAGGCAATCGACGCCCCGGCAACAATCCCTACCATCCAGGCCGGCGATAATACATAACGAAGCAACCCGGGTGCGGTCACATCCTGTACCGCCGCCTGTTGCGCTACGTAGGAATAGGGCACTGCATGATATACCGCACCGGTAAAGGTCATGTAGTATATGCTCACCAGAGCCATGGTAATGCCCATAGCGATGGGGATATTTCGCCCGGGGCGCCTCGCTTCCCCGCCTGCCTGCGCAATGCTGTCGAACCCAATAAAACTAGCAAACA
>Ga0172367_10005135_pt1 | contig 15937 bp, 7 predicted proteins | sample Lak10m_FD_114542 | JGI IMG/M metagenome (GOLD analysis project Ga0172367, IMG submission 114542) | Freshwater microbial communities from Kabuno Bay, South-Kivu, Congo - kab_022012_10m | ecosystem: Environmental > Aquatic > Freshwater > Lake | place: Democratic Republic of the Congo: South-Kivu...
CCGTAATAAGAAAATATTATCTAGTTCTTGGCTTAAATAAAACCAAAACTCAAGATTTAATTTTAAAGCCTACTTTTCGGCTTATTAGTCAATAAAAGTATCTATAAAAAAATTATTTCGGAATTAGTCTATTTTTCAAACACGATATTTGATTTTTTTTATTCCAAAATCCCAGAATAAAAAAATCCCGAACTCAAAAATTTTCTAAGTTCGGGATTTTATTTTGATGAAAGTAAAATTTCTTAATTTTTTAGATTAAAAATCACTTTCTGTAAGCATTTCTTCCTCTAATTCTTTGATATGAGTTTCAGAAATATCCACTCCTTCATCGTGAATGTCAAAGTAAAGATCATCCCTATCATCTCATGGAAGTTCTTGTCCATTTATTCTTCTATATTGTTGTCCTGCTGGTATCAGTCTTCCTATAATTACATTTTCTTTTAATTCTTTCAATTTGTCTATTTTTCCACTTACCGAAGATTCAGTAAGCACTCTCACTGTTTCTTGGAAAGAAGCGGCAGAAAGCCAACTTTCTGTATAAAGAGAAATTTTTGTAATACCGAGTAATAATCTTTCTCCGATTCCAGGTCTTTTTCCAAGTGAAAGAAGTCTATCACCTTCTTTTTTAAATTTAATAATATCAACAATATCTCATGGAAAAAATTCTGTATCACCTTTATCTATGACTCTCACTCTACTAAACATCTGCCTTACAACAAGCTCAATATGTTTTGAGTTTACTGTTTGTCCTTGAGATGAATAAATAGATTTTATATCTGAAACGATATATTGTTGTGAAACAAGCACTCAAGCAACATTTTTCAATCTTCCAAGATTGATATATCCTTCCACTATTTTTTGTCATTTTTTTACTCTGTCTCCATCTTTTACAAGAATATTTCTTCCCAAATCAAATTTATATTCAAATTTTCTTGGCTGATTATCTTTTGCGACAATCATTCCAGGAATAACTTGTTTTACAATTCCAGAAAAATTTGCAAGAACTTTTTGTTTTTCTTTTTTCTGTCTTGCTATTACTTGTTTTTGTTTTATTTCTTGTCATTCTTTGACCAAGACTTCAAAATTTTCATCAAAATAATATTCTTCTTCTTCCATAGTTTCTGCAACCATTTCAATAACGGTTCCGTTGTCATTATGTTTTATAGAAACAATACCATCAATATCACTGATTTCAGCAGTAAGTTTTGGAATTCTTGCTTCAAAAAGTTCTTCAACTCTTGAAAGACCTTGGGTCATATCCCCTCCTTCTTTTGCAACTCATCCCGAGTGGAAAGTTCTCATCGTCAACTGAGTTCAAGGTTCTCAGATAGATTGTGCTGCAATTATTCCGACTGGAGTTCCTATTTCTACTTCTTTATTCAATCCAAGATCAAGTCCATAACATTTTTGACATACTCATCCTTCTACTTCACAAGTAAGAACTGAACGAATATTTACTTCATCAATATTATTATCATTGATAAGTTTTAAAACATTGACATCAATAATGGTTCCCGATTTTATAAAAGTTTTTCCATTTTTATCTTTTACATCCATTGCAAGAGTATGAGAATAAATTTTATCATCAAAACTATCAGAGAAACTTGTTTTTTTATCATTTCTCGAAATTGTTTTATAATGCACTGTATGACAATCATTTTCTTTTACAATAATATTTTGTGAAGCATCAACAAGTCTTCTTGTAAGATACCCAGATTGAGCTGTTTTCAAGGCGGTATCTGATTTTCATTTTCTTCATCCATGAGTTGCGATAAAGTATTCAAGAGTGGAAAATCCTTCTTTTAAAGTTGATTTAATTGGGAGTTCTATCGTTTTACCACTTGTTGAAGCAACGAGTCATTTCATTCCACAAAGCTGAGTAATATTTCACCAGTTTCATCTTGCTCATGAATCAATAAAGTTAAATACATGATTTTTATAATTGAAAAGCATTTTCATTTCTCCTTCAATTACTTTTTTTACTTCTGCCCAAACAACTATTGATTGATAATATTTTTCTTCTTCTGTCATAAATCCAGCCCAATGCTTTTTTTGAATATATTTTACTTTTTCTGATGCTTCTTCAAGAAGTGCTTGTTTTGAAGTTGGAATAACCATATCATCTTTTGATATAGAAAGCCCAGAAAGAGTTGCATATTTGTATCCAAAATTTTTAATATCATCTACAAGGTGAGCTGTTGCTTCTGGTCCAAGAATTTCAAAACTCGCAGAAAGAATTCTTTTCAAAGTTCCTTTTTTGAGTGTTTCATTAATAAAACCAAGTTCTTTTGGAATAATTTCAGTAAAAAGAAGTCTTCCGTATGAAATATCTATTATTTTTCCATCAATTCTTACTTTTACTGGAGCTCTCATTCCTACTACTCCAGCATCGTATGCATGAGAAAGATCATTCATACTACTAAAAATTTTTCCAGCTCAAGCCTCTGTTTCATCAATAACTGTAATATAATAACACCCCAAAATCATATCTTGTGAAGGACTTACAATTGGTTCTCAAGAAGCTGGAGAAAGAAGATTTTTTGAAGTTACCATCAATTCTCTTGCTTCTTTTTGTGCCTTGTCAGTGATCGGAAGATGTACTGCCATTTGGTCTCCATCGAAATCGGCATTAAAAGCAGTACAAGTAAGAGGATGGAGTTGGATTGCTTTTCCATCAATCAAAACTGGTCTAAAAGCTTGGATAGAAAGTCTATGAAGAGTTGGAGCTCTGTTGAGAAGTATATATTTTCCTTGAATAACTTCATCAAGAGAATCCCAAACCTCTTTTCCTAATTTTTCTATAAATTTTTCAGCATGTTTTACATTGTATACAATTCCATCTTCTATCAGTTTTGCAATGATAAAAGGTTTAAAAAGAATAAGTGCCATTGATTTTGGAAGTCCACACTCATCTATTTTAAGATTTGGTCAAACAACGATTACAGAACGAGCTGAATAATCAACTCTTTTCCCAAGAAGGTTTTGTCTAAAACGACCTTGTTTTCATTTAAGTATTTCTGTAAGAGATTTTAGCTTCTTTTTATTTGCAGTAACAAAACCTGATCTATTACTTCTTGTTTCTCAAGTTATAAGCATATCAACTGCTTCTTGAAGCATTCTTTTTTCATTTTTCAAGATAACTTCTGGAGCTCAAAGTTCCATAAGTTTTTTCAATCTATTATTTCTATTAATAACTCTTCTATACAAATCATTAAGATCAGCCGAAGCAAATCTTCCTCCATCAAGTTGAATCATCGGTCTTAAATCTGGTGGAATAATTGGAAGAGCTTCCAAAATAAACCATTCTGGTTTTTGTCATGACTTCAAAAGATTTGATGCAAGTTTTATTTTTTGAAGAAGTTTTTTCTGCTTTGCTTGAGTTGCTGTTTTTACTTCGATTTCAACTTCTTCAATAAATTTTGATAAATCTATTCTTTCAAGAAGAATTTTTAAATATTCAGCTCAAGTTCCTCATTTAAATGTATAAGGAAATTTTTCTGCAAGTACTCTATAATCAAGTTCTCCAACAACTTCTCATACTTTAAGATTTTTTAATTTTAATTTTAGTGAATCATAATCTTTTGTAAGATTATCTAGTTTTGCTATTAAAGCTGTTTCTTGTTGTTTAAATTCTTTTGTACTTATCTCTTTTGCTTCTTTTTTCAATTTTATATTGTTCATTTCCTTTTGTACTTCTTTTTGTACTTCTGATTTTGAAACTTTATATTTATCATCTATTTCTCTCAGAGTTTCTTTGAGTTTGTCTTCATATACATCAGTAATAATATAAGAAGCGAAATAAACAACCTGTTCAAGTTTTTTTACAGGAAGATCAAGAAGAAGTCCAATTCTACTTGGAACTGATTTAAGATACCAAGTATGAGCAACCGCAGCATACAGATCAATATGCCCCATTCTTTCTCTTCTTACCGATGATTTTGTAATTTCTACTCCACATCTTTCACATACCACTCATTTATATCTTATTCTTTTATATTTTCCACAGGCACATTCATAGTTTTTTCTTGGTCAAAAAATCTGTTCACAAAAAAGTCATCCTCTTTCTGGTCTTTGTGTACGATAATTTATCGTTTCACTAATGAGGACTTTTCCGTATGAAAGTGCTCTTATTTTTTCAGGAGAAGATACTCCTATGGCAATTCAGGCAAGATTATCAAGATTTTTTCCTTTTGTAATATCCTTTCTTCCTATATTTTTCCCTATCTCGGAGAAATCTGTAATTTTATCATTTAGAAAGTTATCTAAATTTTTATCAAACATAGAATAATTAATTAATAATTAAATTTTTTTTAGCTTCATTTATTTTCACATAGTTTTTACTATTTTTAAAAACTTATGTCTTTTCTAGAAACTATTATTCTTCTTTTTGTAAATCTCTGTTAATTATTTTATTTTCAATTTCTATAATCTTATCATATCTCTCTTGAATTTCTTGTTCTCTCTGAGATAGTTCTTCTTTATCAAGAAGTTCAACATCCAGTCCGATTGATTGAAGTTCTTTAATAAGGACATTAAATGATTCTGGTATATTTGGCTTCTTAATTGACAAATTTTTTACAATTGCTTCGTATGCTTGAGTACGACCAGCAACATCATCAGATTTGATAGTAATCATTTCTTGAAGAATATTTGAAGCCGCATAAGCCTCAAGTGCCCATACTTCCATCTCTCAAAATCTTTGTCCTCCATTTTGTGCTTTTCCTCAAAGTGGTTGTTGTGTTACCATAGAATATGGTCAAACAGACCTTGCATGGATTTTATCTTCAACAAGATGATGTAATTTGAGCATATATTTTACTCATACCATTGTTTTTTCTTTAAATTTATCTCCTGTTTCTCCATTGAAAAGCTGGATTTTTCCATCTGCTGGAAGTCAAGCTTTTACCATCAATTCAGTAATTTTTTCAAGAGGTACTCCATTTAAAACTGGTGTTGCTACCTTTATACCAAGTTTATTTGCTGCAATTCATAAATGAGCTTCAAGTACCTGTCCGATATTCATTCTCGAAACTACTCAAAGTGGATTAAGAATAATATCAACTGGAGTTCCATCTTCCATAAATGGCATATCTTCTATTGGTACAACTCTGGAAACAATTCATTTATTTCCATGTCTTCCTGCCATTTTATCTCCTACTTCCATTTTTCTTGTCTGAGCAACATACACTTTTATTTGCTTAAATACTCCCGTTGGAAGATTATCTCCTTGTTCTCTTCTCAAAGTTTCTACATCAATAACTTTTCCTCCTTGTCCGCTTGGAAGTCTGAGAGAACTATCTTTTACATCTTTTGATTTATCTCCAAATATTGCTCTGAGTAATCTTTCTTCTGGTGAAAGTTCTTGTTCTCATTTTGGTGTAATTTTTCAAACAAGAATATCTCCTCCTTCTACATAAGCTCAAACTCTGATAATACCGTCTATATCTAAATCTTTTAATTTATTGATAGAAACATTTGGAATATCATCTGTTGTTTGTTCGGGTCAAAGTTTTGTTTCTCTGACATCGATAGAATATTCTTTTATATGAATAGATGTGTAATAATCTTTTTCTACTACTTTTGAAGAAATAATAATCGCATCCTCAAAGTTATACCCTTTCCATGGCATATAAGCAACCAAGAGATTTTTTCAAAGAGCAAGTTCTCCATTTTCTATAGAATGTCCATCACATAAAACATCTCATGCTACTATTTTTTGTCCACTTGAAACAAGTGCTTTTTGGTGAACAATCATATCATGATTTGACCTTTTGAATGTTTTTAATTCATAAAGTACTTTTTCTCATGAGCTGTAAAGCACCGTAATATGTTTTGCATCTACTCAAAGAATTTCTCCATCTTCTCTTGCTTTGATAACATATCCAGAACCTTCTCCAACAATTCTTTCCATTCAAGTTCCTACGATAGGAGCATCTGGTCTAATAAGTGGGACAGCTTGTCTCATCATATTTGATCCCATTTCTGCTCTTGTCGCATCATCATGTTCCAAAAATGGAATAAGTGAAGTTTCAACGGAAGTAATTTGTTTTGGGGAAATATCTATATGAGTTACCTCTTTTATATAGGCAATAGTTGGTTCGCTATTGGCTCTTGCACTCAGACGAGTCGAGAGGAAATTTCCAAATTCATCTGTTTTTGTATTTGCTTCAGCAATAACAAGTCTTCTTTCTTGATAAGCATCAAAATAATCATAATCTGGAGAAAGAAATCCTCTCACTAAAATATTTTTTTCTGATGATTTTTTTGTTAATTCTTTTGCAAGTTTTTCATCTATAAGTTCTTTATCTTTTATGACTACTTTTCCATCATCTCCGTGAATATCTCAAAGAGCAATTCTATTTATTGCTGATTTTTCATTATTTGGAACAAGGTGTTCTACTTTTCTAAAAGGAGTAAGAATAAAACCAAATTTATCCACCTTTGCATAAGTAGCAAGATGCAATACAAGTCAGATATTTGGTCCTTCTGGAGTTGCAATCGGACAGATTCTTCCATATTGTGTTGGATGTACATCTCTTACTTCAAATGAGGCTCTTTCTCTTGTAAGTCCCCCCGGTCAAAGAGCGGAAACTCTTCTCTTGTGAGCAAGTTCTGAAAGAGGATTTGACTGATCCATAAATTGAGACAATTGAGAAGAAGCAAAAAATTCTTTTAAAATTGCAATAATTGGTCTACTATTTATAAAAGTTCATGGAGTTGCATCATCAAGATTTACAATAGTCATTCTATCTTTTGCTATTCTTTCCATTCTCGTAATTCCCACTTTGAGTTTTTCAATAACCAATTCTCAAACTGATCTTACTCTTCTATTCTCTAAATGATCAATATCATCAAGATTATATCATTTTGTTCCAATAACTATATGAATATAATATTTCAAACTTTTTACGATATCTTCAAGACTCAAAAACATTCCTTTTTCATCATCGTATTTTGTCTTTATTCACATTTTTGCTTTCATTTTCATTCTTGCAATATCACCAAGATCAAACCTTTTTTCATCAAAAAAAGTTGATTGAAAAAGATCTTCTACTCTTTCATCCGTTGCTAAATCTCCTGGTCTCAAAAGTTTATACAAAGTATGAAGAGCTTCAAGTCTGTTGTTTGTTTTGTCTTTTTCTACTGTTGGAGATATATGAGTTGCCATAACATCATCTCATAAATCTTTAAATTCATTCAGTATTTCTGCATTTGATTCGAGTCAAAAAGCTCTCAAAAGAACAGAAATAGGAACCTTTCTTTTTTTATCTATTTTTACATTTATAATTCCTCTTTTTTCTATATCTATTTCAAACCAAGATCCTTTCGCTGGAATAATTTTAAGTGTATGTCCAGTCTCAGAAAGATTGAAAAATACTCAAGTTGATCTAATAATCTGGTTAACAATAACTCTTTCTATTCCATTGATAACAAAAGTAGCCGTATTAGTCATAAGTGGAATTCCCCCCATATATACATCTTGTTCTTTTATTTCTCAAGATTCTTTATTCAGCATTTCAAGTCTTACTTTGAGTGCTGATTCATAATTGAGATTTTTTCTCTTACAAGTTTCTGGATCAAATTTTGGTTCTTCCAAATTAAACCCTTTATAATAAATATCTATTTTCTCTCAAGAAAAATCAGATACAGGAAAACTTTCCTTAAATGTCTTATCAATTCCGTTTGATAAAAATTCTCTATATGAATCAAGTTGAACTTCAAGAAGTTCAGGAATTCATGCAACACTTTTATCATCCGTAAAATAATGTCTCCCCTTTATATCATAAAGACTTCAAACATCCGAGGATGTCTTTTTTGTAGGCATAAATTTATGTTTTAAAGAAATAAATTTTTCTAAATACAAAAAATTGCCCTACCTCATCATCCTCGACACATTCGAAGGTAGTGCTATGAGGAGAACTATATAGATAGAAACAAAAAAAGCAAAACTTTTTGACTTTTTATTTTGCTCCATACACTCTTAGTAAATTATTTTAATTCTTTTTAAAAATTTTTATGAAAAAAATAAACAAATTACTATTTCTCATCATTGTAATCGTATGAATATGAAGCTCTATAAGCTACTATAATTTTACAAAATCAACACTTATCAAAGAACAAAAAATAATACAGATAGAATCTTGAGAATCTTTTTATAGTCTTTCTGAAAAATTATGAATTAACAAAAATTTCTTAAGATTATATCTTAAAATAAATACTCCTTGATTTGATCTCCAAAAATGAAAATATGTCATAAAAGAAAATTCTTCTCTGGAAGAAATAATTGCACAGCTTAAAACACCTCAAAATCAAGATATACAAATCACTTTTTTAGAAGGATGGAATATCTATGATATGGATGAAAAACTGAGTCAAATGGGATTAATAAAAAAAGGAGAATTTATAGAAAAAGTAAGCAATAATTTCAAAAATTTCCAGCAAGATTTTGATTTTCTTGCAAATGTAAAAACTCTTGAAGGATTTCTCTATCCAGATACTTATAATATCAATCCAAGTTCTTTTACTCTTGATTGACTCACATATAAAATGCTGAAAAATTTCCAAGACAAAGTAATTTCTGAGCTCGAAAAAAAATACTCAAGTGAAAAATTGCTTGAGATAATTACTCTTGCTTCTATCGTAGAAAAAGAAGAAAAAAATCCGAGTGAAAAAGCAACAGTTGCAGGAATATTGAAAAAAAGATTTGATGAATGATGGATGCTAGGAGCTGATGCAACTGTTTGTTATCCTTACAAACTCACAAGTGAAGAATGTAAAATGGTAGTCAGTAAATATATAGGAGAAAAAAATGATTATAATACAAGAACAATGGTATGACTTCCTATAACACCTATTTCAAATCCAAGTGCTGAAACTATTTTTGCAACAATCAATAGCAAAAAAAGTCCTTATTATTTTTATCTTCACGGAAGCGATGGAGCTATTCACTATGCAGTAGATAATGCATGACACGAAGCGAATAAAGTGAAATATTTGAAGTAATTAATAAAAATAATTTTATGATAGAAAAACTATTTTTTATTTCAAAAAACATCTCAAGAAACATCTGCTCAATTTCCATAAAATTTTCAACTAAAAGTTTTTCATTTTTTGTCTATTTCAACTTCGATTTGTCAATCTGTAATTCTATTTTTTCCTTCTAATGTATATATTCAATATAATCTTTTTTGTGATATTGTTCATTCAATTTTTATCTTATCATGTAAAGAATAATCTAAGTTCTCACCATTTACAGACCATTTTTCTCATTTTCCAATAATTTTACTTTTATCAGAATTTATAAAAATATTATAATCTGTTTTCATTCATATATAGGGATTATAAGACGATTTTTGTATAATAAAAGTGATACTCCGTCTTCAATTTATATTTGGAATTTTTTTATTATCTAACCCATCTTGAAATGATGGATATTGAAAAAATATTCAGATAAACAAGAAAACAAACGAAATAATTCAAATTTTTAAGAAATCCTTTTTTATATAAATTATAATTCCTTTTATAAAACTTCATTTATGCCTAGAATATTTCCTCATAAGTTTAATATTAAGATATATTTTTCCTTTCAATAATATTAAAAAAATCAGAAATATTCAAGACTCTTACTCCGAGACTTGTGGCTTTTGCAAGTTTACTTCCTGCACTTTCTCCAGCAAGGAGAAAATCAGTTTTTGCTGAAATACTTGAAACAAATTCTCCTCCATTTTCTTCTATTATTATTATAAGTTGATCACGGGTATAATTTTCAAAACTTCCGGTAATACAAATTTTTTTGTTTGTAAAAACTCCTTTTCAAACAATTTTTTTAGAAAATTCTATATCAAGAATTTCTAGCAATTTTGAAATAAAATCTTTCTTTTCTCTAAAAAATTGAAAAACAGAATTTGCTATCTCTGGACCGATATCTTCAAGTGTTTCTAAATCATCTAAGCTAAAATTAAAATCAAGCAAAGACTGCTTAGAATCAAAAAGTGGAGCAAGAGTTTTTGCTGTTTTTTTTCCAACTCATGGGATTACCAAAGCACTCAAAAAATCTTCTATTTTTTGTTTTTTTGCTTTTTCAATCGCATTTATGATATTTTGAACAGATTTTTCTTTCAATCAAGGAAGCAGGAGAAGAATATCTTTTTTTTCCGCTATTTTAAAAATATCTACTAAATCATTTATAATTCCTTCTTCCAAAAAAAGCTCAATTTGTTTTTCTCACAAGCCATCAATATTAAATCCCGCTTTTCCGACACTATAGGCAATACTTTCTTTTATTTGAGCGGGACATCATTTTGCATTCGGGCAATAATATCTGACTTTTCCTTCATCTTTTTCCACTTTTGTATGACAAATAGGACAAAAAAGAGGAATTTTTATTTTTTCTTCATTTTTTTGTCTTGATTCTTTTACAACAGAAAGTATTTTTGGAATGACTTCTCAAGCTCTTTTGATAAAAATAGTATCCCCTATTCGCACATCAAGATTTTCTACTTCATCATAATTGTGAAGAGTTGCTCTTTTTACGATAACTCCTCAGAGATGAATTGGCTCAAGATTAGCAACCGGAGTTATCGTTCCGGTTCTTCCAACACTATGTTCTACAGAAAGTATTTTTGTCCTTGCTATTTCTGTCGGAAATTTATAAGCGACAGCATATCTCGGATGATGTTCTGTAAAACCTATAGCTTCCCAAAGTTGAATATTATCTACTTTTATAACCAAACCATCTATTTCAAAATCTATTTCTTTTTTTATATTTCAAAAATTTTCTATATTTTTTATAACTTCTTCTACATTTTTACATTTTTTAAAATAAGATGAAATCTCAAAACCAAGATTTTCCAAATCTTTTATAACTTCATAATAAGTATAATCCCCCTTTAATTCCCCCTTAATAAGGGGGGCGGTAGGGGGATTTTGAACAAATTCAGCAAAATTTGCAAGATCATAAGCAAAAAATTTGAGATTTCTTTTTTTTGTGATAGTTGTATCAAGCACCCTCAAGCTCCCACTTGCTGCATTTCTCGGATTGGAAAATATTTTTTCGCCATTTTTCTTTGCTTCTTTATTTAGCATTTCAAAGCTAGAAATTGGCATTACTACTTCCCCTCTCACTTCCAACTTTTTCGTGTATTGTATTTGTTTAGGAATATTTTTTATTTGCATAATATTTTCTGTCACATCTTCTCATTCTATTCAATTTCCTCTTGTAATTGCTTGTATCAAATTTCCTTCCTCATAAATAAGCTCTATTCCAAGCCCATCAAACTTAAATTCAAGAATATAACTAAGATTATTTGAATTTCACTTTTGAACAATAATTTTCTCTCATTTTTGTCATTCTGAAATCGTTTCAGAATCATTAAAAAGAGACATTATAGCTTCTTCTTTTACTTCATTATATTTTTCTCATAAATTCTTTTTTACTCTCTCATCAAAATCTGCTAAATCTTTTTCATCATAAGTATTATCAAGGCTTATCATCGGGCGACTATGAGCAACTTTTTGGAAACTGGATTGCTTAAAAGAAGCTCAGACAGAAGCAGTAATTTTTTGTTCTATATCATATTTTTCCTCAAGATATTTGAGTTTTTTGAACAAAATATCATATTCAAAATCAGAAATAATCGGAGATTCTTTTTCATAATAAAGACTATTATGAAGCAAAATAATTTCCTGAAGTTCTTTTACTTTTTCTTCTGGAATAGTATTTTCCTCTCAACTCAAAAAGTAAAGTCCTTTTTCTAATGCTTCTTTTTTATTCATTATTATAGTTTTTTAACAAATTTTAAACAAGGAAATTTTTTATACCAATTACTGTATACAAATTTTGCACAATATCAAGGTTTTTTATTAAAATATTTTCCTTATTTAGAGAGAAAATACTCGTTTTTTCAAAAAAAACACAAAAATATCAACTTTTTTATTTTGGCTTTATGAAAAGAAAAAATAAATATTTAAAAAAATAAATAAATAATTGAGTAAAATGTAAAGATGTATTTTTAGAAAGAAAGAAAAAAATAGGATATAATGTATTTGTGCAAGAGAAATGAAAATTTCTTTCTGCTCATTAAAATAGTTTTTCTTCTCTAGAATGGGGTTCATAAAAACCTAGTGAACTACCCTAATAAAAAAACTAGATTTAAGTTTATCTTAAATCCAAAAATAAAAACAAAAACGGTGAAAAAAATTATATCCGTTTATAAGTAAATTTTATAGTTTTCTGTCATCTCGAGTTTATCGAGAGATCTTTCCTAAATTATCTCATAAAAGATTTCTCTACTTCGGTCGAAATGACAATTTAAAAAAATTTGTTTGTAAACGGATATAATTACAAAAAAATCACCAATAAACAAAAAAATAAGACCTTAGATGTCTTAACAAAATAAAAATAAAAAAGCATGGTGAATCGCTTTCAAAAAATTACCCAAGAGAGGTTAAACTAAGAAGAGAAAAAGTTCTTTTGAATCTTTTTAATCTTCAAAGAAAATAAAGGTTAATTTTCTAAAATTGATCTTTTTCCCCCTAGACTATTACAAAAATTTTTTTTTCGTCTAGGAAGTGGAACTAGACAACACAAATCGACTCAAGTCACTTTTACCCAAAATACTTGAGTCTTTTTTTATTGATAAAATTTTATAATTTTCTATACTAAAAAAGAGGAAAAGAAAAAAAGGATAAAAGAAAATTAGAAAGGGGGGATTTTCCTTTCCAATAAGTTAAGAAAATACTGAAAATTGTCATTTCGACCGAAGTGGAGAAATCTTTCTTAATAGTAATTCTTTATATAAAACAAGCTCTAAAAAAATATAAGAAGAGTAAAAATCTATTTTTTTGGCATTTCCTTCATTTAGTAAAATTAAATAACTATGAAAACAGAAATTAAAAAATTGTGAGATTATATTAATAAAAGTAAAAAAATACTCCTTATTAATCATATTAGAATGGATGGTGATGCTTTTGGGAGCTTATGATCATTTTTTTTGATATTGCAAAAACTTGGAAAAAATGTAAAAGCAGTCAATGATTATGAAATTCCTGCAAGTCTACAATTTCTTTCAAAAGAAAAAATAATAGAAACAAACTTTGAGATAAAAGATTTTAATCCTGATATTATTATTAGTCTTGATGCTTCTGATTTCTGACAACTCGGAGAAATATACGAAAAAAATAAAAAATTTTTTGAAGAAAAACCTCTTATAGTTATAGATCATCACCTTACAAATTCTTGATTTTGAAATATTAATATCATTGATATTGAAACTTCCTCTACTTGCGAACTCGTGTATGAAATATACAAAAATCTTTGATATGACAAATTCATTGATAACAAAATAGCAAATTTTATCCTTACAGGAATATATACGGATACAAATATTTTTTACAATAGAAATACCAGCCAAAAAACACTCAAACTTGCTTCAGAAATTTTGGCTCTTTGAGCTGATAGTAAACAAATAATTTTTGAACTTTTTAGAAAAAAATCTCTCAAAAAAATCAAGCTTTTTACAAAAGTATTATCCCATATAGAAGATTTCAAGGATTGAAAAATTGTCGGAGCAATAGCAAAAAGAGAAGATTTTTGAGATACAGATGAAGAAGAAATTTCATGACTTTTAAATGAATATATCGCAACAATAGAATGAGCAAAAATCGCTTTTCTCCTCTATGAAACAGAAAAATGAAACATAAAAGGAAGCCTCAGAAGCAATGATGATAGCATAAATGTTGCTGAAATTTGTGCTCTATTTTGATGAGGTGGGCACAAACTTGCAGCAGGATTTAAGCAATCAGGAAAAATAGAAAATATGAAAGATAAATTATTGAAAGAATTGGAAAAGTTGGTGTAGGAATTTTTTGAAAAATAATTTGACAAAATTATAAATTATTTGTATAATAAAATTACTTTTTAAATATTAATATTATTTTTATGAAAGAAAGAATGAATGAATGAAAAACTCATCAAGAAGAAAGTGAAAATATTTTTGCCCCATTTTCAGAATTATTTAAAAAAATTGTAGACTTTCTTTTGGAACAATCAAAAAATGGAATACAACAAACATGAAATATAATAAATATCCTTGTGGAATGACATAATAAAGGAATAAATATTGTTGAAAATTTGGTGCAAGAAAATAAAGAATCTAATTCAATAAAGGAATGAAATGAAGATAATTGAAAAAATCCCGAACAAATAATACCTAATAAATTGGCTCAAGATATGAGGCTAATGAAGTTTTATTCAGTTTGATGATGAAGTGGGAATCTAATTTCTTTAGAAATGAGCGATGATGAAATAGATGAAATAAAACCTTCTCCAGAAATTATAGCATTTTCTAAAGTGCTTGAGAGCTTTCCTGAACTTTATACACTTTTTCAAGAAGCATTAGAAAAAAAGAGACAATCTTATAGAGAAGGTAGTGAAGTAAGAAAAAGTATATTTAAAGATAAGGATTATAAAGAAAGTCAAGATTCTATAATCCGTGATGATAAAAGAATAGCGGAAGGTCGCACTCCAATTAACCCAAACTCAATTGATTGTATTTACGAAATATGAAATTGTCATATAGCTATAGTATTAATAAGAGCTGTTTGAAGGATTAGACAATGAATTGATAAAATAGAGAGGGTATATCATAGATATGATTTATATGATAGAATAGATAAAAAAACAGCAAGACTTATATATAAAGTTTTAAAGTGATATAATAGAACTAATGATTTTTATGAGGATGAATTAGTAATCGCAAAAAAAACTCTAGAGGTTTTGGAATTAAATGATGATGAAAAAAAGAAATTACTTGATTATGGATGAATAGATGATTCTTTTGATAATTATCCTGAAAAAATTGAATATAAGGATTCTTTAAAAACATTTATAGAAAAATTTCGTAATTGAGAAGCTTACTTATCATGATTTAAAAGTATAAGTTCTGATTTCTTTACAAAAAGAGTTAATAGTGATGACTATGGAATGGAATCTAGTTTTACTAATAAAGAAAAAAGAGAAATTATTGATGAGGTTCTTCTCGAAACTAATTTTTCTCAAGATGAACTACTTCCTTGCTTGAAGAAAAATATAATAAAAAATTTTGAATATACATGTAAATGAGAAGTAAGTTTTCAAGAAAGTATTGAAGAAAATTTACAGTATCTTTCTGGAAGAGGTATGACATATAATATAATTGAATATTGACTTATAGAAGAAGCTAAAGAAATAATAATAACTACACTAAAAAATGCTATGGCAAGATATAACAATCTTGATGAGATTAAAAATCCTTCGAAAGATGTAAAAGAAATGATCAAAGAAAAGAAAACAAAAGTAAAAAAAGATATAAAAATAGCAGAAGAAAAACCAAAATTTTTAGTATTAATAGGATCTTTTTTTGATAATGATACTTTAATAGGAAAAGTTTTTACTCCAAAAATAAATGGAGATAGAGATATCTGATATCATAGAGACGATGAATGTATGGGAGTTAATTCTTACTGAAATAAAGAATCAAGCCTCGGTTTTGAAAAGAAATTTCTTTTACCATTAGAAGATTTAATTTTTTATGTTAGAGGATGTATTGAAGAAGAAAACATTAAGCTTCCTCCTACAAATGATAAAAATTATTATCAAACTCTTTCAGAAATAGCAAAAAATTCTGAACTAGTTTGAAAAATGGTTGAAATATACAGAGAAAAAACAAAAAATTCATTTCCAGAGAGATTATAATTTTAAAGTAAAAAGTCTAGATTTTTTTAACTACACAGCCAAATTTGTTTACTAAATTTTAAAAAATTGGTATGAATAAAGTATTAGACTAGTTCCGTAATAAGAAAATATTATCTAGTTCTTGGCTTAAATAAAACCAAAACTCAAGATTTAATTTTAAAGCCTACTTTTCGGCTTATTAGTCAATAAAAGTATCTATAAAAA
>Ga0172367_10005137_pt1 | contig 15931 bp, 11 predicted proteins | sample Lak10m_FD_114542 | JGI IMG/M metagenome (GOLD analysis project Ga0172367, IMG submission 114542) | Freshwater microbial communities from Kabuno Bay, South-Kivu, Congo - kab_022012_10m | ecosystem: Environmental > Aquatic > Freshwater > Lake | place: Democratic Republic of the Congo: South-Kivu...
ATTTCACTAACCAATTTGTGAAAACACCTGAATTTTTGGCGGAGAAAGAAGCAGGAAAAATCCTGTATCGGGGTGTATTTGGCACGCAAAAGGCTGGGGGATGGCTGAGCAATATTTTTGATTTACGCAATAAAAACGTTGCCAATACGAATGTGGTTTATCAAGGCGGCAAGCTATTGGCACTTTGGGAGGCGGCGCGTCCCTATGCTCTAAATCCTAAAAACTTGGATACTGTGGGGCAGGAAAGTTTTAACGGTAAGTTAACGGCTGGGAAAGTATTTACGGCGCATCCACGCAGAGACGATCGCACGGGAGATCTGTGGGGCTTTGGGGTGCAACCAGGACCGAAATCGAAGATTTCGATTTATCAAGTAACGCCTGACGGTGAGCTATTTACGGAATCGGAGGTGCAGGTATCAGGATTTTGTTTCTTGCATGATTTTGCCTATACTCCCAATTATCGGATTTTTATGCAAAATCCAGTTTCCTTTAAGCCTTTGCCATTTATTTTGGGTATGGCTACGGCGGGAGAATGTATTGAGCTAAAGCCAAATACAGCAAGCCAGTTTTTGATTATCGATCGCCAAGGTAATTTGCAAACTTTGAATACCGATCCTTGCTTTGTTTTTCATCATTGCAATGCCTTTGAGCGAGGTGATGAACTGATTGTGGATTCGGTTTGCTATCCTGACTACCCCAAATTAGAACCGAATACAGATTTTCGCGAAATTGATTTTGATAAGGTGATTGCGGGGCAGCTATGGCGCTTTACGATTAGCCTCAAACTTGGCACGGTCAAGCGGGATTTAATTTTAGAAAGATCCTGCGAGTTTCCTGTGGTGCATCCCCGTTATATGGGGCAGGAATATCGCTATGCCTACATTGGCGTGATCGCTAAGGAATCGGGTAACGCACCATTGCAGGCGATCGCCAAAGTCGATATGCAAACTGGCAAGCAAGAATTTCATAGTTTTGCGCCACGCGGTTTCATTAGTGAGCCAATTTTTGTGCCCCGCGATCGCGATAGCAATAGTGCTGAGGACGATGGCTGGGTGCTAACTTTAATTTTTAACGCTGCACATAACCGCTCAGATTTAGTAGTACTAGATGCTCAAAATATTACTGGTAAACCGCTGGCAACCTTACATTTAAAACATCATGTGCCTTATGGCTTGCATGGTAGCTTTACTCACGAAGTTTTCTAAAAAAGCGGCTCTAAGAGCCGCTTTTTTAGCGTCAGTTTGATGAAGGCGAAAAATGGGAAAAATCGCTTAGCGATTTTTCCCATTTTTCGCCATTTGCGGCGTGTTTTTTAGAAAAGATCTAGAGGAAAATGTCCGTGGGTTCCACTATAGCCATCGGTGAAATCTGTATGCAAGGATATCAGTACACCACGATATTCACCTTTGTAATTGTCAACATGGTAACGACGACTACGGGGGTTGTATTTAAGATATACGCCATCAGAGATCGCAGGTAAATCTGCTTCAGGTAACTCGTAGCGAAAATGAGTCGCATAGCTTTGGAATGCTTGCAATGCTTCTTGAGTAGTATCAGCACAGATCCCAAAAATGTGATAATCAGCCTGTTTAGTTAAGTAATCTAAGGCTTCACGAATTTGCGATCGCCGTTCTAAAGTTGCCGATTCTCGATCTAAGTCGCTTAGCTCCCAGAGAATACGTTCAGCATCGGCGACGGTTAAATTATTGCTCATGGGTTTCTAAGTTAAGGAGGAGCTAAATTATATTATGAACATTAACGAAGAAATTGCTCGCTTACGCGACCTCTTGCCTGCTTCTTGGCGAATGACCACATCAATTAAGTCAAAGCCAGAACAGGCTGAACTGCTCTCAAGTTCACAAATATTTCCTTGGCAAAAAGGAACACAAATAAACATAAATTTTCGTTTATGGCGACAACTACCAGAAGCCCAAAGAGATCTATTACTCTTGCATGAAATAAGCTGGAGACAACAGACAAAATGGCTACAAGTAGGAACTTATCAGGGTGTAGCGGCAATGTCTTTGGTGGGAGGAATTGTTGAGGCAACACAGGGAGATGTTACAGGAATCGCGATCGCCATACTACTAGGGACTATCGGCATCAATCAGATTTTACGTAAGAATAAAAGCTCACAAATCCAAACACAAGCTGATGGGGAAGCCCTTGAAGTCGCCCAAAAACGTGGTTACGGTGAAGCCGAAGCAGCTAGAGCGCTACTTGAAGCTATTCCTGCGGCAGCAAAGTTAATGGGACGAAACACGCCTGAATTTACAGAATTAATCCGATGCCAAAATTTACGAGCGATCGCAGGCCTATCAAAAACTACTATTCCTGAAACAGGAATCAATGATTTCTAAATAATCCCTTCTCAACTAAGCATTAGGGCAAATCCAAGCCCCAATAAACAAAGGCGGCGCTTTGCACCGCCTTTGTTTATTTAGGTAATGAAAAATAAAATTACAGCAATTCTCATTATTAAAATCGGTTTTTTGAAAGCCCGCCGTTGGCAGGCTTTCAAAAAACCGATTTTGGTGTTTCCAGCGCCTTCGGCGCTGGAAACACCAAAATCGGTTTCATAATGAGAATTGCTGATAAAATTATTAGTCCCCAAATATAAAATCAATTTTGTGCTAGCATTTATACTTTTATAACCCTAGGTTATGCTGTAGTCAGCACATCCAATCCTCAAAATAGAAGATTCCTTATGAGTAGTTGTAGAAATGCACTAGAAGAATTGGTAATCGAAGAAGCAGAGGCGCAGTACAAACGCTTAGGTACTGACGTTAAAAAGCGCGTCGATCTTAGTGAAGTAATCGCATATACCCTCAATCGCTTACCGCCAATGTATGCAACTACTCAGCGAGGATGGGTGCAACAACGCAAAAAGGCTGATCAAGAATTAGGCGCAGCGATCACCAAAACAGTACGAAATGGATTTCTAAGTACGCAGAGCGATGTCTTAAGACAAAATGATCCAATACCTGATCATGAACTGATCAGTCAAGCGCGATCGCTTTTTAAGTTACGCAAATTATTTAGCAAAGACTATCTGAAATGGAAAGATGTTCCTGAGATTGTTAGGGATGCTTTGGATTCAGGATATTATCAGAGTCTTTCCAATGGCACATATGTAAGCTTAGATAGGCGTAATTCTCTTTTAGCGCGCAGTTATGCAGTTCGTCGCAAATCAACGACGATTTTAAACAACTCCTCTAAGGTACATAAAACCGAAAAAGATATCTCAGCCGAGATTAAAGACTTTGGTTCTTATATGTCGGGAACTATTTATCGATATAGCAATATTCTTGAAAGTCTGGTAACGGCGATCGTTGAGCGCCGAGTTAATCGACCTGATGAAGGAGTTCAACAAAAAATCAATATTGATGATGTGGCAGCCTACGTTCTTAATCGCTTACCACCAATGTATGCCACTAGTCGTCGTGGATTACAAAATTTGCGGCAACGAGTTAAGTCTGAAATGACAAGTCAAATTATTAGTATTGTTAAGGAAGCTCTAAATAGAGTTGTTCATGCACCTGAGAGAGCTTTATCGCCTTTACCTTTTGAAAAGTTTAATATTGAACTAGAAGATGCTTTAGTTCAATTACGAGAAATGTTCAAAAGGGATGATATTACATGGCGAAATGTTGCTGAAATTGTTGAAGAACGCTTGAGAGCACCTAGATCTGATTATCCAACTTGGCGAGCAAAGCACGATGTTTAAAAACGATTGCTATAGTATCAATAGTAAATTTATTCTCAGTTGAATCAAATTAATATGCTTAGCCCTATTTTGCAAACCAAGATCGAGAGTCAGATCAGCAACAATAAAATCATGCTCTACATTAAAGGCACTGCTCAACAACCTCAATGTGGTTTTTCAGCAGCAGTCGTACAGGTTTTTAATACGTTGGGACAGCCTTACGAAACTGAAAATATTCTTGAAGATGGCGACTTACGTCAAGGGCTAAAGGAATTCTCCAGTTGGCCGACTTTTCCTCAAGTTTATATTGATGGTGAATTCGTTGGTGGCTGTGACATTGTAATGGAACTAAATAATCGCGGCGAACTAGCTAAACTCGTTCAAGAAGCCGTCAGTAAATAAAAAAGGGGCGCAAAGCGCCCCTTTTTTATAAAACATTTGATAATGCTTTCTTGGTTCGTTTCCAAGCCCAAGAGCCAAGCCCAAATACGATCAGGCTAAACACAATTAACACAATTTGAAATCCAATTTGTTGCTTGCCTCCATTATGGACACCGAATACACCTGTTAAAAAATCTAAAGAAACTGCAATCACCGCAAGGGGCAAACTAGCAGCTATATTTTCGCCATTATTCAATAGACCAAAGACCTTACCGCGCATATTTTCAGGAGTATGTTCTTGAATCGCCGTTCGCATGGGAATTACGATTAAGGAACCATTAATACCAATAAAACCACCAATCAGCCAAGCAACCCATTGATTAGTCACAAAGGCAAACATTAATAAACCGATCGCCATGCCCATAAAACCAATAAATGGTAGCGGTCGATGAATAAACTTTTTTCCAAATTTTCCTAATATCAGTGCCCCGATCGCTAAACCTACACCAACAGCCGCCACAAAAGAACCAAATTCTTCACGATAGCCTGTAACCACTTCTGCAAGGTTAAGTGACAGTTTTTGCATAGCCCCCAAAACTGCGTATAACAACACTAGCTGCAACATTGCTCCGCCTATTAAATGATTGTGACGCACATATTGAAAAGCATCTCTTAAATCAGTCCAGAAACCTGATCCGACTTTTTTAGGATGGATAATCTCATCTTTGGGTAACGCAAATAGAAAAAGCCCAGATATGACATAGAGACTGCCTAGTAAAACTTCGCGACTATAGGCTCTAGCTTCAGGAAAAAGCCCTAGGGTAAAGCCAAGAAGGGGTGCGCCGATCGCAAAGCCCACAATTAATGAGCCTACTTCTGTAACCGTAAATAGGGCATTAGCAGGAAAAAGATCGTTTTTGGGAACAACTAAAGCGATCGCTGATTGCTCAGCAGGTGCAAAAATATTTGTAAAAGTAGAAATAATAAAGGTAATCAGTAGCAATATTGGTAAAGAACGCGGGGCAAAGGGAATAACAAACAGACAAGCTGCTCGCAAAAAATTGCATAAAATCAATACCTCACGCTTGGGATGCCAATCCACAAAAATGCCTGCGATCGACCCCAAAAATACCGCAGGTAAGGTCATCGCAATCATGATTGATGATTCTCGCGTATTTACATCACTGCCACCATCAGCAACAGCAAGGGCAATCAGCAAAATCAGGACAACTTTATCGACTAACTGAGCCAATATTTGGGCGAGCCACAGTGCCAAAAATTGACGATTACGCAAAACTGCTAAGTAGCCAGCAGTTGGATTTAGATCGGGTTGAGACATCAATTAAAGTAGCTAAAGTAGCATTCAGATAAACATTGTATAGCGATACGAAAGGCGGCGTGAATCGCCGCCTTTCGTAATTGTGATTATGAGAATAGTTTAAAATAGCCTGAGAGAGAGGGATTCAGATATATTCATGAGAACTGCCTCCTTGATGTCCCCAGTTTTTCCTGACGTTTGGAATCGAGATCATGGCGATCGCTTTTCCCTTTAGCAAATGGGATCACATCTGCCACCGACATTTCTCTTGCCGCCCGAATCAGCAGCCCTGCAATAAATAAACAAGATAGTGTCGAGCTACCACCATAACTCAAAAAAGGAAAAGGCAGTCCCGTTGTTGGCAAAACCCCCGTAGCTACACCCACATTTAAAATTGATTGCACCACGATCAAAGAAGTTGAACCAAGAGCAATCAAACGAATTACAGGATCTTTACATTTGTATGTCACTGACAAACCAATCGTGCCGTAAATCATCACTAGTACTAGCAAACAAATCCCCCCAAACAAACCAAATTCTTCAGCAAAAATCGCAAAAATAAAATCAGTATATTGAATCGGTAAAAATAGCTTTTGCTGAGATAGGCCAAATCCAGTTCCCCACAAACCACCAGAGCCGATCGCCATTAAACTCTGCACTAATTGATAGCCATCTCCTGCTTGATCTTGCCAAGGATCGAGAAATGACATAATTCGCCGCCGTTGATAATCCCGAAATGAGACACTAGCTACAGCGACACATGTACCTAAAGCCGCAGTTCCCAAAAGTTGTAGGCTTGGCAGTCCAGCCCCCAATGCAATCAACCACAATGTAATCCCACAGAGAGCCGTCACACTCAGGCTAGGCTGCATCAAAATGCCGCCTAGTACTAATAAAAACACCAACAGCCATCCAATCCTTGCTTTCCAAGGAGTACGATTCCAGTTACCAAAAAGCTGAGCTGCTTGCAAAATCAGAAAAGGCTTGATCAGCTCTGAGGGTTGTAATAGAAATGAACTCGAGCCCACTGATAACCATCTGGTCGCAGCGTTGCGTGTCGTCCCTAACCCTGGAATATGTGTCGCATACAACAACGCCAAAATAATAAACAAAAATATTGGACTAAGTTTAAGCATGAACTTTAATGGCAAATGCACAATCGCATTAAAGATCAACAAGCCAATTACAGCCCAAGCTAATTGATATTTGAAATATAGCGTGCCGTCTTTAAAGGCAATATCGGCAACGGGATAGGATGCGGAAAAAAGAACTGCTAGTCCAGCAAATAGCCATAAAAAAGTCAGCCAGCGCAGGAGCCGAGCTTCTGTAGCCCATTTATCGACAGTGCGGTCAAAAAATGGAAATACCTGAAAAATCTGAAGGAGTTTCACGGATAAAGTGGGGACTTAAGGGTTGGTGATTGCTAAAAGCTACGAAATAGCTTGCAAGATTTTTGTTGCGGTTTTCGTGATGCTATTTTAACCACGATTTTTCGCGATCGCTAAAAACAAAAAATTAATTTGTCAATGTCACAAGGAAATTATATTTATACTGATAATTTTCAGAAATTGAGAATAGACATAAAAATGGCGATCGCAGCAGATAAGCAAGACAAGCAAAATAACGCGGATTCCTTTAATTTGAAAGCACAAAATGGCTACGCTATTTTGTGCTTTGGTATTAGTGCTGTAAGATTTAGTAGATTGTATAATCCGTGAGACACATTTGTTTTTGTTCTGGAGGCAATGTGGGGAAGGATTCAAGATAGTTTTCTAATAGGACACAGCCTCTGTTCACTAGTTCGTTAAAACTCAACGTCTCTGCATCCCATAACTTGAGAGTATTGTCACGGCTGGCGGAAACAATTTTTTTACTGTCAGGACTATAGGTGAGAGCATAGGCTTCGGCGGTATGTCCAGATAGGGTTTTGAGGAGTTTACCACTAGCTCGATCCATGATTTTGACAGTTTTATCAGCATTTGCTGTAGCGATCGCCTTACCATCTGGACTAAAAGCCATACCAAAGATCCAAGCATCAGGAGCCACCATAATTACTTGTTCCAGAACACCCGTTTGAGCATTCCATAGTTTCAATTTGCCATCCTTCCCGGCCGAGCCAATCTGCTTTCCATCAGGGCTATAGGCTACCGCCAACCCCCCATTCACATGGGCTTCCATAGTATGCACATTCTGACCACTGTTCACATTCCAGATTTTCACGGTTTGATCGTTGCTAGTCGAAGCTAATGACTGACTATCAGGACTAAAGGCGATCGACCAAGCCGTACCTTTGTGTCCTTCCAGCACATGCAATAGCTTAGGATTATCGTTATTGCTCCATTGCCATATTTTAATTTTATTATCCCAACCAAGAGTTGCTAATAGATTTTGATCTGGGCTAAAGGTGGCATAGAGGAGCTTCGCTCCGTGGATATTCAGTGAATGCAATAGTTTACCTGTAGCACTATTCCAGATTTTTACAGTTTTGTCATCACTAGCAGTGACCAGTTTGTTACCATCAGCGCTAAAACTCACACCATAGACAGTATCTTCATGCCCTTTGAGTTCTTGTCTAAAAGTACCATCAGCATTCCAAAGGCGGACATTTTTATCAACACTACCCGATGCAAACAGTTTCCCGTCAGGGCTAAAATTCACTGACCAAATACTGCTCGTATGTCCATAGAGAGTATTGAGCAAGGTAGCTTTCAGATCCCAAAGTCTTGCAGTACGATCTTTGCTAGCAGACAAAAGATATCGACCATCAGGACTAAAGTTAACATCGAAAATACCATCGGTATGTCCTCCTAATCTCATTTCTATTGCTCCTTCAGAGTTGAGAATTTGGATCGTATTATCTTGGGAGCCAAGCGCAATCTTTTCACCGTCATTACTAAAGTTCATGCTTAAGACATCGGTTGATGTTCCTTTGAATATTCGCACTAATTGAATTTGACGATTTTGATCATTAATCTGCCAAAGCTTCACAACTTGGTCTCTACCCGAAGTTAATAATTGTTTGCCATTGGGATGAAACTTGGCACTAAAGAGTTCTTGATCATGGGCGATCGCATTAGCCAGTAAGTTACCTTGCAAATCCCAGAGGGAGATCGTGGTGTTTTTCGCTGTCACAATCAAATTACCATCAGGGCTAAAACTGGTATCTTGAATCGCACCAGATTCTTTGTTAGGAGAACTATTATCAGCATTTCTAGGGCTTAATGTTAGCAGTTCAACACCACGATAACTATCCCAAAGCTTAACATTGCCATCCTTACTGCCAGTCAGTAATCTTCTACCATCAGGATGAAAGTCTACTCTCAAAATATCATCTTGGTGAGCATAAAACTTCCCAATCAATTTACCAGACTCAACATCCCAAATCCTTACATTTTTGCCTTTCCCTGTCGATGCAATCCTTTTACTATCGGGACTAAAACTCAAACCGCGAATATCTCTCGTCTGCAACCCAGTTAACTGGGAGATCAACTTACCATTACTTTGATATAGATATATACTCCCATCAAAGCTACCAAGAGCTAAAGTATTACCATCAGGACTAAATTTTGCGGCATAAAATGGAGAATCTCTATTGATTGATTGAAACCGAAAGCGTTCGCGAATGTTATAGACAATTGCTTGCAGATTTTCAAAGGCTAATTGGGTAATTCTCGTTTTATCGATTCCTTCATCTGTATCTTTCAATTTCTTCGCAGATTGGACAATTGTTGCTAAAGATTCCAATTGGCGATTGAGTAAAAAGCTAGAGTTTGCTGAAGAAATTAATGCTTCAATTTCACCTAATTCGGCAAGCTGGCGCTGACGATTTGCTTGAAAAGCTAAACCTGCCATCACAAACAATCCTACAACGGTTCCTACCAATGCAGACTTAGTCAAGCGATTGAGATTGGCTTGACTACGTTGAGCTGAGGATCGAACTTTGCGTAGTTCATTTAATAATCCCGATTCTTGATTAGCACGGATAAATGAAACTAGATAATCATGGACAAGTTGATAGCGATTGCTCGGCACTTCAGGTAACTGGAAGATTAGCCCCGAACCAATTAAAATTTCTAAGACTAAATCAAGATCTTGAGTATTGCTAGAGTAAGACAACAGCCCTGTTCGTAATTCATTATAAGTAAGCATAGGACGTTTACCTTGATCATCTGTAAGCAAAATCAATACCTGTTGAGCAATAAAGGAAGCATTACCACAAGATTGAATAACTTCTTCAACGGATTGTTCGACAAGGCGTTGCTTACCTCCAGCCGCAAGATAAACTGCAAGAGTGGTGATATTGCGATCTTGCAGTTGGGAACCAACTAGTTGCAGTTCGATCGGGCGTACTGAACCGCGATCGCCTGCTAGATCTTTTACCAACTCATCAACAAGGATTGGTTCAAGTGGAAAATTGGCATGTTCGGTGAGATTTTCGATCAGAGATTTCGCATCAGATGGGGCAAGATTGCCCAACGCATAACGAAAATTACGGCTTAATATATCGACTTCTGGATGCGCTGATTCTAGTTCTAGAAGTAAATAGAGATAATCCTCACGAAGTGAAATTACGATTTTAAGCAGGGGGATTTTTAGACAATTTTGCCAAAAATCCACAAAAAGTTGCCTTTGCTGTGGCTGGGGACAGGTAGAAAAGAATTCTTCAAACTGGTCAAGGATTAAAACAATCTGAGTACCTTGAGATGATATGTGCTTGAGTTTGTTCAATAGGCTATTGGCATCATGTTCTCCATTTTTACGACGATCTCTTAATTCACTAGACAGCGAATCGGTTCTAAAAATATCAGTATCTGGGCTAAGACTTTTATAAATGACGAGAGAAATGGCATTGATCCAATTTGTATAAACATGAATTTTAATCGGTAGCAGTTCTTGGCCTGCAAGCGATCGCTGCAATAGAGCAGGAATCAAACCTGCATTTACCAATGAACTTTTACCAACTCCTGATTCTCCGTGTATTACAGTGAGTTGATGCTCAATGGAGAGTATTCTCTCCACTAAGCGCTCTACATCTTGAGTACGTCCTGATGCGGCAATTTCACCAGCATTGAGGTCAAACTTACTTACATCTAGCTCCGTAATAATAGAGTTAGGAGAAGTTTGCTTAGGTTGGAGTGTACCAGCACCGATAAAAGCTCTCAGCCCATATTGCTGCTCTAGCGATCTTTGTCTCTGTCTTGCTTGAAAGGCTTGAAGATAACGACCTTGGGCAAAGGCAATATCATGAAAAGTATCGAGAAATCGAATATAGAGTTTTGGCTCATAATTAAAATTAAAGTTAGAGAGCGTCGCTTCAATTACACTCGATGCTAGTTCTAGCTCCTTAAGCTGTAGATAACTTTGGGTGAGTAAGAGTTGATTTTGACCTCTCTGAATATGGCGCATCCGCAACCAATTATGGATCAGACCTTCTTCTTGAAGCGCTGGGACTTGATCTAACGTAGCCAGTGCTTTACCTGCATAATCCTTAACTTGCTGCCACAGTCCTTTTTCTACAGCAATTTTGGCTAAGTATCCATAATCTTGAGCCAGTTCTAGAGGCATCTGTTGATGCAATGGCAGCAATGATCCAATCCATATTTCTAGTTCTTGCCATTGTTTGAGTTGTTCGAGAACACCACTATAAGCTCGGCTATACTTAGCAATTAAGTCCCATTGATTAGCTTTCTTCAAAGCCGCGATCGCTTTTTCAAAAAATTGTTTTGCTTTGAGCCAAGAAGCTTGAGCCAGCCGTCCATTCACAAAAGAATTGTGCCACCATAAATTTCCTAGATAAAATAAAACGATGCTACTCTCAACCGGTCGATCTACTTTTTGCCAATAGGAAAGACTGCATTGATAGTAAATTTGCGAGACACTATGTACTTCACCTTGAGATTCGACATACACATCACTGGCTACAGATTCAGCAGATCTCCATAATAGCCGTCCTAATGCAAAATCCAGTTTTGCCTCTAATTCAAGAGAAATCTCTTGATTGGATTTGTACTGAGCAATTCTCAATTCGCAACGTGCCAACTCTAACTCACTATAGGAGAAAGGTTCATGATCAGCATCGATTTTCGTGTCTTGCCAAAATAGCGGAATCTGAGGATCTCTAGTAATCTCAAAAAGTCGCTCTAGTTGTTGACTAACTTCTGTATCTAATTCCGCAGATGTCAACCCAAACTTGATCGGCGGTGCGGCAAAATTTGCTAACTCAGGTGCGCTAATACATAACTGTTGTAGCTCTTGGTCATTCAGCCACAATACCAACGGACAGTTAATTTGCTGTTTTAAGCGCTCGCGAAATAGGTTAGCATCCCAAAATAAATCTGCTAAATTTTCAGGTCTAGTTTGCTCAAATCCCAAACACATCAGGGATGGAATTTCTTCAATCTGACCATCGCGCCAAAGACTCTGCAATTTGCCGTATAGAGTTTCTTGGGATTGCCACCAGATCTCACGGTATGGCAATCCTGTTTTTGCAGCTAATGCAGTTAGCAGTTTTTGGCGAAGACTACGATAATTACAATTAACAACAATCAGCGAAAAAGATCCCTGAAATAGATTGATCGCTCTAGCTAGTATCTCTAGCGATCGCTCATTCTGGGAATTGATGTTTTCCAAAGATCTGATCGACTGTTCGACCTGAATCACCTGTTTTGTCTTACTGCGATACCGTAGCTTACATTGACATACTACTACAGCTATAGCTGTAGCCATTTAAATTAACGTGAATTCGATATAGCCATTTGTGCTGTGCTAAGCACGGTGCAAATGGCTATTAATCCCCAACAACAACCTGAGTTTTAGTGTTGTCATTGCCTTCGGCAATGACAACACTAAAACTCAGAATTGCTCCTAACCCAAAAGATAAGAGGCAGTGCTTTGCATTGCCTCTTATCTTTTGGCATAATTCAGCAAAAACCGCTACAATCATTAAAAATTGTGAAGATTTTTTGCAGATTTTAAACAATTTTTGTCAAACAATTTTCTATCTAAGCCACTCCAAAATCTATGACTGCATTTGCCGCTAAACTCGCTGAGTCACTCCAACCAATCGCCGATCAATTTAAATCACTGAGTATCCCTGAACCAGTTACCCATTGGGGTCATCCATTTTTTATGGGGATCGTCATTGTGGCAATGGGATCATTTGTGGCAATTTCAGGATGGCGCAGTCGCACGACTACAGACACCGAAGTTGCAAACAAAAACAAAGCCGATCATCGCAAAGTTGCACCACTGATGACCGTATTTTTAGCCACAGGCTATACAGGTGGATTGCTATCACTAGTGATGCAGGGTAAGCCTTTACTAGAAAGTCCTCACTTTATTACAGGGTCAGTTGTTTTGACCTTGCTAGCCATCAATGGCACAATTTCACTCACTGGATTTGGTGGTAATCAACCATTACTTCGTAATGCCCATGCCTATCTGGGCAGTGCGATCCTGGTACTTTTGGTCGCCCATGCCTTGCTAGGACTTAAACTTGGTCTTTCTATCTAAACCAATACACAAACTCGCTACAGCCTATTGAGGCTTTGAGTAGTACAGAAATATTTTTGAAAGTGGCGCTTCGCGCCACTTTCAAAAATATTTCTGGGTTTTAAGTAAGCGCAAAGCGCTGTAAGCGAGTTTGTGTATTCAAATTCGTTACGAGGATTTGTTTAAAAGATGCGACACTCTTTAAACACAATTGCTATACAACCTTAGATCGGTTAGTATTTGCCATAACTAAGCACACTTAACCCGCGATCGCCGCATATGGAAAACTGGGAGTTTTTGCTACAACGCAAAGGTGACAAGTCTTGGTTGCCCTTAGAGTCTCCAACCGTAGAGATTTTAGAAGGGCAGTACCGACTTGCTGCACGCTCTGCTTTAGCAAATGCGCTAGTTGGAATTGCGATCGCCTATCGCCCCCTTGCCGATGTAAAGCATCAGCCTTTTCAACAAAAAATTGCGAAGCGCATCAGCCATGATGGGTTGCTCATTGTGATGCCTTACACTAATTTTGTGCCAGGCCTATGGCAGGTTGATTGTCTGGCGACAGGATCTGATACGGAACCTGATACAGATTCGGCAGCTACTGGCGCAAATACTATTTTAACTCCTGGATGGAAAAAAACCATCAAGTTTGATGTCATCCAAATCTCAGCAGAAGCAGCTTCAGAATGGCAATACAGCGACATTGAAGAAGATTTAGACAGTCCCGCCGAAATTCCCAATGAAGCCCACACTAATACATTGGGAATTATCCAAACTGAACCAACACCTTTAAGTTATAGTTCACCAATTCTCGATATCGCTGAGCAGAGATCAGCAGAAATCGTTCAATCAATGTTTGAAGAGTTTGCGCTCTTTAATGACGAAGATGAAGAAATTGATAGCGAAGTTCTAGAATCTGAAGAGGAACTTCCCAACGATCATCCTAATTTGTTAGAACAGGTAGAAGCAGCTAGTTCAGACATTTTCACAGAAACAAGCGAACCACTTCAGCCTCGTATTTTATTACGCTTAAAACAACCACAATATGTTCTCAATGAGAACAATAGCTTTAATCTTATTGGAGAAGCCTATACTCAAGGAGAACTTGAAGTCAACCTCAAAGATCCTCAAACCCTTGATGTCATCGTTAGTCAGCGCTTTGAGATCGCCAACTCTAGTGAACGCCATCCCACAACTGGTGCAATCACTTTTAATTATGAAATTATCGTACCACCACCTTCAGAGATTCAATTCCTGATTGGCGATGTGCAAATCATTCCCCACCAAGCATTTCAGCAAGATATGGATTTGTTTGTAACACAACAGGCGATCGCTGTTTCCTATCCTGCGTCAAGAGTCCTACCTGAACTCATCAAAGAATCTCAGAAATATTCGCCCCAAGAGAATACTATCAATAATTCTCAACCGATAGAAACATCTATTGATCAACCTAGTTACCCACAGTTCCCACAGAGTTTTCCACAGGTATCCATACCATCAGTAAATCAGGTTGAAAATCCAGTATCAAAACCAAAATCAGCTAATTCGCTTAGTCTTCCACCCATACCTTCTAATAAACCCAAAGCCTTACAGGTGGAGCCTTTAGAACAGCAAAAGCCCGCCACAGCTTTGTCATTACCTCCTTTACCATCGGTGCAAAATAAAGTTGGAAATTCAGCTTCCAATTTGCCAACTCCAGATCTAGTCGATCATTATTCGCAAAGTTTTCCACAGGTAGAATCAGATAATTTTCCTCCTGAAGAACTAGAGTTTCAGTCGATAAATACTGGTGATTTGACTGAAATCAATCGTCAAAATCAACCAAGTAACGAAGAAGAACCAGAGCTACTTTACAGTTTTGAAGAAGAACTTCCCCAAAATTACGAAGCATTACTTGAACAAACACGTCTAGAAACCTTACAACTATCTAGTAATCAACTACCTCCCCCCAATACACAACGTTCCCATAATCCCAACAATCGTTTTCTTAATAAGCTCCAAACTTTGTCTGCTGAAGCGATCGCTGCCCAAAAAGCCAACCAACGCACAGAGGAACTATTACTAGATCCATTTGCTTCTAGAGAGCCATTACTAGCCTCTGACGAAGCCAATGATTCAAGCAATATATCCATCGACCACGATAACCCCGAACAAACTCCTCGCACGATCGCTGAAGCAACGAGCCTTGCCGAACTCGATCTCGAACTTGATGTCGAACTTGATCGGTTACTCACCTCCGAACCAAACCTCATTTTAAATGAATATGTTTGGGAAGAATCAGTTGATCCTAATAGCTTTCCCATTAGCACTGTAACAAGCCATAATGCTACTGTCTCCACTTTGTCGGAGACCGCCCAGACTATCCGTAATATCCAAGAATCTACCCCGCAGGCTCTATCAGATCAAGAACCTATTCCCATCCCTGAGATCATTATTCCCACGGGTGAGATGCTCTCAGGAACGCCAATGCAAATAGCGGTGCGCTTACCAGCAATCGCCCCTAAATTATTCGACAAGTTTTGGATTAAGGATTTGCAAACTCGCATGATCATCGATGGACCGCGTTGGTTATTAGATTTTAATAAAGTTCCCAATGCTGAGTTTATTGAAACTCGGACTAATATATCGATTCCTCTTAGTAGTATTGATGTGGCTTTTGAAGCGATCGCGATCGAAACTCAAACCCAACGAGAAAGCCATAAAGCAAGAGTAACTCACGCTGTTACACCTCCCAATTTAGCCCAAGATTTTGACGAGTAATTCCCAAAGAAAAAGGCAGTGCTTTGCACCGCCTTTTTCTTTGGGAATTACTCCAATTTACAGAAGTATAGCGACACTTCTGTAAATTAAAAAACAAACCCTGTAAGGGTTGCAGGGCAACCGCATAAAAATCAAAGGGAAAGGAGACGGGTAAGATAACTCAGATCTTGCACCATTCAGGAAAGGGGTTGCCAAGAGAGCAAAAGTATGAAAAAAAGGGCGTAGTAGAAAATAAAATAACGAGTATGGAAAGCATCGTTAAGTACGCCCAAGGG
>Ga0172367_10005142_pt1 | contig 15920 bp, 12 predicted proteins | sample Lak10m_FD_114542 | JGI IMG/M metagenome (GOLD analysis project Ga0172367, IMG submission 114542) | Freshwater microbial communities from Kabuno Bay, South-Kivu, Congo - kab_022012_10m | ecosystem: Environmental > Aquatic > Freshwater > Lake | place: Democratic Republic of the Congo: South-Kivu...
GATGACGCGGTTGCCCTTGATGCCGGGGCCGAGGAACATCACCGAGCCGATGGACCAGTGGTCCTTGCCGTTGCCCTTGTTGTAGGTCGGCGTGCGGCCCATCTCGCTCTGCATCACCACCACCAGCCGGTCGCGAATCTTCAGCGCCTCCGCGCGCCGGATGGTGTAGGCAATTCCCGCGAGCAGCTCGGGAATCAACTTCATCTGGTCGGGGTCATTGTTCGCGTGGCTGTCGAACTGGCCGATGCTCAAGTTCGCCGAGACGCACACGCCGGCCTTGAACGACGCCAGCGCAATCTCCGCCTGCTGCGCGAGCCGCTCCTTCGGCACGCTGGCGGGAATGTGCGGCGTCACGCGCGCCATCGTCTTCGAGTTGACCTGCGCGGCGTAGAGCATGGACTCGGAGCGCTCCTGCCTCGGGAGCAGTGGCAGCGCACTCCGCATCTCGCGCTGTTCCGCCAGCGCCTTCTCGATGCGCGTGAGCGCGAACTCCTCGTGATACGGCGAGCGGATGTTTCCTTCGATGTGGTCCGCGTTCGCGATTTTCTGGAGCGACGGCAGATACGGCACGCGCGACATCGCGACGACGTTGCCCGTGGCCGAGTAGTTGCCGAACGTGAGGAACGACAGCGGGCAGGTCGGCCCCTTCGCGGCGGCGACGAGCGCGGCGAAGGTCGGATACGCGAGGCTGTCGAGCTTGCCCGTGGCCATGTAGCGCGCGCCGGGCGCGTGATTGTTCACCGAGTAGTCGAGGCCGTTGAATGTGAGCAACTCGGAGCCGAACTCCGCATAAAACTCCTCGTTGCTCATGCCGCCGGTCTTGTGCTTGTCCGTCGGCGCAAACTTGTGCGCGCCCTTGGTGAGGATGTCGCCTTCCTTGAAGAGGCGGTTGATTTCGTTCACGCCCTTGGGGTCCATCAAGTAGGTCGTGTCCCAGCCGCCCGACGCGTTGAAGACGATGTAGTAAGGCCCCTCGTAAGGCGGCTCCTCCTTCACTGCCGCGCGGGCGAAGGAAGCCAAGCCGCCGGGGCACGCGAAGCCTAGGCCGGTGAGGGCGCAGAGTTTTAGGAAGTCACGTCGCATGGTTTAGAAGGGGAAAAGGATTGCCCGCAAAAGACGCGAAAAGACGCGAAAAGAAAAAGAAGCGAACTGGTTCGGGAAAATGCGGCGGCACTCCACGGGCTTCCGACTTGAAGCGGCCCCGGCGGGGCAGGACAACGGTAGCGGTGGGTGGAGTTCGCCCCGCGAACGGAACCCACGGTTGCCGAACCGAAATGCAGGCAACCGCGTAGCGGTGAAACCGGACCACGACCGACCGACTGTGCCACCGCTACGCGGTGGGGTCGGTTGGCTGGCTGACCGTGGGTTGCGCTCGCGTTCGCTCGCTCTACCCACGGCTACTATTGTTGGGCTGCTACGCAGCCAAGGTGTATTGCGGTGGGTCTTCAAGCGGGCTAATTCTTCTGGTGGATTACCACTGCGACTGTTCCAGCCGGCTTCGGTGGCAAAGAAATTCGCACTACTTCATCTCGATGGGGATTGTCATCACCATTGTCCCCACACGCATTGACTGCACCCGGACCACGTGGCGGTCGTGGTGGCGGCACATCCGACTGCGGGATTGGTTGCGGAGCCTCGTTACTCATACAAGAACTCCTGCCTCCGCATCAGATACGTCACCACCGCGCGCCAGGCGCGGACGGTGTAGTTCGGGTCGGGCACGGGTTGCACGAGGTTTTGGCGGCACGAGTAAATCTCCTGCTTCTCGAAGCCCTTCTTCCCCGCCGCGTCGTTCACGATGCCGGCGAACAGCTCGAATGTCCGGGTGACCTCGGGTGAGTCCGGTGCATCGAAGCGGCCGAGAAGGCACTGGTGCAGGTGGACAATCGCACGGCGAATCTGCGCGTCCGCCTCGGCGCTGCCGGGGACTACATCCGGCTCGATGTGCGGGAAAAGTCGGCGGTCGCTGGGCGCGCGGCTGAAGTCCAGCGCGGTCTGTTTGCAGGCGACGTCGTTCGCGAGGATGCGTTGAATCGCGCCCATCGCGCCGCTCGGGTCGGCGGCGCGCTCGGTGACTTCCTTCGAGTCAATGCCGCCGTAGAGCATGTCGAGCTTGCCATCGCCGGGCGTCAGGCGGCCCCAGCCCTTGCCAAAGATGGCGGCCACTTTCCGCTCGACCTGCTCCGGCGCGAGCATTCGCACGAGGCCGAGGTCGTCCAGCTCGGCGCGGCGCGCGGGGCTGGCGATGGCCGTGGCGACACCATCGGCACGGTAGAATTCCGTCAGCACCAAATCCTTGACGACCTGCTTGAAGTTGAAGCCCGTGGCGGCAAAGCGCGTGGCGATGGCTTCAAGCTGCTTGCGCTGCTCGGCGTAGGCGCGGCGTTTTGCGGCGAAGAGCGGGTCTTCCAAATCCTTCGGCGCGAGCAGCGGCCGGCGGCCCGTGAGCAGATACCATGCGTGCTCGGTCATCGCGACGGCGAAGCGCGGGTCCTTCGCGGTGCGCTCGCCGAGCCATTGGAGCGCACGCCAGCGTTCGCTCGCCGGCAAGTCCTCGCCCTCGTAGCCCGCAGCGAACATGTCGGTGAACCAGCCGCTCTTGCGCCGGCCGTAGATGCCTTGGTCCGCAAACCGCCAGTAGTCCTGAAACAGCCCGGCAATCGGGTCGAGGGTCTTGTGGCACACGACGCACTCGCTGGCCTGCATCGTGGGGTTCTCGAACTTCGCCTGCACCGCTGCGGCGTCGCCCACGCGCGCGGCGAGTTCGAGCACGTCCACGCCGAGGAAGTGCTGGTAGAAAACGCGCGCGCGCTGGCGGTTGCGGTTCGTCTCGGTGGTCGGGTAGCGGCGCAGGTATTGGAAGTTGGCGAGCAATCCGGCGTGCGGGTAGAAGCCGGTGGCGGATTCCTGGTTCTGCTCCTTGTTGCGCCCGACGAGCGCCTTGAGTTTCACCGGGATGTATTCAAATGGGTCTTTCGTGTCCGCAAATCGGCCTTTGATTTCCTCGTAGATGCCGTAGCCGCGCGACGAGTAGGGCGTGACCATGATGTAGTCTGCCGTGACGATTTCGGTGAACGGCTTCTCGTTCCGCACAATGTGCTCGACGAGGCGCATCGGCTCCCACTGAAGCGATTTGCGGTAATCGTCGGCGAGCTTGTAGCCGGCCTGACGACGCTCCTTCTCGTCCGTGAAGTGGCCGAGGAACTCCTTGTTGAGGTTCGTGTTCTGATACCAGCCGCGCGTGGTGCTGAAGTGGTCGTAAGACAGGACCGTCTCCGCGCTGTCGTCGAGGCCGATGGTGAGGAAGATGTCGTTGAACGCCTCGCGCAGCCGCGTGTAGAAGGCGTCTTCCTTCATCAGCGCGTCGAGGATGGGCGGCATCGCTTTCAGCCCCTGCGCGGCGACAGCAGATTGCTCCGCATCCGTCGGCAGCCGCGCGCCGAGCTGGAGCGTGACGCGGCGGAGAAGCTGTCGGTCATCCAGCATCGCTACGCCGCTGAAGAACGGCGGGGCGTTCTTCTCCGCAGCGGCCGCAGCCTTCGCCAGCGCGGCGGGGTCCGGCGCGTTTACCAGTCGCACGAACTCGGCGAGGACACGCTCGCCGGCCGAGCCGGGTTTCAACGCCTCTTTGCCGCCGTGCTTCACCTTGCCCGTGGACTTCATGAGCAGGCGCGTGGAGCTACCTTCCTTCACCTGCGCCATCGCGGCGAAGGCGGCGCGGTTCGCCCGCATCGCCTCGGTGCGCTTCGCGCCGGTCAGCCGCGCGGGGTCGAGGAGCACGAGCTTGCTGTCCTCGGCATCACCACCTGCCTTATGGCACTTCAGGCAGGACTCGGCGGCGACCTTCGCCCAGACCTCGTTGACGAAGTAGTCGTCAATGACGGAGCAGCCGGAGCCGGAGTAGGGCTTCAGTTCCGCCGCTTGAAGAAGGAGCGGAAAACCAATCGCAACCAACGCCGTGCCGATGAACGTCTTTACGCCGGGACTCATGTGCGCATGGTTGGACGCGCCGCGTCGGCAGACCATTCCATGTTTTCGGCCACGTCTAGTAAGTGACGAGGGACCGGACCGGATAGCCCTTGAGTTTCCCGCGACCCTGGAGGAACTGCAGTTCGATGAGGAAATGAACCTCAAGAATCTTGGCGCCGATCTTTTCCAGCAGGTGGAGCGCTGCTGAGGCCGTGCCACCGGTTGCGAGAAGGTCGTCCACGAGCAACACTCGCTCGCCGGGCTTTACCGCATCCACGTGGATGGCGACGGTGTTGGAGCCGTATTCCAAGTCGTAGCTCTGCTCGTGCGTCGCGTAGGGGAGTTTGCCCTTTTTCCGGACCGGCACAAAGCCAGCGCCCAGCCTGACCGCCACGGCGGATGCGAAGATGAAGCCGCGGGCGTCGATCCCCACCACGGCATCCACATCACCTGGTTTGTAGTTGGCGCAGAGCAGATCAATAATGCCGCTGAAAAGCCGACCATCGGCTAGCACAGGGGTGATGTCCTTGAACTGGATGCCCGGTTTGGGAAAGTCGGGCACGTTACGAATCGCGGCGGCGATTTCCTCGGGGGTTACTTTCTTGCTCATGGTTAAATCTTCTTCTCCTCGAGCTTCTCGATCATTCGGCGCAGCTTGCGCAGAGCAATGTTTTGAACCTGACGGACCCGCTCGCGGGTCACACCGAACTTCTGACCGACCTCCTCTAGAGTGCGCTCAGTCCCGGCGTCGAGACCAAATCGAAAGGTCAATATGGTGGCTTCGCGAGGTGGAAGGGTTTTGACCATTTCCCGCAGCATGGACGTGACGGTCTTCTCTTCCAACTGTTCGTAGGGCGTATCCGCCTGCTCGTCTTCGATAATATCTCCGAAGAGGTTTGAGTCACCTTCGTCGCCAACCGGCGCGTCCAGCGAAGCAGGCCGGATGGCTGCGGTGCGGAGTTGGGCGACGCGGCTGGCCGTCATGCCCATTTCTTCACCTAGCTCCTCATCCGTCGGCTCCCGACCAAACTCCTCCTGCAACCGCATCGCGACACGGCGCATTTTTGCGATTTTATCGACGAGATGCACCGGCAGGCGGATGGTTTTGCCCTGATTGGCGAGCGCGCGCTTAATCGACTGCTTGATCCACCAAGCAGCGTAAGTGGAAAGCTTGCCGCCTTTCTTCGGGTCGAATCGCTCGACGGCCTTCATCAGGCCGATGTTGCCTTCGTTAATAAGGTCAAGGATTGGCATCCCCAGCCAATCGTAGTCGTGAGCTATCTTTACCACCAACCGGAGGTTGGCCTTGATCATCAACTCGCGCGCGGCGAGATCACCTCTCCGGATCTTGGCCGCAAGTTCAATCTCCTGTTGCGGAGTAAGTAAGGGAATCTGACCGATTTCCCGAAGGTAAAGCTTGATGGCGCTCTCACCATCGTAAGGCGCACGGATGCGTTCCGGCTGATCTCCTAGTGCCGCGATTTCAACTCGGGGCACTACCAATTCGCGCGGGCGCGGACCGGAACCGGGTTCAGCTTCTGAGACTTTGGAGGGACGCACGCGCGGCCGAAACGGGCTAAAGGCCTTCTTGTCGGAATTAACCGGAAGGTTTTCTTGGGTAGCGGATTGTCGTGAGCGAGCCGCTCGCAACTTGCTTGGCTTGGATTCAGAATTGCGGGCGGCCATGATGGGGGCGGAGCATTCGGCAGCGGTGACTTGGGCGGCAAGACAATTCCCGGTGACCCATCTCGCAGGTCAACGCCCCAGCCGCTCGAGATGAGCGATCCGTTCCTCCAGCGGCGGATGCGTGGAGAAGAGAGCGAGGAAACCGCCCGACTTGCCGGAAATTTTCAGCGCCTGGATGCCCGTGGTCGCCCCTTCGGATGCGAGTTGGGGATCGTAGATGCGCTGCAAGGCACGGAGCGCTCCCACCATTTGCGCTTTACCCGCCAGCAGCATGCCGCCGGCGTCGGCGCGGAACTCACGTTTGCGCGAGAACCAGGCCACCACGATGGCCCCGAGCATGGTGAAGAGGATTTCAAATACGATCACCAGAACGAATTCGATCAGCGCCTGTCCAATGCCCGGCCGGTCGTCTTCACTGCTACGGCTGCCAGCCAAGGCTTGCGCCGCGACGAAGGCCAGCACGCGAGAAAGGAAAATGACGAAGGCGTTAATGATGCCCTGCACCAAGGTCATGGTGACCATGTCGCCGTTGGCAATGTGCGCCACCTCGTGGGCAATAACGCCTTCGGTTTCCGTGCGGTTCATTTGTTGTAGCAAGCCCGTGGAAACGGCAACGAGTGACCGTGATTTGCTGGGGCCGGTGGCAAAAGCATTCACGTCGGGGGAATCGTAGATGCCAACCTCGGGCATTGCCGGCAACCCGGCTCGTTGCGCGTAACCGTGAACCATGCGGACCAGTTCACGCAGCTCGGGATCGTTAGTGCGGGGGTCAATGACTTGGACGCCCATCATCCACTTGGCCATGACGCGGGAGAGTGCCAGCGAAATAAATGCGCCCCCCATGCCCATGATCAGGCTGAAGACCGCCAAGTAGCGCAGCCAGCCTTCCGTGCCCCGCCGCCCGCCCAGTTGCGGGAAAATGTGCAGCACAATCTGGAAAACGATCGTGAGGGTGAGCATCACCAGCAGGTTCACCGCGATGAAGAGGAAGAACCGCTTGCCCATTTGCAGGAAGTTTTTCATTGCTCGATTGCTTGTTCAGTTGTTCTACCGCCAGACGCTTCGAATCCAGAAATTGACACGCCAATAGGAGCCGGAGTTGTGCCAGCCGCCAAGGGAAAATCTGGCAGCCATTTTGTAGTCTTTTCGCAGTCACAGCCCGCCGGTGTAAGGGAAAACCGACACACGGCTTGTCTCAGTGTGCCTGCGATGTCACAATTCCAGAGTCCTCTCCGCCTTGGTGGAATTGCGGGTGCCAGCCCGCATGATGAGCGCTAAGTCGCCCGACCTTATCCCGCCGATTCCAAGGTAAATAGATCGGGTTTAACGGTCAGCCCCTGCCCCGTCAGGAGTGCATCGGGTGAAGTTGCTTCGAGGTTGGCGTCCCGCACACCGGCGGCGACCAGAAACAGTTTCGTAATTCCGACGCTGACAGCGATCGACCCTTCGCCAAGCAGAGGAGCAAGTCCGTCAAGTGGGATAGTCTGGCTACGGATGCCGTTCCTATACGCCGAACAGCCGGTCGCCAGCATCGCCAAGCCCGGGCACGATGTAGCCCTTTTGGTTTAGCTGGCGGTCGAGCGCGGCGGTGAAAATCGGCACCTTCGGGTAGTGCCGGTGGACAAACTTGATGCCCTCCGGTGCCGCCAGCAGATTCACCAATCGCACCCGCTTCGCGCCGCGCTCCGCCATGAGATCCAACGCGGATACAGAGCTACCCCCCGTAGCCAGCATCGGGTCCATGAGGATGATCTCGAAACTGCTTAGGTCCTCCGGCAAGCTCTTGTGGTAGGTAGCCGCTTCCAAGGTGTGCTCATTGCGCTTGAGGCCAATGAATCCTACGCGTGCGTGCGGAAGGCAGCGCAGAATCGGATCGAGCATGCCCAGGCCGGCGCGCAAGACAGGCACCAGTAGGACTTCGTGCTTAAGCTTCACCCCGCGGGTCGTTTCCAGCGGCGTCCGCACCTTCACTGGCACTGTGGCGAACGAACGCGTCGCTTCATACACCATCAGCGCCGCCACCTCGCCCAACGCCCGGCGGAATTCCTCCGGCTGGGTGGCCTGGTCGCGGAGACGGGTGAGGTTCTGCTGGATGAGCGGGTGGGTGATGACGGTGACGTTCTTCATAGGCTCGCTGCATGAGAAAACCTTGCCGCCCGTTTGTCGAGCCCCCGGGTGACCACCCCATTGCCCTGGCGGCCCCTATTCTCCCCTGCCCTGCTCGCGGTGCCGATACTCGCTGGGCGCGCACTGCGTGAACTGCTTGAAATCACGGCTGAAATAAAAGGCATCCGCGTAGCCGCACTGCCGGGCAATTTCCTTCACCGCGTCGCCGGTCTCCGTTAGCCGGCGTTTGGCCTGATTGATGCGCTCCCGTCGCAGCCAGTTGATGGGGCTGGTGCCCATCACGTGCTTGAACGTCCGCGCAAAATGTGACGGGCTCATGCCCGCCAGCCGCGCCAGCTCACCCACGCGCAGTGGCAGATGATAATAGAGGCGCATCCGCTCCAATGGTCGTCGCAGCAGCTGCGGCACCGCCGGCGCCGGGACCCCATCCGCATCTGAACCACTGCGCTCTTGGAAAAGCAACGCCAGCAACCGCGCCAACTCCGCGTGCAGCCGCGCCTCTGCATCCGGCTTGAGCGACTGCATCTGCTGGAAAATCCGCCGGAAAATCGCACCCAGCCGCTTCATTTCCCCGTTCATAATGGGGAATCCCCCGCCAAAGAGGTGCTGCTCCACGCGATCCAAGCGCGGCCCATCCACGCGAACCCAGTAAACCTCCCACGGGGCCGCTGCATCCGCCCAATACTGGTGCGGGTGGTGGCAGTTCACCCAGAGCAGCTGTCCTGCCCGGATCTCGCCCGTCCGGCCCCGCAGCCGGGCATGGCCCACGCCCCGGAGACAGAGGATCAGCTCGTGGCCGGGGTAGCAGTCCCGCTCAATCCGGTGTTCCGGCCCGGCAACCAGATGGCCCGCCCGCACCGAGGTGTAGAAGGCGTCCCGGGCAAGGTCACTGGGCGTGTGATGGAGTGAAACCGGAAAGCGCGACTTGGCCGGAGGGCGGAGCACGGCAAGATTGTTCATGGCCGGCTGTGGAAAAGTCAATGGACGCGCCGCTGCGATTCGTCAATGTTACCGCAGAACTTGAATCGAACTCCGCCTGAGCGGTTGCGCCGTTGTAAATGGCGTCGCTCAGGCCGGGAATCGCAACGACAGCGAAGCCTATGTTAAAAGTCACCGGCCCCGGCTCCATCACCACGTGCGACGGCATCACGCGCCGCGACTTCCTCCAGGTCGGCTCCCTCGGCGCGCTCGGCCTCACCATGGCCGATTACTCCGCCGCCCAAGCCGCCGGCAAAGTCAGCACCGACTCGAACGAGAAGTCGGTCATCATGATCTTCAACCTCGGCGCGCCCAGCCAGCTCGACCTCTTCGACATGAAGCCCGACGCGCCCAGCGAAATTCGCGGGCCGTTCAAACCGATCTCCACCAAGGGCGACTTCCACCTCTCCGAAATCCTCCCCGGCCACGCGAAGGTCGCCGACAAATTCTCCCTCGTCCGCTCCTGCTACCACACGGCGGCGGCAGTCCACGACACCGGCCACCAAATGATGCAGACCGGCCGGCTCTTCACCGGCGGCATCGTCGTCCCGCACGCCGGCTGCGCGCTGGAATTCCTCAAAGGCCGCCGCAGCGAATTGCCCGCGCACGTCATCCTCCCCGAGCCAATGGGCCCGACCGGCGGCAACATGCCCCACGGCCAAGACGCCGGCTTCCTCGGCAAAGCCTACGACCCCTTCGTCCTGAATTCCGACCCGTCGAAAGCCGACTTCAAAGTCCCTGACCTCCTGCCGCCCAAGGAAATCGGCGAAGCCCGCCTCGCCCGCCGCCGCGACTTGCGCCAAGTCGTGGACGACACCGTGAAGAAGTTCGAGTCGAGCGAATCCGCGAAGTTGATGGATGCGAACTTCGCCGCCGCCTACCGCCTGATGACCAGCACGCAGGCCCGCGAAGCCTTCGACCTGACGAAGGAGCCGCTCACCGTCCGCGAACGCTACGGCCTCACGCGCTTCGGCCAGTGCTGCCTGCTCGCGCGGCGGCTCGTGGAGCGCGGCGTGCGCTTCGTGACCGTGAACACCTTCCTCACCGTCTTTGGCGAAATCACCTGGGACATCCACGGCTCGAAACCCTTCACCAGCATCGCCGGCATGAGGGACATCGTCGCGCCCATGTATGACCAAGGCTACAGCGCGCTCATCGAAGACCTCAGCGAGCGCGGCCTGCTGGGCAACACGATGGTCTGCAACCTCGCCGAGTTCGGCCGCACCCCGCGCATTAACCCCGCCGGCGGCCGCGACCACTGGCCCCAATGCTGGACGGTGTATTTCGCCGGTGGCGGCGTAAAGGGCGGGCGCGTCGTGGGCCGCAGCGACGACATCGGTGCGTATCCCGCCGAGCGCCCCGTGAACCCCGGCGAAGTCGTCGCCACCATCTACAAGAGCCTCGGCCTCGACCTCGACACGCACCTGCCCGGCCCGCAAGGCCGCCCCTTCGCGCTGGTAGACTTCGGAGTGCGCGAGGTGAAGGAGTTGTTTTAGCCTGCGGAAAAATCCCTTCGCTCGTAAACATGCTTTGACATCGCCCATCACTGCCACGTAGAAGGCTTCACACTCGGCATGGAAATTTCACAGAACCCAACTCCGCACTCCGCACGACGGCCGGAATCTGCCGCCGGTAGGGCCGAACTGCGGTCGGCCTCGTCCCTCCCTTCAGAACCCCAAGGACACGCGCACCGCGTCCCTACCCGTTCTGGCTCTCCCCACTCGCTGCGCCACTCTGGCACGCCGCAACACCCCTCCTCCGCCAACTCCGCAGGCTCTGGAACCCTTTCTGAGCCATCGGAAGCTGCTCCGAAGTGCTCAGAAATCATTTCTGAGCAGTTTTTCGCCGCTCCGGAGCCCTCAGCCGCCGTCCCGGAACACTCCTCAGCCGCTCCGGATGGCTCGTCCGCCATTTCTGAGCACTCCGGCCCCAGTTCTGACGGCTCCTGCGCCACTCCGGAGCACTCGGGAGCCGGCCCGCACCGCTCTTCCCCCGCTCCCGAGCACTCCAAACCCACGGAATACCCGTCCGTTCACCCACCCCACCCCGGTAGGGCGCGTCTGTCCCAGCGCGCCGGTTGTGCATCCAAACGCTTCAGCGGCGCGCTGGAGACAGACGCGCCTTACCCGTGCCGGCGATTTGCAATCGCCCTCCGCCCCGCCCGCCCCCACTGACAAAACCCCATCCCCCAGACGCCAGACCCTATCCCCTTAAAAACCTATGGCCAAAAAAACCTACCTCCCCGTCAAGGAAGCCGACCGCAAGACCTTCCTCGCCCACCTCGACGACAACCTCCCCGGCACGCTGGCCACCAAATACGGCATCGTCACCACCGAGCTGGAGCGCCTGCACGACTTCCGCCTCTGGTATGACTGGACCTTTGCCGTGCTGGACTCCATCCGCGCCAAGGCGGAGGGCTACACCGGCTTCCGCGACGACCTCGCCTACGGCAAAAGCGTCGCGCAAGGCCCGCTGACCCCGCCGCCCGCCTTCACCCTCCCCGCGCAACCCACCAAAGGCACCCCGCCCGTCCCCATCGTCCCGCAGGCGGACGGCTTTGGCTTCGTCGGTTCCCTCGCCGCCCGCATCAAGGGCCATGCGGACTACGCCGTGGCCGATGGCAACACCCTCGGCCTGGAAGGCCCCGAAATCCCCGAACCCGACGCCTCCACCACCAAGCCCGCCATCAAGGCCGTGATTGTGACCGGCGGGAAAGTGGAGATTCAGTGGAAGAAGAGCGGTTTCACCGGCGTCCGCATCGAAGTGGACCGGGGCGGCGGCACCTGGGCGTTCCTCGACATTGACACCAAGCCCCACTACACGGACGAAGCCAAGCCCGCCACCGGCACCACCGTCCTCTGGAAATACCGCGCCATCTACCTCAAGGGCGACCAAATCTTCGGCCAGTGGAGCGACACGGTGAGCATCGCGGTGGCCGGATAATAAGTCTCTTCAGTTTATAACATCACACCCCCCATGAAGCACTATCGCATCCTGATTGCCGGACTGGCAGGTCTGCTGGCCCTTGCAGTCCATGGTCAAGCCCCTGCCAACCTCGCCAACAGCCGCGTCACCGGACAGGCCAGTGGCTTCGTCAACGGCACGATCGTGCTGCGTTTTGGTGCCAGCACCTACACCTCGACCTTCAACGGCAGTCCTGATTCTGGCGGTAATTACAGCTATACGCGGACTGCCGCGAACACCGGCACAGTGAACCTGCTCACGGCGAATAACCCGCCCGGCAACCTCCAGCCGGATAACCTCGTGCTGACGTTCACCACGCCCTACACTGGCACGTTCGTCAATTCACCAGATGCAGACAGCTCCGGGCCATTTACCCTGGCGCTGCCACCCGCTGTTAGCCCGGGCGCAGCGGGGAGCGTGACGCCGACGGGGGCGAGTTTGGCCGCGACAATTAACCCCAACAACGACGCGACCGTCGCGCAGTTCCAATACGGCACGACCACCAGCTACGGCTCCACGGCCACCATCACCCTCTCCCCGAACAATGGCACGGTCGGTCAGAACGTCAGCGTGGCCATCACCGGGCTGGCGGCGAACACCACTTACCACTTCCGCGCCGTCGCCACCAATGGAGTCGGCGGGACAGTGGGAGATGACCTGACGTTCACCACCCTCTCCGCCGCGCCGGTCATCAACACCCAGCCGCAAAGCCAGATCGCCATCGCCACGAGCAACGTCACCTTCACCGTCGCCGCCACCGGTAGCGGGCTGACCTACCAGTGGCGCAAGGGCGCTACAGACATCCACGGCGCGACCAGTGCCACGCTCCCCCTCAACAGCGTGACCCGCGCCTCCAGTGGGACGTATTCCGTGGTCGTGACTAGCGGCGGGAGCAGCACCCTGAGCAGCGATGCCACCCTGCGCGTCATCGTGCCGCAGCAGTTGACCGTCCAGCGCGGGGGCGGCGGGCAGTTTCAACTGCTGTTCACCGACCCGGACACCACGGCGGCCACCGACCTATCACGCTTCGAGGTGCATCACACCACCGACTTCCTCGGCGCGAGCACCGCGTGGGTGACCAACAGCGGGAGCTTCACCCTCAGCAATGGGAAAATTCTCTTCGACGACACCAGCAGCACCGGCACGCCCCGGCGCTTCTATCGCGTCATTGAGAAGTGATTTTGCCCGGCTGAGTGGCCGGGCACGGGGCGGGGCGCCTTTGTTTCCGCGTTACGCGCCCCGGCCCGTTGTGGGTTTTGCTCGTCCGTGTGAACGGGCCACGGGCGGAAGTGTGAGCCTTCGTGTGCCACTCCCGCCCGTGCTGTCTGGAATCCCACCGGACAGACCAAGCGTTTCTCCCGCGCCGTGCCGCTGCCGTAGCCAGGTAGGGCGGGTTGTCCTCAACCCGCCGCTGCGGCGCGCTGGGGGCAGACGCGCCCTCCCCGTAGGACAGCGTGTCCCGCCGGTTGCTCCATTCAGAAAATCCCGCCTGTGCGGCGGCTTCCAGTCAGAAGTCAGGCGGGACGCACTGGCCTACTTCGTGGCTGGACGGGTTTTCCGCCGTGCCGCATGATTCGTCGTATGCAACTCCGTTGGCTTCGCAGCGCGGCTCTCCAGCTCATCTGGCTGGTGGTTTCTGCCTGCTTCGCTCCGTCCGCCCGCGCCGAATCCCTCACCCTCCTCCCCGCCAAGTTCACGCTCGATGGCCCCGCCGCCGAGCAGCGCCTCGTCCTGGAACTCGCAGACCGCAAGACCCTGCTCGGCCAGGTCACGAACAACGTCACCTTCACCTCCAGCAATCCCAAGGTCGTCCGCATCGAGGACGGCCTTGCCATCGCGGTGGGCAACGGCACGGCGACGGTCACGGGCAAGTCCGGGCGCAGCTCCGCGAAGGCTGAGGTGCGCGTGGTGAACATGGAGAAACCCTTCGCGTGGAACTTCCGCAACCACGTCCAGCCCGTGCTCACGAAGACCGGCTGCAACTCCGGCGCGTGCCACGGCGCGGCGGCGGGCCAGGGCGGCTTCAAGCTCTCGCTGCGCGGCTACGACGACGATGGTGATTTTCGCTCCATCACGCGCTCAGCGCTGGGCCGGCGCGTCACGGTCGCCGAACCGGCGCACAGTCTCCTGCTTATCAAGCCCACCATCGCCGTGCCGCACAAAGGCGGCGAGCGCATCGCCACCAACTCGCTCGACTACCGCATCCTCGCGGAGTGGATTGCGAACGGCACCCCTGCCCCGCAGCCCGGCGACGCGCGCATCGCGAAGATCGAAGTTTTGCCCGAGCAAGTATTTCTCAAGCCGGGCGTGCCGCAGCAGCTCCTCGTGCGCGCGACGTTCGCGAACGGCGAAGTCCGCGACGTGACGCGTTACGCGAAGTTCACCAGCGCAAACAACGCCGTCTGCGTCGTCAGCGAGGACGGCCTCGTCACCGTGATGGGCCGGGGCGAAGGCGCGATTTCCGCGTGGTTCCTCAGCCGGCTGGCGCTCGCGACCGTCACGGTGCCATTCGACAACAAGCTGACTGCGTCCACATTCAGCAAAGCGCCGAAGCGCAACTTCATTGATGAGTTGGTGAACGAGAAGTTGAAGGCGCTAAACCTCCCGCCTTCGCCGCGTTGCAACGACTCGGAGTTCATCCGCCGCGCGTTCCTCGACACGCTCGGCACGCTGCCGACGGCGACGGAGGTCCGCGAGTTTCTGGCCAACGCGTCGCCGAAGAAACGCGACGCGCTTATCGAGCGGCTGCTCGCGCGCCCGGAGTTCGTGGACTACTGGAGCTACAAGTGGAGCGACCTCCTGCTGGTCAACGGCGCGAAGCTCCCGCAGCCCGCAATGTGGAGCTACTACCAGTGGATTCGCGGCCACGTGGAGGCGAACACGCCGTGGGACGAGTTCGTGCGCCAGCTCGTCACGGCACGCGGCAGCACGCTCGACAACGGCGCGGCGAACTACTTCGTCCTGCACGACGACCCGACGCTCGTGGCCGAGACGACGACCGTGGCCTTCATGGGCTTGGCCATCAACTGCGCCAAGTGCCACAACCATCCGATGGAGAAGTGGACCAACGACCAGTATTACGAGTTCGCCAACCTCTTCGCCCGCGTCCGCACCAAGAATGGCCCCGGCGGCGACGGCGACAAAATCATCTTCCCCGCCGCGTCCGGCGACGTGCCCGCACTGCTCTCCGGCAAGCCGCTGCCACCGCGGCCGCTCGACGGCCAGGCCATCGCTATTGACTCGCCAGGCGACCGCCGCGAGACGCTGGCCAAGTGGCTCACGGCGCGCGAAAACCCGTATTTCACCCGTGCCATCGTGAACCGCGTCTGGGCGAACTTCATGGGCGTGGGCCTCGTGGAAGCCGTGGACGACCTGCGCGTCACGAACCCCGCCAGCAATGAGAAACTCCTCTCAGCGCTCGCCAAGTTCCTCGCCGACCAACGCTACGATTTGAAGGCACTCATGCGGGCCATCCTTCAGTCCGAGACCTATCAGCGCGGCAGCGAGACGCTCGCGGGCAACGTCGCCGACACTCGTTACTACTCTCGCTACTACCCGCGCCGGCTGATGGCCGAGGCGTTGCTGGACGCCTACTCGCAGGTCACCGGCGTCCCGACCGAGTTCCGTCGCGACCTGCGTAACGCCAATCGCGGTCTCGGCGACCGTTACCCGGCGAACCTCCGCGCTTTCCAGCTCCCCGACGCAAATGTGGCTAGCTACTTCCTCAAAACCTTCGGCCGCGCGGACCGCCTGCAAACCTGTGAGTGCGAGCGCACGGAGGAGCCGAGCATGGCGCAGGCGCTGCACATCGCGAACGGCGACACCATCAACCAAAAGCTCGCCGCGAAGGACAACGCGATTGCCAAGCTCATTGCCGCCAAGAAGACGAACGAAGAAATCCTCGACGAAGCCTTCTTCAGCACGCTGTCGCGTCCGCCGACCGCCTTGGAGAAATCCCGTTCGCTCAAGCTCCTTGCCGTCGCGGGCGAAGTGGAGCGTCGTGCTGCGCTCGAAGACCTCTATTGGGGCCTGTTGAGCAGCAAGGAATTCTTGTTCAACCACTGAACTGCGCCATTAAGAGCCTGTCTGAAAAAGCATGAAAGCTGAGGGATTACGCCAGCCGCCGGAGCATAATCCGTATCAGGGCGACATAAATCCAAGCCGTCGCGCTGGCCTCGCTGCGTTCGTAGTCGCGC
>Ga0172367_10005143_pt1 | contig 15920 bp, 13 predicted proteins | sample Lak10m_FD_114542 | JGI IMG/M metagenome (GOLD analysis project Ga0172367, IMG submission 114542) | Freshwater microbial communities from Kabuno Bay, South-Kivu, Congo - kab_022012_10m | ecosystem: Environmental > Aquatic > Freshwater > Lake | place: Democratic Republic of the Congo: South-Kivu...
AAGAATATCGAGGTATGCCATGCCGCTCATCTTCATCGAAAATTCATTGGCGCGATCTCCCGCCCAAATCAGGTGTGTGTGCGGGTCAACGAAGCCCGGCATCACCACACAGTTGCCAGCGTCGAGCGTAGGCTCATCGGGATGGGCAGCCTTCAATTCCTCGGTAGAGCCAACTGCAAGAATCTTTTCGTCGCGCACCAGCACCGCGCCTTTTTCGATGATTTCCAGGCTGCCAAGAGCGTGTCCGCGTTGGGGACCGCCGGCAAGGGTGAGCAGTTGAGAAGCGGAATGAATGAGCATGTTTACCTCCAATGTCTTTGTGAGATGACACAATTTAACCACAGAACCGCGCCTCGAGGATGAAGAACTGACATTTTCGTTAATCCTTCATTCATGTTTTTCTAACATAACTGTTAAGAAAAACCGCTGCCGTCCGCTTGTAATTTTTTTCAGACTGTGTAAAATTAAAAATATCTCAGGCATTCGCTTGGGAAATTTATGAGAAAGGAGAAATTAACATGTTATTCGCCCCCAAGGAAAAAGGTCAGGGTCTCGTTGAGTATGCGTTGATCCTCGTTTTGGTTGCTATCGTCGTTATTGCGGCGCTCATGATTCTCGGACCGATCATCGGCAACGTGTTCAGCAAAGTCAATTCCAGCCTCAGCGGTGTGTAATTTTCACACTTGCTCTGCAACAAAAAGCCCTGTCGAAAGATGGGGCTTTTTGTTTGCAACTCCCTAAATTCCACTGCCGAAGGGATCGCGGTCATCGACCAGCAGGGTTCCTTCCGCCATGACCCAGGCTTCGCCGGTAATGGTTGGAATGATGCTGCCGCCCTCCATTTGCACGCTGCCTTCGAAGATACTGCCAATGGCGCTTTGCTGCCGCCATGTTTGACCTTGCGCCAGTTTTCCATCGGCATACAAACACGCAAGTTTTGCGCTGGTTCCCGTGCCGCAAGGCGAGCGGTCATATGCCTTTCCGGGACAAAGGACAAAACTTTTACTGTCGGCATCCGGGGTGGGGGCGAACAATTCAACATGATCGATCTCTGCGCCATGCGCGCCTGTGATTCCCTTGTCCTGCAAGCCCTTGCGAATACGCCAGGCAAAGTCTGTCAGCGCATCCAGGTTTGTTGTGGAGATGTCCATGCCGTGATCATGAACCAGGAAAAACCAGTTTCCACCCCAAGCCACATCCCCGTGAATCGTTCTTCCCGCCACCTCGACGGGGATATGCTTCAGGTGACGATATGCGGGGATATTCTTCACCGAGACCCGATTCGGGTATGGCGCATTTGTCTCGCCGGGATGAAGGGTTGCCTCGACCACGCCGACGGGAGTTTCGATTCGCACGGTTCCCGCCGCCAACCGTCCCAAATAGGCAAGCGAAGCCACAAGACCGATGGTTCCATGCCCGCACATGCCGAGATAGCCGACATTGTTGAAAAAGATAACGCCAAAGCGGCAGGTGTGGTCGGCGGGTTCGACCAGGTACGCGCCGACCATCACATCCGAGCCGCGCGGTTCGCGCAGCACGGTCATCCGCAAGTCGTCATGCTTCGCCCGCAGCGTGGATAATTTATCCGCGACAGAGCCGCCGAGATCAAACGGCAGCGAGGGAATCAGTCTTGTAGGCTCGCCGCCCGTATGCGAGTCTAAAAAGGGGATTCGTTTCATGGCTTGATTTCCTTTCGACGCAAAATCATATCATTCCCTGCATAGTATACTGAACGCGGTTACAAATTGCGCTTTTGCTCAATATAGATTCGATGGGCGGAAGCCCTGCCTCCATACGCTGAAGCCTGATCAATCCGACTCAACCGTCAGCCCGAGGGGCGAGCAGGCGGCTTCAGCCCCGCGAAACAGAAAGCAGAAAGCCGCGATTGATGCCCGCTCTTGATATATAATGACACCCCGACTAAAAAACAGACTTCATCGGAAATTTCCTGCCGCGCAAAGCCAATAAATCGCGGGGTTTTAATGGCTTTTTCCATTAGACCTCTTGCATAAGTAAAGCAGTTTTTATTGCCGCGTTTATTTTGAACCACGGAGGCACAGAGTCACGGAGTTTTAATTGGTCTTTCTCAGCGTCTCTGTGTCTCCGTGGTTAGGCATTGGACTTTTGCAAGAAGTCTATTTCCCATTCTTGAAATATACAGCAGCAAAACGGGACATTTTTTCTGATCACCGATAAAATCAAATCATTAACTTATCCGTACAGAATTCCCGCCGGCGCGGGGCTATAATAAATACACTGTATAATCGCAATATGTATCGACAAAGATTTCCAATCCCTAACGGGTGCGGCAAAGACATGCATCTGGCATGATTTGGTCTTTTGTCCGATCCGCGAATGGAGGTATTATGTCGGAAGGTTCAACAATATCGGCAGGGGAGGTTCGTTTCTTTAGCGGCAGTTCAAACCCGCAACTGGCGGCAAAGATTGCGGCGCATCTGGGCGTACCGCTGGACAGCACGCACATCACGCGCTTTAGCAACGATAATATGTACATTCAACTGGACGCCAGCGTGCGTTACCGTCGCGTGTACATCGTGCAGTCGCTCTCCCAACCGGTCAACGATCATTTGATGGAACTGCTGATGATGATCGACATCGCGCGCGGGGCAGCCGCCTCCGAGGTTCACGCCATCATTCCTTATTATTCCTTCGGGCGTTCCGATAAAAAAGACGCGCCGCGCATCTCGATCACCGCCCGCCTGGTGGCAGATTTATTGAAGACCGCCGGCGCCACCCATGTGATGAGCATGATGTTCCACTCGCCGCAAGTGCATGGATTTTTCGGCATTCCCACCGACCCGTTGAGCAGCCGCATGGTTTTCAAGGAGTATCTTTCGCGTCTCGACCTGAGCGGGTCGATCATCGTCGCGCCAGACATGGGGCAGGCAAAATCCGCCGCCCGTTTTGCAAAGACTCTCAAATTACCCGTCGCCGCCGGCAATAAGGAACGCGTCTCTGATTCCGAGGTCATCATCAGCGGGCTGGTCGGGAACCAGGTGCGGGGACACAAACGCGCCCTGATCTACGATGACGAGATTGCCACAGGCGGCTCCATCCTGGAATTGAGCCGCGTGCTGATCGGCGAGGGCATCGAGGATATTCGAGTCGTCTGCACGCATGGCGTTTTCAGCCGCCACGGTTTGGAGCGCCTGACGATTGTCCCTGAAATCACCGAGATTATCACCACCGATACCGTTTACCTCCCGCCCGAAAAAGCACACCCCAAACTGACCGTGCTTTCGGTGGCTTCGGTCTTTGCAACCGCCATTCGTCACAATATCAATCGCGAATCGCTCAGCGACCTGTTTGTGTTTGGCGAGTAATCCCCCCGTAAAAAATTCGCGGGTAAGACTTGCGTTTTTACCCGCGACTAATTGTATAATCTAATTATATAAAAGGAGGCTCCCATGATAACCAAGAACATGCAGGACGCAATCAACGACCAGATCAACAAGGAGTTATATTCCTCATATCTGTACCTTTCGATGGCGGCTTATTTCGAAGATAAAAACCTGCCCGGCTTTGCCCACTGGATGCGCGTACAGGAAACGGAAGAGCGCGAACATGCGATGAAACTCTACGATTACCTGCTGGAACGCGGCGGCAGGGTGACGTTAAAAGCCATCGGCGCGCCGAAGACCGAATGGCAGTCCACGCTGGAGGTCGCCGAGGAGGTCGCGGCGCACGAGGCGCTGGTGACCGCTTCGATCAACTCCCTCTACGAGACCGCGCTCAAGGAAAAGGATTATCCTTCGCAGATCATGCTGCAATGGTTCATCACCGAGCAGGTGGAAGAGGAGAAGAACATCGCTGAAATTCTGTCGAACTTGAAGTTAATCGAGGCGCACGGCACGGCGGTTTTGATGCTCGATCACCGTCTTGCAAAACGCGGAGAATAAACCAGACTTAACTCGGCTGCCCCAGGAAAAATCAATTTCCTGGGGCAGTTTATTTTTGGGAATGCTATCGAGACAGCAGGGGACGTAAATTTTCAGCCCAGGCATGGATGGCTTTCCAGTCGCGGTGGTCGCCTTCCTTCCAAACGCCAAACAGCACACTCAGGCGGAACATCAAACGGTCCTTCAAGGTGGGAACCTTGGATATATCCAGCGCGCCCGGAAACAATCCCTCGCTTACGGGTTTGACCATCGCCCGCACCGGAGCCAGAAAGTCGGAGACAAAGGGACGGTAATTTTCTCCGTTATGCATGGCGAGAGTCATGCACACAAAAAAAGCGGCGAATGGCTTGCGAGACAGTTCGACGCGATTTTCCCTGACGAATTGAACAGCCTCCGGCAGCCACTTTTTGTCCTGAATGGCGCTGCCCGCCACCACCGCCCGATAGAGAGTCAGGTCTTTGACCTCTTGCATGGGCAGCACATCCACAGTCATGCCGCCTTCGGATAGGGTTTTGCCGATTGCTTCCGCCACGCCGCGGGTGGAACCGGTACAGGTGGCATAGGCAACGAGGATTTTGTTTGTCATTGTTTCGCCTTTCTTGTGTTGACTGATGAATTTGCCCGAATTATACTATGTATAGTCAACCGTACAACATCGTATATCCCAAAATAAGATTTGGAACTGTCGAATGAAATCGATCCTGCCGAAATACCAACAACTTGTTCAAGAACTACGCCAGGGGATTGTCTGCGGGGTGTACCCGCCGGGCGGGCAGCTTCCAACAGAGGAAAAACTGGCAAAACAATTCGGCTTTTCGCGCGAGACGGTCCGCAAGGCGTTGAGCCAGTTGGAGGGAGAAGGTTTGATCCGCCGCGAACAGGGCGTGGGGTCATTCGTTCATGAACTGCACCCAGGCGCGATTCCATTTCACTTTTTGGAGAAGGATTCTCATTCGGGCAAAAAGGTTTCGTATCGCGTGCTGCGCCAGGATGTCGAACCAGCCACGCTGGAATATGCTGAACGGCTGAAGGTGGGACAGGGAGAGCGGGTGATTCACATCGCCCAGGTGAAACTGATCGGCAACGTGCCTGTCTCGTACGCCGAACGTCACCTCCCGTATGCGCTTTGTCCCAAACTGGCAAAAGAAGATTTGACCCGCCGCGCTGCTCATGAAGTTTTATCCGAGCATGTGAAACTTCCACCAACACGGACAGTGATCGAAATCGAAGGGCGCGCGCTTTCAGAGGCAGAGGCTCGATGGCTGGAATGCCCCACAGACACGCCCGGCATCATCGTCAATCGCATGAGTTACACAGCCCCCAACCAGCCCGCCGTCATGTATCGGGGAATTTTCAGGGATCGCTATTTGATGGAAATCGAATTGGAACTTTCTCCCGCTTCGCAGAGCGGCAATCATGAATAAAAAAATTCGAGGATGAATATGAAAACAGAGACCATTTGTCTGGATGGAAACAGCCTGACCTTCGACCAGGTTCAAGCCGTTGCATACGGAAGCCCCAACGCCCCGCGAGTCGAGATCAGCCCGCAGGCGGCAAAACTGGTGACACGCGCGGCAGACGCGGTGCAGACCCTGCTCAAACGCGGGACGATTGCCTACGGCATCACCACGGGCTTCGGCGCGTTCAAGGATCGCATCATTCCGCCCGACCAGGTGGAACAACTCCAGCGGAATATTCTCGTCAGCCACGCGGTGGGAGTAGGCAACGCTTTCGATATTCCCACCACGCGGGCAATCATGCTCATCCGCGCCAACACCCTCGCGCGCGGACATTCGGGAATTCGCCTCGTCACCCTCCAACTGCTGGTGGATATGCTGAACGCGGGCATTCATCCCGTCATCCCGGAAAAAGGCTCGCTTGGCGCCAGCGGCGACCTTGCCCCGCTGGCTCACATGGCGCTGCCCATCATCGGCGAGGGCGCGGCAGAATATCACGGCGCGGTCATCTCCGGTGCGGAGGCATTCGCCCAGGCTGGGTTGACGCCAATCCAACTCGCCGCAAAAGAAGGCTTGGCGTTGACCAATGGCACATCGGTGATGACGGCTTTGGGCGTTCTGCAAACCCTGCGCGCCGAGCGTTACAGCCAGACAGCCGACATCGCCGGTTGTTTGAGTCTCGAAGCCTTGAATGGAACCGACCTCGCCTTCGATGAGCGCATTCACAACCTGCGCCCGTATCCGCGCCAGAAGGAATGCGCCGCTTATCTGCGAACTCTGTTGAAGGATAGTCAGTTTACCCGCGAGCACAATTCGCTGAATGTGCAGGATGCCTACACCTTGCGCTGCATTCCACAGGTGCATGGCGCGGTGCGCGATGCGATTGCCTACTCGCGCTGGGTTTTCGAAATCGAGTTGAATGCCGTCACCGATAACCCGCTGATTTTCATCGATGAAAAGGATGAAATCACGGTCTTGTCGGGCGGAAATTTTCACGGCGAACCGCTGGCAATTGCAATGGATTATCTCGCCTTCTCGGTTGCGGAACTGGGCAACATCTCTGAACGGCGCATCATGCGCCTGACAGATGAATGCTCCAACACGCATGTCCTGCCCGCCTTTTTGACGAAACAGGGCGGCTTGAATTCGGGATTTATGATTTTGCAATACACAGCCGCCGCGCTTGCCACCGAGAACAAAGTTCTAGCCCACCCAGCCAGCGTGGATACAATTCCGACTTCGGCAAATGTGGAGGATCACGTCAGCATGGGAGCGACGGCGGCGATTAAACTCCGCAGCGTGCTCGACAACGTGGAGCGGATTCTATCCATCGAGTTGATGTCCGCCGCCCAGGGCGTGGACTTTCGACGGCAAGCCATCGGCATGGATAAGGTTCTCGGGCAGGGCACACGCAAGGTCTATGCCCTCATCCGCGAGCGCGCGCCATTTATCGAATCCGATACAATCATGTACAGGCACATGGAAACCATGAGGCTGTTGGTTGCAAACGGAGAAGCGATTGTAAAAACAGAACGGTGAGCCATGTTTTCTTTTGAATTCGCAACAGCAAACAAAATCGTTTTCGGGGCGGGAAAAATCAACGGGTTGACCGACCCGCTCAAGGGATGCGCGAAGCGTCTGCTTTTGGTCAGGGGAAGGTCATCGCGCGCGATTCAGCTCGTGAGGGAAATCCTATCCGCGCAGAATATCGCGCACGCCGAGTTCGAAGTTCACGGCGAGCCGACGGTGGATGTGGCGCGTGAAGGCGTATTGCTTGCCGCAGGGTGCGACATGATTATCGGCTTGGGCGGCGGAAGCGTGCTGGATGCGGGCAAGGCAATTGCGGCGCTGGCGACAAACCCCGGTGATGTGCTGGATTATCTCGAAGTCGTCGGCAGGGGACAGGCGTTGTCGAATGCGCCGCTGCCATATATCGCCGTTCCGACCACAGCCGGGACCGGCACCGAAGTGACGCGCAACGCGGTTATCGAATCCCCATCGCACGGGGTGAAAGTAAGTTTGCGAAGTCCGTTGATGCTGCCGACGGTTGCCCTGATTGATCCTGAATTGACCTACGACCTGCCGCCGGCGATGACTGCCAGTTCGGGGTTGGATGCGCTGACACAGTTGATCGAGCCGTTCGTTTCGGTGAAAGCCAACCCGATGACCGATGCCATCTGCCGTGAAGGGATTCGCCATGCGGCGGCGTCGCTGCGAAAAGCATACCAGAACGGCGCGGATGCTTCGGCGCGGGAGAGAATGTCTCTGGCGAGTTTATTCGGCGGACTGGCGCTGGCGAATGCGGCGCTTGGCGCGGTGCATGGCTTTGCGGGTCCGCTGGGCGGGATGCTGCATGCGCCGCACGGGGCAATCTGCGCGCGTCTTTTGCCGCTGGTGATGGAGACGAATCTCAAGGCGCTCGAAGCGCGCCAGCCAGGGCACATTGCGATTGAGCGCTACGCCGAAGTGGCGCGGCTTGTCACAGGCAGTGAGGAAGCGACTGCCCAGGACGGCATACGCTGGGTGAGCGCCCTGGTTTGGGAACTGGGTATTCCGCCGCTTTCGGCGCACGGCATGACTGCGGCGCAAATTCCCGAAGCGGTGGAGAAAACGCTGAAAGCAAGCAGCACGAAGGGAAATCCGATTCCGTTGAGCGGGACGGAGTTGACCGCAATTTTGGAGCAGGCACTTTAGCAAAAAAAGGTTCTACCGTTTTTAACGGGAAAGCCAAAACCACAGCCACGAACACTGGCGCCGCGCGCCAGTGCGGTGTTTACCCTACGGGCACGATGTCACGGATTTGCGCAGATTTGAGTAAAAAAAAATCGGTGAAAATCTGTGTAATCTGTGGCAAAGAAATAGTTCATCGTCTTTTTTCCCACCAGAAACGGGAGAGCCCCAAAAAACTGCCGAGGGTTTGTCGCCTTCGGCAGTTTTTTGTTACGCTCATTAGACTTTATCCGAAATAATCCACAGATTTCACAGATTGGTAAATTTTCGAGAAAAAATCTGTGAAAATCTGCGCCATCTGTGGATGAACAAATGGAATCTTATTACGGATAAGGTCTATTTTTCGACCACAAAAATAGTGCTGATGTCCACCTCGTTGCCCGGCGCAACCGTATGATAGTAACAGACAGATTCGCCGACAGGACACCAAATGCTCCATCCGTCGTAGAGTTTGAGCGTCTTTCCGTCCAGGTCATCGACATACACCTGGAAATTATCGTTTAGCCGGTTGGCAATCCCCACTTCATCCCCATGCGGGCTGAAATATAAACCGTTGACCGGCTGACTCCAATCGGCGGGGTTTAGACCAATATCGGTAAAGTTGTACGGACTCCACGTGCGGGGCCATCTTCCATATTTTTGATAATACGCCAGCATTCGCGCCTGAAAATCGGAAATGATTTGCAATGTATCGGGGACGCTTTCATCCTTTTCCGCCGCTGTGGGGTTGAGGTCCGACGCGACGTTGAAAAGCGCCTTGATCTGCGGCGCGAGAAAGGTCAGCGCGGCGATTGCCGCAATCGCGATCAGCGAAATGAGCAGCGCATATTCGATTTTGGATTGTCCGCGTTCACAGGGAATGTTCATTGATTCCTCCGCTCACGGCACGGTGATCGTGCCAAGCCCGACCGCCTGCCCCGCAAGAACAGTCACAGCCTGTTCGATGGATGACCCATCCGCGATTTCGATGAACAGTTTCTGGCTGCCGGGGGATAATTCTGCAAAGAAAAAACAGCCGTCGGCGGAAATCGCCCGCTGAAACGAATCCACCCGCACCGTTCCGATGACTGGTTCGCCTGCCGCATTGGCAATACAGCCATCGAGCCCGCCGGGTTCACTGGAAGAAATCAACAAAATACGCATTGATAACACGATCACAACCACAACCAGAATGGCAGTCAAGGCATACAGCGCGCGTTCGTTTCTGGCAAGCATTTCACGCAAAGACGAACGGGATTTAACTCCATTATTGCCCAGTTCAGGACTTTGTTCGAAAGCCATGTTTCACCTCATGAATGATTATACTCATATCCCGTCCGTGATTTTGTCGCATTCGATTATGGAAAAGGCAAAACCTAAAAATTGACAATTCAGGTCAACTCTTGTATCATTCTTCAATGGACATAGACCTCGACCTTTATCGTCACGAAATCCGAGTCTCTTCCGACCCGCTGGTGCGTCTCTCGGCAATCGACATCTCGCCCGAACGCCCCGAGCGGACTTTTATTTTTATCCACGGCTTCGGGGGACAGGCAATGCAGTGGAAGAATCAACTGCGCCAATTTGCCTTGAAGAATCGAGTGATTGCGCTGGATATGCGCGGACATGGACTCTCGGACAAGCCTTCGTCTGGCTATGAGATGCCCCGCATCCAGCTTGACCTGGAGACGGCTCTCGACTTGTTGAACGTGTCCACGCCGATGGTTTTGGTGGGACATTCCTTCGGCGGCGCCATCGTCACCGACTTTGCGCTCAACCATCCCGAACGAATCGAGCGGCTGGTTCTAATCGCCACCGCTGGCGAGTTCAAATTGAATCCGCTGTTCAAGCTTGGGCTGCGCCTCCCGACCTGGTCACTGCGGGGCATCGAGCCTTTCACGCGGAAATGGCTTTCGGGTCCGCCGCACGCGCTGAAACCGTTCTACCTGAATAACCTGTCGCAGTGGGTGGGCTGGGATAAGTTTGCCAAACTCACCGTGCCGACTCTCGTCATCCGCGGGCATCGGGATGTGGTCTTCGAGCGCCCGCTCTTCGAGAAGGTGGCGGGCTCCATCGTTGGGGCGCAGGAGGAGGACATCGGCGCTTCGGGTCACATGGTCATGCTCGAGCGGCGCGAAGCGGTCAACCGCGCAATTTCGCGCTTCCTCGAAGGCGGAGTCAAAAAATCGTGGCGCGACGAATCTATTCCCATCAAAACCGAACGCGACGAACTGGCAACGGAACGTCCCTGGCTGAGACATTACGAAGAGGGCGTGCCGTACACCATCGGCATTCCGCGCATTCCCGTCCATCACCTGCTGCGTTCTGCGGTGCGGAGATTCCCCAAGCGGACAGCGCTCTATTTTGAAGGTTCGAAGATTTCCTACCGTGAGTTGAATCACGAAGCCAATCGTTTTGCGAATGCGTTGACCACTCTGGGAATCGGCAAAGGCGCGCGCGTGGTTTTGTATCTGCCGAACATCCCACAGGCGGTAATTGCTTTTTACGGCGTGGTCAAGGCTGGCGCGGTGGCGGTGTTTACTCCGCCGATGACCGACGCCGAAGAGTTGACCCGTCAGGTGAAATTGGTCGAGGCGCGGGCGCTGGTCACGTTGAATTTGTGGGCGGGCATGGCGGCGCAAGTCCAGCAAAACAGCGGATTGCCCCTGCTGGTCTTGACCGACGCGGGCGAATGTCTTTCGCTTCCCAAACGGCTGATCTCGCGCTGGCGCAATCGCGGATTGAACGTGGCGGGTGCCATGCGTTTCCGCCGCTGGATTTCGGGACAGAGCGACCAGTCGCCGACGGTGGAGGTGGCTCCCGAAGATTTGGCGGTGATTCAATTCACGGGCGGCACGACGGGCAATGCCAAAGGTGTGATGCTCTCCCATCGCAATTTGGTGGCGAATGCCTTGCAGACCCGTCACTGGATGCCGAAGGCGGAGGAGGGCAGGGAGCGTTTTTTGTGCGCCGTTCCGTTCTCCCATAGCTACGGGCTGACCACTTCGCTGAATGTGCCTGTTTCTCTCGGCGCATCGTTAATTTTGAAGCCGCAGTTCCAAATCAAGGATATTCTCAAGACGGTCAAAAAGTACAAGCCGACCATCTTCACGGGCGTGCCGAGCATGTACAACGCCATCAGCAATTTCCGCGGCGTGAGAAAGTATGGAATCAAATCCATCAAAGCCTGTATCAGCGGCTCCGCGCCTTTGCATGTGGAAGTGCAGGAGGAGTTTGAAAAACTGACCAAAGGCAGGCTGGTCGAAGGCTACGGTCTGACCGAAGCCTCGCCCGTGACTCATGCCAATCCGCTGGGTGGGAATCGCAAGGTCGGTTCGATTGGGATTCCGCTGCCGTCCACGCAGGCGGTGATCGTTGACCTCGCCCGCGCCCGAAAGGAAGTGGAGCCTGGTCAAATCGGCGAGCTGGCGATTCGCGGTCCGCAGGTGATGATGGGCTACTGGAAGGATGAAGAGTCCACCCGCGCCGTTCTCATGGACGACGGCTGGCTGCTAACTGGCGATGTGGCGCAGATGGACGAGGATGGCTATTTCCGCATCATCGCCCGCAAGGCAGACATGTGGTATCCCGAAAAACCTGGCAAGCCTGCCTTCCCGCGCGATGTGGAGGAAGTCATTTACGAAATTCCGCAGGTGAAGGAAGCAGTGGTCGTTGCCGTGGCGGGACATCCCTTCGCCTTTGTCATCGCGGGACGCGAACGTCCCACCGCCGAGGCGGTCATCGCCTACTGCAAGCGCAGACTCCCGCCGCAGTTGATTCCGCGCTTCGTGATTTTCATGGACGACTTCCCACGCACGTTCATCGGCAAGGTGCTGCGGCGCGAACTGGCAAAGCGATATGGAAAGCAGATTGCAGGAGAGTAGGGGAAAGGATGAAGGCTGAATGATGAAGGATGAAATCAAAGCGACAAGCGGGGTTCTCGAAAATAAAAAAATCGTGAATTTTGTTCAGCAGGGTGTAGGGAGTCCCGTTATTCTCACGCATGGACTAGCTGCCTCTCTCCACGATTGGGATGACCTTTTGCCTGAGTTGGCGGGGGCAGGGTATGCAGGTTACGCCCTCGACTTGCTCGGTCACGGCAACAGTTACAAACCCGCCCATCCCAATGAATATACTTTTGAAGCGGTCTTCGAACATTTCTCCGCCTGGATTGAATCGCTGATTCCCGCTGAATCGCTGATTCTCATCGGTCACTCCCTTGGCGGGGGATTATCTTTGCAGTATGCCCTGCGTTATCCAGAACGTGTGCGGGCACTGGTTTTGATCAATCCGTTTTACGACATTCGCCAACTGCCGCCCATGTTGCAGTTTGCCTTCCGCCGCCAGTTGATCAATACCACGTTGATCGAGCGTACACCTTATCGCCTGTTCCGATTTTTCGTGGATATGTCCAGCGTCAGCTTTCACGTGCAAAGCCGCGAGACGCACGTTCTGCCAGAACAAGTCCGCTACCAGACCGCGTTGGACTATACCCGCGCTTCTTCGGGAATCTACAATATCCCGCGCACGCTCCCCGATTTGACCGCAGACCTGTTGCGGATTCACCAGCCGACCCTGCTCCTTTGGGGCGGACGCGACCAGACTCTCGACCCGCAGTCGTTTCCAAAGGTGGGGGAGAAACTTCCGAATGTTGTCTCGTCACATGTGTTCCCCATCTGCGGGCATGTGCCGCATCAATGCCATCCCGAACAACTCAACCCGCATGTGATGAAGTTTTTGGAAAGCCTGTAAACTTAAAAAACTGGAGTGGGGATATTTTAAGAAACAACTACCCAAAAGTCCCTCTTGTCAGCGCATGGGGATGATGCTAAAATGCCGAACACTTTAGCCAGATATACGGGGATGCAGCGCCCAAACGCCCATATTTGGCTCTAACATTTGTTCTAATTTTGGAGAGATTTAATGCGTTGCCCCTATTGCAAACACCATGATTCCAAGGTGCTGGATACCTCCCACGACAGTCATGGCGGAATTCGACGTCGCCGCGAATGCCTGAAATGCCGCCAGCGTTTCAGCAGTTACGAGCGCCCGATTCTGGCGGTTCCGCTCATCGTCAAACAGGATGGAACCCGCGAGGAATTCGACCGCGAGAAGATGGCGCGGGGGATCCGCATTTCCTGCGCCAAGCGTCCCGTTTCTGCGGCGGACATTGAGCGCATGATCGGGCAGGTGGAAGCGCAGTTGCAAAAAGTTGGCAAGGCGGAAGTCTCCTCCCGCGTCGTTGGCGACCTGGTCATGTCCACCCTCAAGGAGGTTGACCAAATCGCCTACATCCGTTATGCCATCGTGTATTTGGGATTGGACGATTTGCAGTCCATCCGCACCGAGATAGACCAACTGCTCGAAGACTAGTTCATGTACGGCAGAGATATTCCCCTCAAGGGGGGCGTGTCTCTGCCGTTTTGTGTAATTACTGTAAGGGCGACTCTCCTCAAACAAGTCGGAACTCCGGTCAATTATGAAGAGTCGCCCCCGCGCCCACGAATAATTTTACAGGAGAGTAAAAGATGGTTGCAAAATCTGCTGACACAAAAGTAAAGAACGGCTTGCTGCCCACCCTGCCCATGTCCAAGGGACTGCCCAAGGCGACGCTGACCGACAATGCCCGCCAGGTGTTGACCAAGCGTTACGTCCGCCGCGGCGACGATGGCAAGCCCGCCGAAAACGTCGAGGAAATGTTTTGGCGTGTGGCGTACCACGTGGCAAAGGTCGAAGAAGCATGGGGCGCCGATGTCGCCAAACGCACCGAGGAATACTATCGCCTGCTCTCCAGCAAGAAGTTCTTCCCGAACTCTCCCACCTTCACCGGCGCGGGAACTCCGCTGGGGCAGCTTGCGGCTTGTTTTGTCCTCCCGATCTCCGACGACATGGGACGAAAAAGCTCGGGCATTTTCCAGACCCTGCGCGATGCGGCGTTGATTCAGCAGACGGGCGGCGGGAACGGATTCTCCTTCTCGCGCCTGCGCCCGAAGGATTCCATCGTCAAGACCTCGGCGGGACGGGCGACGGGTCCCGTGGGTTTTTTGCGGGTTTATGACCATGCTTTCGGCGAGGTGGCGCAGGGCGGATCGCGGCGCGGCGCAAACATGGGCGTGCTGCGCATCGACCATCCCGATGTAGAGGAATTCATCGAATGCAAGACCAACGAGAATCACATCACAAATTTCAATATTTCCGTCGGCATCACCGATGCCTTCATGCGCGCCGTCGAAAAGGATGAAGACTGGGAACTGCGCTTCCCCGACCTGCACGAAATGAAGGAGAAAAACTTCGACGGCACGCTGGAACAAGCCGAAGCCGAGGGCATCAAAATCGAGACCTACAAAAAAGTCCGCGCGCGTGACCTGTTCAACAAAATCGTCAAGCAGGCGCATCACAACGGCGAGCCGGGCGTCCTCTTTTTGGATGCGGCGAATCGGGACAATCCCGTCCCGCATTTGTATCCGCTGGAATCAACGAACCCGTGTTTTGTTGGCTCGACTCGTGTTGCAACCGACCTGGGGCTGCTGACAATCCAGGAACTTGCCGAATCCGGCAAAAATTTCATGGTGGCTACGGACGCGCGCGCTCCACAGGGCGGGCAGGGTTTTGCTGGCGATAGTTTTGGCGTCGCATATCGAGTTTCATCGCCAGCGTGGAAGACGCGGGAAAATACCCGCATCCTGAAGATGACAACCAAACATGGTTATTCTGTTACCGCAACGCCAGACCATAAATTCCTCACATCTGACCGTGGTTACATTGAATTGGGAGACCTCATGCAGGGAGATGCCCTGCTTTTACAATCTGGGGAAGGCGCCTGGAGTCGAAACTACGAATTGCCAAACATCGAAATTATGCGGGAGAAAGTGGCGATTATGGCGCATGGGGGCGACCATGCCTCTGGTCACACGACCACGCGCAGCGATTTTGCCAGGCAATATTCCAACCTGCCGCAAAGGTGGACGCATGAACTTGGCGTCGTTGTTGGGACATTAATTGGCGACGGCTGGCTTAGCCCAACCAGTAACGCCCCCGTAGGGATGGTCTTTAATTATCAAAGCGAGGAATTGCTCGCCGTTGTTCATGAGACCATGCGAACTTATTTTGGCGCGGGGCATTTGCATGAACGCGGTTCTGTCCGCCAGTTGACGTATGGCAGACTGCCTTATGCCTTCTTTGAATCGTTGGGCGTTTTACACGCGCCTGCCCATGAAAAGCGCGTTCCTGCTTCCATTTGGAACGCCCCGCGCGAGGCGGTGGTTGGATTTCTACAAGGACTGTTTACGACGGATGGAACGGTAAATGTTTCGTCGTTCAAAAAATCCTGCTCGATTCGGCTTGCGAGCGCGTCGATTGAACTTTTGCGGGAAGCGCAGATATTATTGTCGAACTTCGGCATCGCTAGCCGTATTCATAAGCGCCGCGAGGATGGATTCCGCAATTTGCCAGATGGCAAAGGCGGGTTGAAGGAATATTTCACCCATGCTGATTATGAATTGCTGATTGATAAAGTTAATCGGGATAAATTCGTCGAGGAAATTGGCTTCCTCGATTCGGCAAAACAAAACAAGGTGAGTCAATTCATCGAGAGCAAATCCCGGCTTTCCAACGCAGAGACATTTGAGACTTCCATTGTTTCGATTGAAGAGGCTGGCTTTGCAGATGTGTATGACCTGACTGAGATGCAGACGCATAGCGTCATTGTTAATGGCGTAGTGGCGCACCAATGCGGAGAGCAGTGGCTTGGACCCTACGAAAACTGCTGTCTCGGTTCGGTCAACCTCAACGAGCACTGCGGAGCCAACAACACGGTGGATTGGGAAACCCTGCG
>Ga0172367_10005144_pt1 | contig 15917 bp, 15 predicted proteins | sample Lak10m_FD_114542 | JGI IMG/M metagenome (GOLD analysis project Ga0172367, IMG submission 114542) | Freshwater microbial communities from Kabuno Bay, South-Kivu, Congo - kab_022012_10m | ecosystem: Environmental > Aquatic > Freshwater > Lake | place: Democratic Republic of the Congo: South-Kivu...
GCTACGTCGTTTGCTCTTCATCTTACTGATGTAAGTCTAGGTATAAGTGCCGCTGCTAGTACTCATATGATCACGATAACTATTAGCATTTCAACCAATGTAAATCATCTTAACTTTTTACTGAAATTCATGTTTTTGTTTTATTATAATATAAAATTATGCTTTGAAATTATGTATTTTTGTAGGATTTGCAATAGGAAGTTAGTTTTAGCTATTAGTTATTAGTATATTGGTGTATTGGTAATTGGGAAGTGGTGTATTAGTTATTGGTGTATTAGTTATTGATATATTGGGAAGTGGTAGAAAGAAAAGAAGGGTGGGGGAAATATTTTTTTTATTTTTGCTTGAATTGAGATTGGTTTTTATTAAGTATATCAGCCCCTAAATATATATCAAAAGAAGCTATGAAAGAATTTGAAAAGTGTATGAATAAATTAATTATTATTGTGAGCTCTGTCATTATATGATACAGGGTAGGGATTTTTTAGCAAGTGAGTTTGTTATCAAATATATAAGTCTCTACCCTCCGCATGAATGGTGGAGATTTTTTTTGTCTGACTGGAAACAACAAAACATAAAAACAAATGAAAGAAAAAAAAGAGATACTAGGTAGGATGTGGACTACGGGTATCTATGAAGATGTGAATGGATTTTTGTTGACTGGAGAGAGTAGAAAATCTTCACTCAGCATGGAGCTAAACAAAACAGATCTGGCTAAAAATGTCAGCATTTGTGGTCATGTAGATGTCTCTGCTATCAAGGTTTTGCCTGGTACAGGCTTTGATATGGTAGAGGCACCTGAAATCTATGAGTTAAAAAAATTACTCGTAGAGTACGTCTTGAATCAAAACAAAAAAAGCTAAAAAAAACAAAATCCTATGTTGGCAAAACAAGAAATGATTGAATACTGGCTAAAAGTTGGTGTTGATTTATCTGGACTAAATGTTCAAGTCCTAGGCCTAGACTCAAAAGATCCAAACTATCTTGGTGCTGATGTTTATATTTGCAGCTCCAAAAGGACAGGTTTTTGTTGCAGAGATAGTGATATAAGAGTCAGGACTCTTGGAGATGCTTTCCCATTTATGAGAATATATCATAATGGTGATTTTGAAAGCTATGTAAAATTTATGTCTCACTATGGAATGATATCTGTAGCAAAAATCCACGAAAGTATATATTGCTATTTAGAGTCCTCTTATAGTGAAAAATTTAAAGCAAAAAAAGATATTGTACATTTGAATGAATTTCTCAAGATCGCTAAAGAAAAGTTTCATGTAAGGAGCGTTTTGAGATCAAGTGGCGGTATCGGATGCTAAGAGAACACAACACCTTCGAGTTTTTCTCGGGGTGTTTTTTTTATATAAGTTTGTATATACCTGGTGAAGACTGATATACAAGATTATTTATTTCTAACATAGTAAGCAATCAAAATAGTTCTTGAGATGGAATAGATGACAGTCAACAAAGTTTATCAAGTCAAATTTCTCAAGTATCTGAAATCAAAGTCAGAATTTTTTTTTGATCTTTTGAAAGAGAAATATTGGTTATTGGTGTATTGGTTATTGGTGTATTGCTTATTGGGAATTGGGAAGCGGAAGAGAAATGTTTGGACAGAAATCAGAAGTCTGAAACTAGTTGGATTTTTTTTTGGGAGATATATTGGTTGATTCATTTACTAGAGTCTGAGAAAATATCGTTGGGAACTCAGTAAACTGGTTTGTGCATTTTGTTGGCAAAATCTACTGTAATCAGACTACCAGAATCTTCTCATGCCTCAGGCAGAAATACAATATCAGACAATCAAGCTATGATGCGGTTTCTCTGAGGAAAAGTATATTTGGCTGGTCAAGCAAAGAGTTTGTATTCTGATAAAATAAGGCCTCCATTATCGGCTATTTTGTGAATCCAATCACGATTGTAAGACTGTAGATATCGTCATATTCATGTACCAAGTACTGCTATAGTTGGAATAGACTTTTGGATAGAATAAGTATGACATAGTTGATCAACGCCATCTGCAAGTCATGATATAGTGGCAATATCATATCTATTGATATCTTCAAATAATTTTTGGAGAACCTTGTCAGCGTATTGAGTGTTTTTTCTAGGTCAAACTATGGATAGTATTTTTTTGTTTAGTAGTGATATATCTCATATGTAGTATATCAAATCTATATGAGGTTTGATGAGTGATAATTTGTAATGAAATGATTCTTCTTGAGATAAAATTCATTTGATAGAAAAATTATCTAAAAGTTTTTGAACTTTTTTTTCTAAAACATAATTTCAATCTTCTCAAGATTTGAGTTTGTTGAAACTTATTTTGGGATCCGATGAATATTTGATTAATAATTCGTACATGTTAAGATAAATAAGCTAAATATTATAAATACTATTAGTCATTCCGGCGTTTTTGTGCAACTGCAGCCGGAATCTAAAGGTCGTTATATATATCATTCCATTCAGGATTATTTTCTTCAATCAACTTTATTTTCCAATCTCTTTTCCATTTTTTTAATTGTTTCTCTCTTAGTATAGCATATCTTATATCATCGTATTGTTCTAAATATACTAACTTTTTAATTATATATTTATTTGTAAATCATTGAGATATACTATCTTTATGTTCACATATTCTTCTACTCAAATTGTTAGTTACTCAAGTATAAAGTGTTCAAAATTTTTTGCTTGCTAGTATGTAAATATAGCCCTTGTTCATTTGTTTGTAAAATAGTAAATTTTTAGATTCCGGCTGCAAAACTTGTCGCCGGAATGACTAGATGAGAAGTTAGATTTTAGCTACAAAACTTGTCGCCGGAATGACTAGATGAGGAGGTAGATTCCGGCTACAAAGCTTGTCGTCGGAATGACTAGATGAGAAGTTAGATTCCGGCTGTCCGCCTAGGCGGACCGGAATGACTGTGATAAAGGGGAAAATCTTTTAGTCTATAAATAATTACAAATTTTTAATTTAAAATCAATACTTATTTGATATAACTTTGATGTCAAAATTATAATTGACAAAAAAAAGCCCCCGTAAAACGAAGGACTTTGATCAAATGATTTGAATTTATTGCTCTATAACTATGAAAAAAGACTTGCGGATTTTGATTGTAGCTGTAGGCTCAATTTGATGATGATTGTAGACCCTCAACAAGAATATTTTTGTCAAAATACCTTTTTGTTGACCATCTTCAAGGTAAGCAATACAGGCAAGTAAGATTTTTTCAAGATCATTGCATTCATCTATTGGGACTTCGTTTTTTTTCAAAGGATCGACGCATTCGATAGAAAATCCTTCTTCACAAATCTGATCCCAGATAGTTTTTACAAGGAGATAATTTTCTCCAAGCAATTTTTCAAATTTTTCAATTTTAATCATAGATTTTTTTTATTTTGTTTTTTATTTTGTTTTTTATTTTATAATTATTTGAATGAATAAGTCAATAGCGATTACCCATAGTTATAAATCGTTTAATAGTAGATGATAGAATACAATGATTGTAAACAAGCGCTTTTTATATTATGCGTAATTTAAAAAATTATGTCCTTTGTAATATCTTAATCTTTAAAAAAACTACCACCATAAAATGGCGGCAGTCTTTGAAAAATAATTTTTGATTTAAACATCAATTCGTTGAGAGTCCGGAACTTCTCCTTTTTCATTAAAATTTGGAGGATCTGTTCTCTCTTTGTTGGCTTCTTCCAATGCTTGGGAACGAAGTTTCATCTGTTCTTCCCACCACTGTTCAAACAGTGATTCCAACTGGGAAAGATACTGTTCCTCAAACACTTCAGAACGCGGATCGATACCATACAAAAACATAAAGAAATCCTGAAGAATGAAAATCTCTTCATTGAGCTTGTCGTTTTTTGCCCTTATAGGACGCATTTTTTCGACATTTTCAGAATTGGAAAGTCCAAATTCCAGTTTGCCTTCTTTCTTTTTTTTGGAAGGAAGAACAAAGCCTATAGGCGTTTCGTCTGGATTTTTTTTCGGATTCTCTGATTCATAAATAGTCTGCATCTCCTCAAGGATAGCTTCTCTTTCAAGATATTTACTTGCAATGAAAAGATGAGTAGACATAAAAAGTAAATTGTACCAACTGTTTTTGCCAGTCCCAAATTCATCTCTGTTCTGCTCCATCATATCCCCGATATTCTGAAGAAACCATAGTTTTGCACTCATATAAGATATGTTTTATTTGTTTATAATTTTATTTCTTACTTTGGCTTATAAACAAAAGATTAAACAAGTCAATATGTATAAATGTAGTATAGGGATTGCAAAAAAAATAGAAAAAGATAAACAATTGTCATTCTGAATGAAACGAAGAATATAAAATTATATCCTTCACTATGTTCAGGATGACATGAGTTAAATTTTATATTGTAAATTAAATAAAGTGTCTCTAGCAAATAAATACCGTCCACAAAGTTTTGATGCTATAATATGACAAAATCATATTACTGATATACTCAAAGCCCAGATGAAATCTGATCAAAAAATACATCATAATTTTTTGCTTTTTTGACCTAGAGGAACTGGTAAAACTACTGCTGCTAGGATACTTGCAAAGGCATTGAATTGTCTAGATCTCAAAGACTGAAATCCATGTAATGAATGTGACAATTGTAGTTCAATCAATAGATGAACAACATTGGATTATATAGAGATAGATGCTGCCTCTCATACTGGAGTAGACAATATAAGAGAGGAAATTTTGGATAAGGTTCCCTACCCTCCTACACAACTAAAGAAAAAAATATATGTGATAGATGAAGTACATATGCTAAGTAAGTGAGCGTTTAATGCACTTTTGAAAACGATTGAAGAACCTAGAGACAATGTATGTTTTGTACTAGCAACTACTGAAATGTATAAGGTGCCCGAGACTATCATTTCTCGTTGTCAAGTTTTCAATTTCAAGAAAGTAATGGAGAAAGATATGGTATCGCATCTAGAACGAATATGTAAAAAAGAAAATCTGAAATATGATCAGGATGCTTTGGAAATTATTTCAAAAATTTCTGAGTGATGTGTGCGCGATGCTGTCAAATATATAGATCAGATAAGTATTTTGTGAGATATTACTCAAGAACATGTGACCAAATTTCTATGAGTAGCTAGTGAAAAAATGATAAAAGATTTTTTGGAAATAGTGAGACAATGAAATAGGAATGTAGTATTTCAAGAAGCAGATAAAATATATCAGACATGAATAGATCTACATCAATTTGCTAAACAAGCACTGATTTATATAGATCATAACTTGAATAGCGATATGGATTTTTTATTGGACGTAAGCGAATCATTTTCTGAAATTATTTCCACCATCAGATATTATCCATATCCTGTAATAGTATATAAAATAGTATTCAATAAATATTCGTGATGAAAGATTCAAGATGCAAGCGAAAAGACTAAAGATAAATTTCAAAGTGAAGATAAAGAAAATAAGGGAGTTGTAAACGAAAGTATAGTTGCAGAAGTAATAAAAGTAGAAGCACCTAGCGAAATAAAAAAAACAAATTCTGAACAAAATCGAGATGATATTCGAAACCAAGTACTAAGCAAAATAAATAAAATATCTCTACAACAAAATTTGAGATGAAACTTCATAATAGAAGATATAAAAGATAATGTAGTGAATGTAATAATAATAAACAAAATGACAAAAATATTACTTGATAATGATGAAAATAAAAAAATGATAGAAACAGCTTTTGCAAATGTATTGTGATCAAAAGTCAGAATAGATATAAATTTTGAAAATAAAGAAAATTACTTTGCTAGAAAATTGGCATAATATTTTTTTGGATGTATAGAGCTGATGTATTAACTATTTTTTTATGGTTTTAAAAAAATAAATGAATCAAAAAGAACAAGCAACAGGTAGATCAATACAAGCTGATCAAATAGCAAATACAGAAGGATGATCGGATCGAAATGATTTTTACTCCGATTTACTATGACAATGAACAAAAAAAATTATAAAAGATCAAAATAATGAAATTAGGTCTATTATATCAAGAAAAGATAAATGAGACTGATTGTAAAAAAATATTTGTAAAACGAAAATATTTTGAGATTATAAATGGAATTCGAAAATTACTATAGCATCATGAATTTAATGAATGATATGATTTTTTTGTAATTATGTTTTACTAAGTAGAGGATATAAATAAATTTATTTAATAATTAAAGTCAATATTAAAATTAGTATTGAAAATCAGATTTATTTTTGTATCTTTTTGCAGTATTTATGTTTGTAGAAAAAATGATTTTGAGCAATTCTATAAGAAGACATTGGAGAAATAGAAACTGTATAATACAGGAGCATTTTCTGGGTTGCAAAAAACATTTAAGATAAATCACAAAAAACACTTAAATAGTTAGCTCTCTGGAAAAACTCCAGGGTGCTTTTTATAAATTAATCTATAAAAATGAAAGAATCTATAATAAAATTATCCTGAATGAAAAAATGAAAAACCACAGTCATAATGACATGAGTACATGGTAATGAAAGATCATGAATAGATGTATTTACCAAATTATTAAATACAATTGAAATAAATAATTGAACTGTTTTTTTTGTTTTTTGAAATCCAAAAGCTATTGAAAAAAATGTAAGATTCCTAGAAAAAAATTTAAATAGATGTTTTCATATAGAAATAAACTGAGATACATATGAGGATAATAGAGCTAAAACAATAATAAAAATATTAAATAAATCTGATTATTTATTAGATATCCATAATACAATAAACAAAAGTAAGCCATTTTTGATATCTGAACGAAAAGATCTTGATAAATACTTCCCAGTAGACAAGGTTGTTTCTTGATTTGATAAACTACATCCATGATGAAGCGATGGATATATGAACAGTATATGAAAAGTAGGATTGTGTATAGAATGTTGAAATATTGGAAACAAAACTTGAGAAAAAATAGCTGAAGAATCGATTATAAACTTTTTGAAATTTACTTGAAATATAGAATGAAAACCAATCTTATACAAAGGAAAGGATCATTTCAATTTTTATGAAATATACAAAACCAAGACGGATAATTTTAGATTAAATAGGGAATTTAATGAATTTGAGGGAATAAGAAAATGAGAAATAATTTGATATGATTGAAATGAATGTATAATTTCAAAAAAAGATTGAGTAATGTTATTTGCCTATGCCGCTAATAAAATATGATCAGAGGGTTTCACAATGTGAGTAAAATTATAATAATTACTTAAACCAAACCTTAACGATTCTGATATTGAAATGGAATGTCTTCACTTCTTCAAAAACAAAAAAATCTGAATATTTGGAACGCAGGATATCTACTTGCCATGTCATCATCTCTAAGAAAAGCTTCATTGTTACAATGTTTAATTGTTTCATTGTTTTTTTTAAATCTAATATCTTGTCAAACATTTTATAATAATAAATCAATCCATCATCGCCTCAGACGAATGCCATCCTAGGTTCTCGTTTTTTTACGCTATCAGGATTATTTTCATCGTGAGTTTTTTCTGGGATATAAGGGAGATTGCCGAGTAGGATAATATTGGGATTGGGAATTGAGAATTGGGAATCTGTAATGAAAGCTAATAAATCTGAATGAATAAATTCTACTTGGGTTTGAATATTTTTATCAGCATTTAAAATTAGGTTCTGATAATTTTGTTTAGCGACTTTTAATGCATCTTGTGAATAATCAGTCAAAAAAGCAGTTTGAAAGGTATCAGGATTTTGTAGCAAAACCGATATTCAAAGAACTCATGATCAAGTTCCAATATCTAAGAGAATGTTTCATTGTGACATTGTTTCACTGTCTCATTGTTTTAGTAAATTACAATATTCTGTAACTGCATTGATCATATATTCTGTTTCTGGACGTGGAACTATGGTATCTTGATTGACAATAAATTTGTTTCAAAAAAATTCTACATATCCAATAATATAGTCCAAGGGCTTAGAATCATTTACATATGCATTGTATCATGATATTATTTTTTCTAAATCAGGATTGGATATTTCTTGATTAGCATTGGTCCATATATTTTCTCTAGAAATATTGAGGAAGTGACATATTAGTCTCTGAAGAATAATTTTTTGCGGGTATTGAGGATTGGATATTAAGTCTTGAATTGTCATTTATATTTTGATAAACATAGATAAATACTTAGTGATAAACAGTAAATAAAAATTATTATAATGACTGGTTTAGATTTTAAAGATTCATCTATGAAATTAAAGTTTAAAAAAGTAAAAACAGAACATACAATCATGGAAGAATTCCATAAGATTTTGTCAAAAATAGAAAAGAATTCAATGATAATCAGGATGATACCTTGAAGAATTTCTAGACAACAAAAATGATCATCAGAACTTAGATTTAGAGTGTCATATGAAACTGACAGTTGAATAAAATGTATCATGAGTAAATGAGCTAGTGCACAAGAGCTTTTTGTAGTCTGCAATGATGAGAACAAATCAGATTTAATGGAATTTTTGAAAAATTTTTTAAATTAAATAAATTTGTGTTTAAAATTATATTGATTAAAATTATACTGTTTATAAAATAATTTAAAATGAAAATTTTTATAGCTGTGTTGTTTTTAATAATAATTGTTTATATTCGGATATGGCTTATAAACAGTGTTTTTGTTGACAAAAAAATAAAGATAAATCTGAGTTTGAAAATATTTTTTACTGGATTGGTCATAGTTTGAAGTTTGTGGATTTACAAATATCTGTTAAATTATTTATGACGAGGGGATATATATTTTGTAGATCTCTGGAATTTAGAAAATATGTTGATTTTTGTTTTATATTGTATTTTATTTGTAATCATAAATTCATTAATTTATAAAAATATTATCAAAAAAAATATTTGGCAATCGATTATTTTATGATTTATTTTATTTCTAGGAATATGATATTGATGATACTTAATATGAATAAGTGCAGTCTTGATGTATTATTTTCTAGCAGCATATGCAGAAGAAATTATGAAATTTATAGCGGGAGAAAATATATTTATCAAAGAATGAAAAAATAATTCTGATTTAATATTTTTTTGTATATTAGTAGGACTTACTTTCTCTATTGTAGAAAATATTTTTTATCTAGGATCAAATATATTTAATCAAAATATTAATATAATATGACTCAGTATATGAAGATGACTTGTTTCATCTATGCTACATGTAATTACAACTTGAGTAATAGCATATATCGCTATGAAATGATTAAATATAAAAATAAAAGTCTGAACTATCTGATGACAATCAGGTTTTATATTATATGTTTTTATAGGGATTATTTTATGATTTGGGATACATTCAATTTATAATTTAAGTTTATTTTATAATCGAAAATTTGTTAGTATAATACTGGTAATACTATGATATTTTGTTTTTAATTTCCTAATGTTTAAAAGCGATAGAATATATCTCAGAAATGTGAAATTGAAAATCGGGAATTAGAAATTTATAAAAGATTTTTTATAATAACAAAAAAAACCTGTACGGTTAAGTACAGTTTTTTTGTTGTTTTTAAGATCAATACTTCAAGTAAGAGATAAAGCGATGGAAATAGCTTAATTTTTTTTATTGGTTAAGTTAGGATGGTGGTCTATCCCCACCTTCCGGTAGGGATGCCTTGTTACGACTTAACCCCAGTCACTGATTTTCTCCTTAATCCACATAGTGAATCTTCAAAGAACCTCAGCTCCCATGGTTTGACGGGCGGTGAGTGCAAGGAACAGGGACATATTCACGGCGACATGGCTGATTCGCCATTACTAGCAATTCCAACTTCATGTAGTCGAATTCCAGACTACAATCCGAACTAGGGGTAGCTTTAAAGATTTGCTCCATCTCACGATATTGCTTCTCGCTGTACTACCCATTGTATTATCTATGAAGCCCTAGATGTAAGGGGCATGAGGATCTGACGTCATCCTCTCCTTCCTCCCGGTTACCCGGGCAGTCTACTTAGACATTCTAACTAAGTATGAGGGTTGCGCTCGTTTCCAGACTTAACTAGACACCTTGCGGCACGAGCTGACGACGACCATGCACCACCTGTGCAAAGCTTTTGTATTGCTACAAAATATTCTACTTTCATAGAAGACACGATGCATGTCAAATCTAGGTAAGATTCTTGGCTTATCATCCAATTAATCTAGATAATCCACTGCTTGTGTGTTCCCCCGCCTATCCCTTTGAGTTTCACTCTTGCGAGTATACTACCCAGGCGATCTGCTTAACTCGTTAGATTACGGCACTCCCCCGGCACCTTTTGACATAAATATATATCTTAATAATTCTTGAAAAATAAATGCAAAATACAAGAATCAATATGATTGAAATCTATAACAAAAGGTGCCGGGAAAACACCTAGCAGACATAATTTACGGTGTGGACTACCAGGGTATCTAATCCTGTTTGCTCCCCACACTGTCGTCCCTCAACGTCAAGTTTATTATAGTTAGCTGCTTTCGCTTTCGGCGTTCTTTCCGATATCAACGCATTTCACCGCTCCACCGGAAATTCCACTAACCTCTAATAACTTCTAGATATACAGTATCCATCCCCTTTCTCTGATTGAGTCAGAGTATTTGAAAACGGACTTGTATATCAGTCTACGGACACTTTACGCCCAGTAAATCCGGATAACGCTTGAGACCTACGTATTACCGCGGCTGCTGGCACGTAGTTAGCCGTCTCTTATTCCTGGTGTACCGTCATTCGTCTTCCACCAGAAAAGGAGTTTACACACCATGATGCGTCATCCTCCACGCGGAATCGCTGCATCAGACTTTCGTCCATTGTGCAAGATTCCCCACTGCTGCCTCCCGTAGGAGTATGGGCCGTATCTCAGTCCCATCGCGGCCGGACATCATCTCAGACCGGCTACCCGTCATAGGCTTGGTAGGCTATTACCCCACCAACTACCTGATAGGACGCACCCCTCTCCCCAAGTGGTAAACCTTTCCTCACATAGGAATTTCACCTTCGTGAGCATATGGGGAATTAGCCATATCTCTATGGTTGTTCCCCGCTTGGGGGCAAGTTAGGTACGCGTTACTCGCTCGTTTGCCACTTTTGTTACTCTGTATTGCTACAAAATAACTCTCGTTCGACTTGCATGTGTTAGGCGTTCCGCTAGCGTTCATCCTGAGCCAGGGTCAAACTCTTCAAAAAAACTCCATACTTTATCTCTTACTTGAATTATTGACTATTACTGGAATAGGTTGGTTAATTATGATAATGATCTCTTCCATACCCAATAATGGTGGCACTAATCTACTTTCCCAGCACTAATCATGCCAGTATCATCGACCAAATGAGGCTTGACTTCTGTATTCGGAATGGGAACAGGTATTTCCCTCAACTGCGTCAGCACCACCGTTATCGGATATGAAAACTTTTTTAAATCAGACTTCTATCTAATTTCTGTTTCATAACTAACAATTGTATAATATATCACGTTTTTTGAGAAAAACAAATTCGCTCGATCTATTAGTACATCTTTGCTCAACCCCTTACAGGGCTTATACATGATGCCTATCAAACCCGTAGTCTACGGGAGATCTTAATCCCACACCATTGCTGGTGTTGGGAAGGGTAATCTAATCTTGAGGCAAGTTTCCCACTTAGATGCTTTCAGTGGTTACCTTTTCCAAGCGTAGCTATCCAGCAGTGCTCCTGACGGAACAACTGGTACTACTAGAGGCTTGTCCATCCCGGTCCTCTCGTACTAGGGACAGATTCTCTCAAATTACCTGCGGTTACAGTAGATAGGGACCGAACTGTCTCACGACGTTCTGAACCCAGCTCGCGTCCCGCTTTAATGGGTGAACAACCCAACCCTTGGGACCTTCTACAGCCCCAGGATGCGACGAGCCGACATCGAGGTGCCAAACGGAATCGTCGCTGTGAACGCTTAGATTCCATTAGCCTGTTATCCCCGGAGTAACTTTTATCCGTTGAGCGGATCCCCTTCCACTTGGAAGATCCGGATCACTTTCACCTAGTTTCCTACCTGTTCGACCTGTCAGTCTCACAGTCAAGCTTGCTTATGCGAATATACATTAATCACGGTTTCCATCCGTGACAAGCAAACCTTTGTACGCCTCCGTTACTTTTTAGGAGGCACCCGCCCCAGGTAAACTGTCCAACTGACACTGTTTCCCAAATACTTGGGATTAGATTTGCTACATATATTGAGTGGTATCTCATTGTTGACTCCAACCGGTCCGAAAACCAGCCCTCAAAGTCTCCCACTTATGCTGAGCAATTCATGCTACAAACCAATATCAATCTGCAGTAAAGCTTCACAGGGTCTTTCCGTCTAACTGCAACTACCCGGCATTTTTACCGGGAATGTAATTTCACCGAGTCTAAGGACAAGACAGTGTGGGGATGATTATGCCATTCATGCGCGTCGGAACTTACCCGACAAGGAATTTCGCTACCTTAGGACCGTCATAGTTACGGCCGTCATTCACCAGTGCTTAACTCTCGAGCTTGCACAAGAGAGCATAACATTCTGGCATTGGACAGGCATCACCCTCTATACATCCTCTTAAGGAGTTAGCAGAGAGCTGTGTTTTTGATAAACAGTTCCCCCCACGTCATTCGCTGCGGCCCCGATTGCTCGAGGCAGGACTTATTTCGAAAGTACGTCCGCTAATTTGCCAAGTTCCTTATCCATTAGTTATCTCGATTGTCTTAGTATTCTCTACCACCCTACAAGTGTTTGATCTGGGTACGAGCTATTTATATATAAGTTTAGTGGGTTTTCTTGATACCAGAATAATAAGAATAATTCATCCCGAGAGAATCCTTTTCGATTAGACTCGATATAAGACAAAAGCGGATTTGCCTACTTTTGCCACCACGATAAATCGTAGATAATCTTGTCTTTTCAACTCACCATATCCTTGGCAAGCTCTTATGAATCCCGATATGTTACCACATCACTATATAAATAGGGGCTGGAATATTAACCAGCTATCCATCCTCCGGTAGCTTTCGCTGCGGAGTTAGGTCTCGCCTAACCCTACGATGATTAACGTTGCGTAGGAATCCTTAGGGTTTCGACATGTAGAATTTTCATCTACAGGCGTTACTTATGTCAGCATGTTTACTTCTGTAAATTCCAAGCAACCTCACAGTTACCCTTCAGCACTTACAGAACACTCTCCTACCGTCATTCGCACAAGGCGAATGGCTTTCGATTTCGGTATATAGCTTGAGCCCCGTTACATTTTCAGCGCATCTTCACTTGTCCAGTGAGCTATTACGCTTTCTTTAAAGGATTGCTGCTTCTAAGCAAACCTCCTGGATGTTTAAGTAAAAACACTTCTTTTACCACTTAGCTATACTTTTGGGACCTTAATCAGAAATCTGGACTGTTATCCTTTTGACTATGAAGCTTGCCCCCACAGTCTCACTCTATAATATTCCTCATAGCATTCGAAGTTTAACAAGGTTTGGTAATGCCTTTCGACACCCCTAGCCGTATAAGAGCTCTACCTCTATGAGATCTTGAATTATAGGCTGCACCTAAATGCATTTCGGAGAGAACCAGCTATCACGTTATTCGATGAGCTTTTCACTCCTAGACACGGATCATCGGAAGGATTTGCAGCTCCAAACCGTTCGGTCCTCCAAGCCGGTTTCCCGACTCTTCAACCTGTCCATGACTAGCTCATAACGCTTCGGGTTTATTAATACTAACTAATCGCCCTATTCAGACTCGCTTTCGCTACGGCTCCGACTGAAATGTCTTAACCTCGCTAGTAATAATAACTCGCTGACCCATTCGTCAATAGGTACGCGGTCACCCCACACCTTTTAACCTTAACATCAAACAATTCTTTTAAATAATTCTTGTCTAGCTTTGCTTCATGTCTTTAACTTTTTTTCTCTAAGTAAAGCTTTGGGCTTGTCAATAAATGCCTCATAATAAATCAGACTTCGAGGTTGTTTATTGTAAGTATATCAAGAATTGTCCATACTGTTATGTTCTTGTAATCTCCTATTAATATCTGATGTATATCAAATATAATAACTATTATCTTTTTGACTCTGTAAAATATATACATATCGCATGATAATAATAATCAAGACTAAAAGGTGTGGGGCTCCCACTCAATTGTAAGCAATGAATTTCAGAATCTATTTCACTCCCCTTCCTGGGGTTCTTTTCACCTTTCCCTCACGGTACTATACGCTATCGGTGTAGAAAAGTATTTAGCCTTAGACCGTGGTCGGCCTAGCTTCATACCGGATTACACGTGTCCGATACTACTCAGGAACTGACAAGGGGTTATTTATTTTTTGAATACAGGACTTTAACCTCCTATGGTTCTACTTTTCAGAAGATTCTTCTAAATAAATAATCTGCCTTTACCTTGTGGTATAGTCAGTCCTACAACCCCACAAAAGTCGAAACTATTGTGGTTTGGGCTAGTCCCTGTTCGCTCGTCACTACTAAGGGAATCTCTTACGATTTATATTCCTCCAGTTACTTAGATATTTCATTTCACTGGGTTTTGGTCTTGTTGACGTCAGGTTATACCCGACAGGTTGCCCCATTCGGAGATCTCCGGTTCCAAGCGGTTACTGGCACCTCACCGAAGCTTTTCGCAGCCAATTACGTCCTTCATACTCTTTTCTACCCTAGGCATCCATTCATTGCTCATAAAAAATTTGTTTTTCTCAAAAAAAACGAAATATATTATACAACTGTTAATTATCTACATCAAAACAAAACGTTTCAAAACAAAAAAACTTTTCATGAAAGTTTTGCGTAGGTTGCTTATAACAATTTGAATACTTATTGCAAGACTTTTTAGTGATTTTTTTTTATCAGATAAGGTTTAGCCTTTCTTATATTTTTGGGTCCAATCAAAAATCAATGTTAAATTTTAAATGATAAATTTTAAATAATTAGAACGTCTACATCTATATTTTTTTTATAATTAAAAACTGAGCTTTTTCAAACATAATTAATGTCATGTAAGTTTTATTATTGTCTATTGTATAATATTTAAAATATATGATATTTATTGACATTTTAATAAAAATCTATTGATTTTTTATGCCACATATGTATATGTATAGCACTAGAATAAAAAATAAGATTCCGGCTGCAAAATAATCTCGCTGGAATGACACTAGTAAAAAACAAAAATATATAACAAAAATCAAATTGGTCTTTAACAGATTCTTTGGTTTTTTTTCAATTCTGAATAAGAGTTTACTCTTTCTTATTCAGGATTTTATTATAAGTTGAAATAGAGTTAGATTCCGGCTGCAATGAATACCCCGACGTTTCGGGGCGGGCCGCCGGAATGACTAGTGTTCAGTTAGATTCCGGCTACAATCAGTCACCTTTAGCTAAAGGCGACGGACTGGAATGACGGGTAATAATTCATTAATAAACAAAAATAAAAAACAAAATCCTAATCCTATGAAAAATTCAATTAAACTTTTGATTCTGCTGATGGCTATTGTCATTAGCAATGTGGCTATTCCCGCTCCTGTGAGTGTTGAGAAAGCCAAGTCTGTGGCCCTCAACTTCTTTAAGAATGTTGATAGTCAAATCTCTTTGGATCTGGTCTATACCAGAGAAAACTCCTTCTATGTATTTGGCAACGAATGCGGATGGGTAATAGTATCTGCAAATGATGCTGTCACACCTATCCTGGCTTACAGTACTGAAAACTCCTTTGTTATCACTGAAAACGACGCTGATACTAGTATTGGCGACAACTTCTGGGGATGGATGAAAAGCATTGAGGATCAAATCAAATTTGTAGAAGAAAATAATATATCTGCTACAGACGAGATTCAGAATCAATGGAACTTTCTAATCGCTGGAAATGGAGGGAACAA
>Ga0172367_10005146_pt1 | contig 15915 bp, 17 predicted proteins | sample Lak10m_FD_114542 | JGI IMG/M metagenome (GOLD analysis project Ga0172367, IMG submission 114542) | Freshwater microbial communities from Kabuno Bay, South-Kivu, Congo - kab_022012_10m | ecosystem: Environmental > Aquatic > Freshwater > Lake | place: Democratic Republic of the Congo: South-Kivu...
GTTGTCCCGTTTGAAAAAAGATTGATTGCTATCTTATTCTTGGGTTGAGTCACCAAGTGGTCCTCCTAGAAAATATTATAAACTTACAACTCATTGAAAAGAAATTTTACAGACTATGTCTATGGTTTGGAATCAATTGTCAAATACGATTAATTCAATCAAAAATATATAATTTATTTAATTTAAAAACTAAAATGGAAAAAATTGAAATTGCAGGAAACTCATTTGAACTAGAAGATGTTTCTAAAAGATTTTTACAAAAGTATCTTGATAGAATAACTGATTTTGTTAGAAAAAATAATTTGGATGAAGATCTTTATCAAGATATCTTACAAAGATTGGCTGATAAACTTAATTTTGTTCAAACAAATAATTGAAATATTACTGAAAAAGATTGTATAAATATTATTAATCAGATTTGAGAACCAGAAGATATTTTTTCAGATATCGAATCTACAAGTAGTATCAAAGAAATTTCATGAAATTATAATTCAAATAATAGTTTCAATAATAATCTTAGTGAAGATAAGAAGTTTTATGACGAATTTATAGAAAATTGATGGATAAGAGATTTGAATAAATCATTAATTCTTTGAGTTTCAAATGTATTGGCTGAGAAGTCATGACTTAATGTCTGGATTATCAGATGATTATTTTTGCTTTTTATGTTTGTAGGATGAATTTCATTTTGGATTTATTTATTACTGTGAGTTTCTTTACCTATCAAGTGAGTGAATTATTGAAATAAAACGGCTTATCAGTATTTTACTTATCAGATATTTTCTTTGAAATTATGAATTAAAAATTGAGTTAAAAATATTTCTGGAGTGCTAAGAGTATGAATAAATTATCTAATGAAAATATTAACAATATTGTTTAATAACTTATGGCCGATTATAAGATTTTTTATTTTCATATGATTTGGATTTTTATTTTTATTTAATATTTTGTTTTTAATCGGTTTAGAGTCAATTATTTATACAAATTTTACTATATCAAACATTGAAATAGGCTCAATTTTTCCAGATTATCTGAATATCTGAATTTTACTATGATGACTAGCTTTGATCATATTATTTGTTGCTTGTATTGCTTATGCTTTTGGTAAAAAATTGTTAAACAGATATATATTTTTTGCTACGATTATTTTGGCTTTTGTTAGTTTGTTTTTTTTCATAGCAACATGATTTAAACTTTTTCAAGATTATTCTCAGGTAAATATAAATAAACAAACTTTATCGATAAATTTATGAACTTGAGTAGCCAGCTGAAGCTTTGATATATTGTTATTTCAAGATTCGTTTTTGAGGAAATTTATTTGATGATGAGTTTATATTTATTCATCAACTTGAAATAAAATTGATATAGTTATAGAAAATAAGGTTTATGCCAAAAAAGAGTTATCAGATAAAATATTTAGTTGAATGGCTTTACCAAAGTATGAAAACTTAAATTGAGTTTTTAAAGTTTATAATGAATGAAATGTCTTGTTTAAAGATAAAGTTCCATTTTCAATATTTCAAAGAACAGTTTCACTCTATATTCCACAGAAATTTACTTTTGATATCAAACAAACTCGTTGATTAAGAGTTTTGAATGTTTATCCGCCGAGAAATAAGTTAAATTATTACAATTATGGTTGATATGGTTGTAATTGATCAAAAATTTATTTTTCAACTGGAGAGAATGCTTTTGTATGTGAAAATTCTAATATAAACAAATATGGTAGAAGACTTTATATTCAAGATTATTTATCAGAAAAAGTAGATAAGATAGTTCCATATAAGCATTCTATATGAGAAAATAGTTATTATGGTTGAAGACATTATTATGATGGGAACTCTTGGTCTGTTCATAGTTTTAATTGGATAGATGAAAATACTGTTGTTATGAAAGTTTACGATGATTTTTTAAATTTATTTTTGACACTTAGAGTGCAAGAAACCTGAGAAAATATTGAGATTTTGGATAATAAAATAAAAGAAATTGAACAAAAAAGACCTTTGGAAAGGAATGTTTATAAAGACCAAAGTTTTACATGATACAATTTGGAATACTCTGATTATTAAAATCAACCCGCATTAGCGGGTTTTTTATTTGAATTCTTTGATTGAAACTTTATATATTATTGTTTTAAATTTATATCAAATCATATGTCACTTGTAGAAGCAAAAAATCTTACTAAATCATATTCACATAAACTTTTATTGGATCATGTTGATTTCTCAATTTCTACATGACAAAAAATTGCTCTTGTTGCTCAAAATTGAGCTGGTAAATCTACATTACTTGGAGTAATTACTTGAGAAGTTGATATAAGTGATGGTACTATCAAATTTCAAAGATGACTTAGGATTTGATTTCTTTCTCAGAAAAATAATTTGGATCCACAGAAAACAGTTATTGATTTTTTATTTTCTAGCGATGATCCAGTAGTTAAAGCTATAAAAAGTTATGAATCTATTTTGTCAAATCCGAATTTTGATCAAAATGAATTAAATAAAATATTGGATCAAATAGATACTTTGAAGGCTTGGGAGTATGAACATAAGATCAATATAATTATTTCGAGATTAAATATTACGCCGTTTTTAAATCAAAAGTGTTGATCACTTTCAGGTGGAGAGGCTAAACGCGTAGCTTTGGCAAAGGTTTTGGTAGAAGAATCAGATTTGTTGATAATGGACGAACCTACAAATCATTTGGATTTGGAAATGATAGAATGGCTTGAGAATTACCTTTCAAAAAATGATAAAACATTGCTTTTGGTTACTCATGATAGATATTTTTTGGAAAGAGTTTGTAATGAAATCTGGGAATTAGATAGATGAAATATAAATAAATTTAATGGAAATTATTCGTATTTCTTAGAAAAAAAAGCTGAGCGTGAGGAAATGGAAAAAATTGAATTACATAAACTAAAACAATATTACAAAAGGGAACTTTCTCGGATGCGTAGGTGAGCAAGTTGAAGATGAACAAAATCAAATTATAGACAAGATAGATTTGTCGATATTAAAGATGAATTGGAATTTAAAAAACATCGTCAGCAATTTGAATCTATGTCATTGGGGATTTCTATGGAAGAGAGAAGACTTTGATCAAAAATACTTAATCTCAAAAATATTAATAAAAAATTTGGAGAAAAGATTATTCTAAAAGATTTTAATCATGAATTTAAACATGGAGAACGCATAGGTATAATCGGTAAAAATTGAGTATGAAAGAGTACTTTTGTAAATTTATTGATGGAGAATGAACCTATAGATAGCTGACTAATAGGAAAGTGAGAAACTATTATCTTCGGACATTATCATCAAAAAGACATAGAATTTCCTGAATGAAAAAGAATTATAGATGTAGTTAGAGATGTATCAGAATTTATGATTATGTGAGATTGAGAAAAAGTTTCTGCTTCTTTGTTGCTTGAGAAATTTTTATTCCCTGCAAATGCTCAGTATGTAATGGCTAACTCATTGAGTGGTGGAGAAAAAAGAAGACTGCATTTATTGACTATTTTGATGAAAAATCCAAATTTTTTGATACTTGATGAACCAACCAATGACTTGGATTTGATTACACTTTGAGTATTGGAAGATTTCTTATTGCAATACAAATGATGTCTAATAGTAATTTCTCACGATAGGTTTTTTATGGATAAGATAGTTGATAATCTTTTTGTATTTGAATGAAATTGAGTAGTAAAGGATTTTTATGGAACTTATATGGATTACTTAGAAGAAACTAAAAATAAATCTGATAAAAAAGAACAAAAAAAGATTAATCTAGAAACTCAAGATCCAAAACCAGAAAAAAAGAAATTATCATATATGGAAAAGCGTGAATACGAAACACTTGAAAAAGAAATAGAGCAGTTATCAAAAAGAAAAAACGAGATAAATACTTTATTTGATGATACAACTTTATCTTATGAGGAAATAAATAAACTTTCAGAAGAACTAGGGGATATAGTAAAAAACTTGTCAATTAAGGAAGAAAGATGGTTTGAATTAAGTGAAAAAGTAGAGTAGAGTAAAGTAGTATTGACTTTATTTAATAAATAATTATTTATATAGCAAATTGTTTTTACTATTAATTTAATCAAATATGCTATATAGATCAGCTCAATTACCACAACTACCTGATGGAACTTTTATAGCAACATTATGACATGGTAGATCTGACTCAGAAAGAACTTTATCTAGAGCGATATTAATTGTTTTAGAAGCAAAAATAGCTAAATGAGAATTAACCATTTGAGTAGATAATATTGAACCTGAGTTAATTGAAAAACCTCAAAATTAAAAATATATAACCGCTTTATGCGGTTTTTTTATTAATTTATTTTCTTTCATTGTATTTTTTATTTAATTTCATATATTAGTGAAATTCTATTTTTTAAATGTTAAATTATGTTATTTAAAGATATTCCGCTTAAACAGTGACTTTTAAAATGAATACTAGAAACTTGATACACAGAAGCTACTGATATACAGCAAAAAGTAATTCCTGCTGCTTTAGCTTGAAAAAACATAGTAGGGCAATCACAAACTTGAACTGGTAAAACAGCTGCTTTTTTATTACCTATTTTAAATAAGATTGATACAAATTTGGTATGAATTCAGGCGTTAATTTTGGCTCCTACTAGAGAACTTGTTGTACAAATAAATGATGAAATTTATAATCTTACTAAATATTATAGGGTTCCTACTACATCAGTTTTTGGATGAGTAAGTGAAGTAAATCAAATTGTTCAACTTAAAAGAAATCCAAGGATTATAGTGGCTACTCCAGGTAGATTAATTGATTTTATTAAGCAATGAATTATAGATTTTTCTAATATAAAATATTTTGTACTTGATGAAGTTGATAGAATGCTTGATATGTGATTTCTCAAAGATATCAAAACTATTTGGGATAAAGTTACAGCTATGGACCAACTTTATTGTTTTAGTGCAACTCTGAATAATGGTATAATTAATGTGATAGAAAGTTATGTAAAAGATTATGAACTTATCAAAACTTGATGAGAAATAACAGTTGATAAACTAAATCATGGTTATATTATGGTAGATAATAAAGATAAATTTCTAAATCTTATGAAACTTTTGAATATTAATAAAGAGGAAAAATTTGTAATATTTGCGAATACTAAAGCTAATTGTTCACAAATTTATAAAACTTTATTGGACGAGCAAATCAAAGTATGAATGCTTTCTTGAGATGTAGCACAATCCAAAAGATTATCAACTTTAGATAATTTTACAAAATGAAAAATCAAAATACTTGTAACTACTGATGTTGCTGCTAGATGATTAAATATGGATAATGTATGAATAGTAGTAAATTTTGATGTCCCACAAGAAGCGGAAAATTACATTCATAGAGTAGGTAGAACAGCTAGAGCATGAGCTAGTTGAGAAGCGATAATGTTTGTGGACCCAAAAGAAAAATTTAACTTAGAAAAAATTCAAACTCAATATAATATTAAGATTCCAAAATCTACTTTTAGGCAAGTTATTGATACAAATTGAACTTATTGTCATCTAGTTTGGGATGGAAGTGTATCTAAATGATTACTTAGATGATGAAATTTACAGAAAATGAGATCTAATGTAAATCGTAAATCAAATAATTTTGATACTGAACATGGTTTTGGCTGAGATTCAAGTTGATGATTTGATAAAATTAAAAGATTTGGAGATAGAGTTTCTAAAGATAATAAGGCCAAAAGGAACTCTGGTAGATGAAGAAGATAAAAAACTATCTAAACCGCAGTTGCGGTTTTTATATTTGCTTAAAAATATTTGTATTTTTTTGCTTTTTATAAACTTTTTTATATAATTTTAATTAACATTTTATTATTTCAAAAATATGTTATGGGATTTAAATTAAAAAGATTCTTTAGATATATCAAAAATAATCCTACACAAGTATGGTTTTATATTGTGTTTATCTTGTTTTTGGTGTGATGTTGATTTTTTGCTTTTAATAAAGTAAGAATATTTTGGGTAGAAAAGCAGATTAGTTCAAAAACTCAAGAAATTACAACAAAACAGTCTGAACTTAATAAATTAACATCTTCTGAAGAGTTCAAAAGATATGAGTTAGCAAAATCATTGAATAATAAAGAAAAAATCGTTTATTGGACAGATACTATTAGTTCTTTGATTTATATGTTTGATAAAGTTAAATCTTTGAATGGTATTGATGGTACAAGTTTCAATGATTTTAAAGTAGATATGAATAGTATCAAACTTAGTATTTCTACTCAAGATATCAAAGCTATTTATGCAAGTGGTGGGATATTAGATAAGTTCCTTTGACTGGAGTTTATAAATAAAGTAAATGTACCAAATTACAAAAAAGAGTGAACAATATATCAATTTGATTTAGATGCTAAAATAAAAACAGATGACACAACAGATTGAAAATAATTTGACAAATTCAGTAAGTTTGGAAAATATTAAACTTAGGAATGTTAAGCAAAAAGCATATATTTTTATATTACTTGTATTAACTTATTTGTTTTGGGGTAGTTTCCAAGATAGCTTTTCTCAAGTAGAAGCATTGGATAATCAGAATATAGCATTGGACAATCAACTAATTCAAGTTGAGTGAGAATTAGCAGATGCAAATAAAATAAATGAAATTACAAAAACAGCAGATGAAAACAAAGATAAAATAGTTGCTTGTATAAATGAAAAAAGATGTGATATGCTAGAAACATCAAAAGATATCAAGGATAATATTTCTACCATTAGAACATATTTTCTTATAAATAAATTTGATATATCAAAAATGGATTTTAATCAAAAAGCTATTTTACAAAATATAAATGAATTTTTATTAAACTCTGTAGCAACTCCAAACTGAAATATAAATATTATTTCTTTTTGAGTACCAACATTGGCAGATTATGATAAAGATATATATAGATTACCTATTACACTTAATATTGATTTTGCTAACAAAAATATGTTATTAAATTTTTTGGAAAATATGGAATATAAATTACCTATTCAAAATGGTGTTTACTACAAAATAAATTCACTGAACTATAACATTGTTAATTATGATACAAATCAGACTGTTAGTGTTTGAGTTGATGCTTATTTTTATAAATAATTTTTGAAATTATGCTTTTGGATAATTTGATATTAAAGGTTATAAATTTTAAGGATAGTGGTACTTTTGGTTTGAAAGAGAAAATATTTTTCTTTACTCAACTTAGTTACTTACTTGAATGATGAATTTCAATAGTTGATGCTATAAATATTATTAAAGATAATTCTGATAATGCTTCTATTAAATATATTTGTCAGGAAATTTATTTGTATTTAAAAAAATGAGAAAGTTTAAATCGTAGTTTGATAAGATTAAATAAATATTTTAATGATTGAGATGTAAATATTATTAGATCTTGAGAACAATCTTGAGAACTACAGAAAGTTCTTAAATATCTTGCACAAGAATATGAGTTTTTGTTTACAATAAAAAATAAGTATATTTGAGCTATTATGTATCCAAGTATTGTATTTGTGATAGCTTTTTTTGCTATATTCGTGATTTTTAAATATATTTTACCTAATATTATCTGAATTTTACAACAATTTGATTGAGTAAAGATACCTTTTGCTACCAAAGTTTTGATAATGATTACAAATTTTATTTCCTGATATTCAACTCATATATTGATTATTTTATGACTAGCAATTTTTGGTATATCTATTTTATTATCTTTGGAGGAATGAAAACGTTATATAGATAAATATATACTGAGAATGCACATAATTTGAAAAATTACAAAATATTATTTTTTGATAAAATTTCTTAGATATATGAAGTTACTTATTTGAGCTTGAATGAATTATTTAGAGGTTTTTCAATCTTTGAAACATATTATGACAAATAGTTTGTATAAGGATATGATAGAGGAGATGCTTGTAAATATTAGAAAGTGAGATAGTGTAAGCAGTGTGATGGAAAATTATCCAGTAATTATTCCAAAAGATATAATGATATTGATGAAAGTATGAGAACAAACTGCTTCTACTGCTAGTTCTATTCAGAACTGAATTTGGTTTTATGAACAAGAATTTAATAAAATATTGGATAATCTATCTAAAATTATTGAACCTATATTGATAGTTTTTGTATGAGCTATTGTTGCTTTTATTGCTATTTCTGTATTTGGGATTATTTGAAATATATTGGATTCTATGCAAATGTAAGGTGATTTAGAATAAATGAGTAAGTGAATAATTATATAACTATATTTTATGATTACTTTTTTATTCTTTTATTCTTTTAGAAAATTTTATGAAAAAAATTTGATTTACTTTGATAGAGCTTATGGTTGTTATTATTGTTATATTGATCTTGATGCTTTTGACATTGAAGCTTGGATGGAGTTATATAGCAAATATGCAAGTTAGAAATGATAAAGAAGATTTTGTTTCTACATATTACTCATTAGTTTCTCAGTCTATGTCATCTAGTTTTTATAATGGTAAAAAATATACAACTGCTTTTATTAAACTATGAGATATGAAAGATTCTGTAAGTACAGTATTTGATGATTGAACTAATCAAAATAATATTTCCACAAAGAAATTTCTAAGATCAGTTTTTTCAGGTATGGTTTTGAATTGAGTAAAATATAATAGTTGAAATTTGATACTAGAATCTTATAAGTTTTGATGTATATTTGACTGATGAAATTGAAATCAGTTTTGAAGTGGAAAGATTTATTTGGATATTGTAGGTAATAATTGACAAAAATATTGTTTTAATGTATTGTTAAATACTTGCAAACTTTATGAGTATAAATGTGAATAAGGTAAAAGGTATAAATGTTAGAAAGTAAAATGGAATTTTCTTAAGCCTTTCAACTTTTATCTTATCCCTTTTAACTATTATTAATTATTTTATGAAAAAGAAATTGTGATTTACTTTGATAGAAACTATTATAGCTATATTAATTTTTTCTATATGAATTCTTACTATATTGGTAGTGATATCAAAGAATATTTTGACTGCTGATAAGATAAAAAATAAAACAACGGCTACATTTCTTGCTAAAGAATGAATTGAACTAATATATAACCAAAGAGATACAAATTTAGATAAATGATTGGCTTGGAATTGTACAAAAACAAATTCTAATTATGAGTGTACAGATAAATTTTGAGCAGGGAAGTATTATAAAACTTGGATAAACTTATCTGGATGAGTAAATATTGTATCTGCTGGTTTTTCTAATCAAGATAATCTTTTGTATTTTCATGAGTGAAAAATTAAGGATTGAGTATGAGCTCCAATACTATCTGGATTTTGGTATGATTATAATATTAATTGAAAAAAAACGATTTTTTCAAGATTTGTATGATTTAGCGGATTATACTTGGAGTCAGAAGGTGATATTGCTGATACTAACAAAATATTGAAAATAAATAGTGATGTTAGATACAATAAATGATCTTCTCAAGATGAAGTAGTGTTAGAAAGTATTATATGAGAAAAATAAACTGAATATTTATTTATATTATATTGTTTTATAGATATGACTAATTGGCATTTTTGGTGAGAAAAAAGCTTTACGGATGTTTATGAAAATATTTATGTTAGGACATTTGTAGAGGATTGGTTTGTTATTGTTCAGTCAATAGCTGATGAAATTTCTTGATATAAAAATATATTGGATATTTGATGTTGAGAGTGACATACTACAAAACAAATTTTAGATAGAATAAATGGTGAATATGAATGTGATCTTTTGGAGCCAAATATGAATGCTTTAGCAAATGCAAAAAACTTCCTGAGTATTGAGAATGCTATAAAAGAGTCATATAATAATACCTTAATGAATTTTATTCCAAGTAAAAACTATGATATCTGTTATACTTCTCATACAAATTATTATTGGGCTTTGACTCAAGATGATTTTAACTTTCAATTGGATAAATTAATATCTATTATAAATGATGAATGAAAACTAATGATTTTAACTTTACCAAAGGAGAGTGATCATTATAACATAATGCTTAAACAAATATACCCAGAATTTAACTATTCTGAATATATAGTTGATTATTATAAAAATAAATGATACGATGTATCGGTTAAAAGATTTATGATGAGGATGTTTGTATGAGATATTCTTACAACAAATAGCAAATTTGATTTAAAGTCTTTTTATAGATTTATTCATAATACAGATATTTATCCTAGTGATTTAGAATCTGATTCTTTTTTAAAGAAAATAATGTGTTTTGAGTCTAATTGATACTTAGATTTTAAGGATGATCTTATTATCATAACTAAGAAATAATTATTTATTAAAAAAATTATATGAAAAACTCTTTTACTTTGATAGAATTACTTATTTCTATAACAATAATATCACTTCTTATAGTGCTAGTTTTTAAAGTTTATATGCAGCTTTCTGATATATCTATAAGAATAGAAAATGAGAAAATATTGAATAATGAGATACTTTTTCTTTCTCAAAATCTACAAAATCTTTCCGATAAAAACAATATAAATTTTAACAGATATTCAGACTTAAAATCGACTTACGGTCTTAGTTGAACTTTGTTCTTAAATTGAACAGATGGTAATGTGTCAGTTTATTCTACATGAGATTGTATAGATGATGTTGTTGCAATCAAAAGTAAATATTGTTGGATACAGATAAATAAAAATTGAAATATATATGATCTTACAGATAAAAATAAGATTTATTTTACTAAGTTTTATTTTAAGATATTGCCTTATGCAGATCCTAGTCAAAATGATTTAACTTTTGATGAGATTAATCATAATTGATTTTGAATCTTTGCTCAATCATATATCAAAAAATATAACGAAAGTAAATGGCCATTCAATGTTATGATAAATTCACAGTCGTTTTTTAATATTAGAAAATATTAGGACTAGTTCAGAATTTAAAATTAAAAATTAAGAATGAAAAAGGAATATAAGGGGAATATTTTGATTATAGTTTTATTTATATTGTTTTTATCTGCTTTAGCAGGTCTTTTAGTGACTAAATATGTTAAAAACATATTGGGTTATTCTACAGAAATATATAAATACTATAAAACATATTATATTGCTTATGGTGGGATAGAGTTGGAAATAACAAAAATTTCTAATCATGGATTTGGGTTTGAAGATACTATCTCTAAAAATTCAAAAACAAATTCTAATAATCTTAATTATTGTTATTTAGCGGAATGTTATTTTGAATCATCTGTAAAAAATAATTCTAACATAATAGCAGATCACAAAAAATCTTATGAGCTTTCCATTTGTAATAAAGACGATTCTTATATTCTAAAACAGTGACAATGAGTTATTATTCCATTGTTTAAAGACATTAATAATTGAGAATGAACTTTGTGAAACAAAAACTTGAAACCGATTTCATCAACTGATTTTGCAAATATTTCTATAAATTTATATGATGCTAATTGAGAAAAAATATGAGTTTCAGTAGTAGATGAGGATAGTAGTGTATGAAAATCTTATCAGACTTTATTAACGGATAATGATACCAAGTTAAACTTAAATGAACCTACTTTCAATAATTTCTATGATGAGAACAAAAAATCATTTCTTGTTTTAGCTAATACAGAAAATAATATTTCACAACAGAAAGTATGTATAAATTCTAAACAAAATAAGATCCCTTCAAATTATATAAATATAGAAAGTAACTGAAAGTTTATGGATAGAATGGTTAGCTTACAAGCTACAAAACAAAGTAAACTACCAGAATATATAATTTATAATGTTATTAATAATTAGTTTATTTTGTATACTTGGTATTTTTTGTATATTATATTGATTTTCTAAATAAATTTATTATTATTTTGTTACTTATTTAATTAAATAATTATATTTTTAATGAAAAAACAATTAACATTGGCTGCTGTAGCTACATGAGCTTTGATTTTGGCTGGTTGTACGAATAATTCTAATGTAGAAAATTCTAATACAAATGTTCAAAATTCGCAAAATTCATCTCAATGAACATCAGTAGAAATTAAACCTCAAACAAATTTACAAGTTATTGATATGAGTACAACTTACGAAATAGGTTGAAATAAAGTACCTTTGGCTTGAAAGATTAATTTGGAAAACTGAATCGTAAAATCAGTAGAAATATCAAATCCACAGTGAGTTGTTCAGAAATTTGCTGACTGAATAAATGAAAAAGTTGTTTGAAAAGCATTGAGTGGCTTACAAGTTGATACTGTGAGTTGAGCTAGCTATGTGACTAAATGATTTAATGATTACCTAAATACTATAAACAAATAATTATTAATTCAATTGACTGTGAGAAATCGCAGTTTTTTTATTTAAAAATTTAAGGTTATTTTAATGTATTTTTGTATAAAATAATTATATATTTTAGATATTTATTATTTACTAATCCAAAATATGAACAAATATATTAAACCAATTAAGATTTTTTTACTTATGCTGTCTTTGAGCTTTTTGCTTATTTTTGCTTTTCCAATCGAATTATTTAAACAATTTTGAACTGCAGCATGGTTATTGTTAATAATAGTTATGTTTGTTAGACCACTTAATGATATTTTTCCAAAGTGTAAGATTTTTTCTTTTATTATGAAATTTAGAAGACAGCTTTGAATATTAATTTGAGTTTTTGCTCTGGCTCACACAATCGGTGCTTTTATAGATTATATGGAACTTATTTGACATTCAAAAACTTATTTAGAACTATTTTTTGATAAATATGTTTGGAATTATGAGAAATATCTGTTTTGGGGAATGCTTGCTTGGATTATTTCATTTCCACTTTTGATAACTTCTAACTGAATTTCTACTAAACTACTTGGTAAAAACTGGAAAACTTTGCAAAGATTTTCTTATTTTATGTTTATATTTACAGCTATACATATCTATTTGATCAAAAAAGAAATTTGACCATTGATTGTATTATGAGTTTATATTGTATTGTTTGTTTGGGCATATTTTGTAAATAAAAATAAATCTAAGCAGATTACCAAATGACCTAAATGGCTTTGTGTACCTTGTTGATATGTTTATGATGAAAATGTTTGAGATCCTGATGGAGGAATTGCTCCAGGTACAAAATTTGAAGATATTCCAGACAATTGGGTTTGTCCTGTATGTTGAGTTGGAAAATCAGATTTTATATTGTTGGACGATGATCTAGAATCAATTGATTGAAAAATTATTGAGCTTAATTATCTAACAAAAGATGTAATAGAGTTAAAGGTAAATTTATCTAAAGATATTAATACTTTGCCATGACAATTTATGAAGTTTTTGTTTTCTGATTCTCAATGAGAGTTTGATAGATCATATAGTATTGCACAGCATATTTGAAATATTTTAACTTTTTTGATAAAAATAAAATCAGATTGAAGAGCAGGTAAAATTTGGCCTACATTGAAAGTTTGAAATTCTTTGAAATTATCATGACCGTTTTGAAACTTCTTACTTCAAAACACAATTAATCCCAAAGTTTTTATAGCCACTGGAACAGGTTTAGCACCTATACATTATATGCTTAAAAATCTTCCTTCAAATATTGATAAAGTTTTGTATTTTTGAGTTCAAACAAAAGATGATTTATTTTATGAGTCAGTTATGAATGATATTGATGGTTTGAAAATTAATTGTTGTCTTTCTAAACAGCAAATTGAATGATATCATCATTGAAGAATTAGTTTGGAGTGAATTGATTTTGATGTAAATACTGAATTTTATATTTGCTGAAGTCAGTCATTGACAGAAGATATGATAAAATATTTAACTGGTAAATGATTTGTTAATATATATTTTGAGAAATTCTTATAAAAAATTATTTGATAATTTCTTACGAATATTTAACATTATTTAGTTATATTTTTGTGTATTTTTACCATTAATAAGCAAAAATAAAAATGAATAAAAAATTATCTTTATGATTGTCTTTGTTGTGATTATCTGCTTTGTGAAATATATTTGCATTGGATTCTCAGCATTATGTAGCTAATTCATCTGCTGATTCTATATCTACTGAAATTTCGGATGCTGTTAGCTGGATGTATGACAACAAATTTAGTATATATTCAAATCCGACTTCTTTTAGGGTATCTGATTATATAACCAGGCAGGAAGCTAGTAAGTTTTTTGTAAGATTTGCTGAAATTGAGTGATTGATTTCTAAAGATAATACTAAAAAATGTTTGTTTGATGATAGTTCATTATTTGACTCTTCTTTGAGTAGTTATATAACAAATGCATGTAAATATAATATATTAAATTGATCAAATGGTAAATTTTTACCTACCAGTAAAATTACCAAATCGCAGGCTTTTGCAGTTTCTCTAAGATCTATAAATAAAACTCAGGATGAAAAAGTTTCACCTTGGTATAAAAACTATATTTCATATGCAAAAGACAATTGATGGACAGATTGATTTATAACAAACAATAAATTTATTGATTGAAATATTACAAGGTGAGAAATGGCACTTTTGATATATAGAATACATAAATCAACTTATGTAAAACCTCAAGAGATTATTAACCAAGCAAATAATGATTCTTATACAGATACACAGACAAAAGCTAGTTAAAATCATTTTATATTAAATAACTAAAAAATTATTATGAAAAAACAATTAACATTAATCACATTAGTTTTATGAGTTTTAATTTTGTGATGATGTTCAGATAAAGTTACAAATAATGTAAATGCTGATCCTAAAAAACAGTCTGAGAAATCTAATTTACAAACAAGAACAGAAAATACACAGTTAGATTCTAATATCAAGAAAAATACTCAATCACAATGAAATTATGATACGCAGACAAAAGCTAGTTAATTATTAATATTTAATAAAATGTCGAAGAAAAGGTTTGACTATAGTTTTAAGGCTTTATGAACATCTATACTAATAACTATTGTTTCAGATAATGAAAGTAAATCGGATGCTATTATGAATAGCATTTTCTCTTATATTCAAAGTTTTGAGAATGAATTTAGCAGATTTAAACAAGATTCTGATTTAAGTAAGTTGAATACAAACAAATCTTTGGATGTATCGTCAGAATTTATTTGACTTTTGATAGCCTCAAAAGAAATATATAAACTTACAAATTGATATTTTAATCCTTTGACAGACATTAGAAAGTTTGGTTATATAGATAATTTTGATAATTGAATTTTTGAAAAAATTGATATTAATGAAGATTTAGATTTTGATAAAGTTCAGATTTTTTGAAATCATGTAAAATTAAATTCTAGTATGCATTTGGATTTTGGTGCTATATGAAAATGATATTTAGCTGATAGACTTAAAAATATTTTGATTCAAAATTGATTTAATGATTTTATATTGAATATTGGCGGTGATATTGTTTTATGATGAAAAAATTTGGAATGAAATAGCTGGTCTGTTGGGATTCAAAATCCATTTTGAGAATGAAATATTTGAGTAGTCTATTTAACTGATAGTTCTATATCTTCATCATGAACTTATCTTAGAAATTGGGAAATAAATGGTGAGAAGTATTCTCATATAAAAAATCCATTTTCTGATAATCCACATTTAGATGCTACTAGTATTACTATTATTGATAAATTTGGTTATAGAACAGATGCTTTAGCTACATGAATTTTTGCTATGTGATTTGAAAATTGATTTAACTTTTGTTCGGAAAATAATATTGATTCTTTGTTTGTTTTGAATAATAAAGATATTCAGTTTACAAAGGGTTTTGATAAAAAATATAATTTAAAATTAATTGACAAATAAAAATTAATACTTATTAGTGTATTATTTATATTATATTAATTTTATTATGTCTTTAGAAAAATTACCTGAATTTCCTTGAGATAAAGATAGATCATCTCAAACTAAAATA
>Ga0172367_10005147_pt1 | contig 15914 bp, 22 predicted proteins | sample Lak10m_FD_114542 | JGI IMG/M metagenome (GOLD analysis project Ga0172367, IMG submission 114542) | Freshwater microbial communities from Kabuno Bay, South-Kivu, Congo - kab_022012_10m | ecosystem: Environmental > Aquatic > Freshwater > Lake | place: Democratic Republic of the Congo: South-Kivu...
AACTTCAACTGGCATGTTATAGCAGCAAAGCCCGATACAGCTTTCGCACATACCTTTTTTAAATTTGCGCCAATTTTTTAAATTGGCCATAAAATCCAGTGGTTTTGGTCTCATGGAAATACTATTGCCATAAAAACAGGTAAAAGTAATTAAGATAATTAAATGTAGAAAATTTCTACATATTGAGAATTACCTTTTGAATCATATAGGTTGGATAAACCTTTAAAACTTAGTAAATTACGATTCTTTAGGGAGTACTCAAGATAGATAGGTTCTACTATTTGCCTTAGAAGAAAGTTTTGAGGATAGATCTTAAACTCAACCACATTATCTTTAACTTTGTTTTTTATAACTTTAAACTTGTACTGATCATATTTACTCGTCACAACTATTGAAATAAGTTTAGATTCTTTAATCAATTGATCGAAGTGAACCACTATAAAGTTATGGAACCCTTGCCCTGAAACAGATAATGAATCTATCTCAAGACTTTTTGTTTCTGTCTTATTATCTTCAGTTCGTTTTATCGTTAACATCTTATTGTCACTTAAAGAAGTATTTTCAAATAACTTCAAACGATTATCTTGAAAAGTCGTATCTGGAACAAAAAGATTTTTATTAAAACTTGAAACAACTTCAGCAAAATTTTTGTCATTATCAGGGTAAAAGTATTTGGTATTTAAAAGTTTATAGCTTCCATTCGAATTCACCACTGGATAATGCTTTTCTATATAGATAAGTTTACCCTCTATAAAAGCTTTGCCAGTTATAACTTGGGCATTTAACATAGAGATGAAAAAGGCTAAGATTGTAATCATATTTTTTCCTATGGTATTTTTCTAATACTTAAAACCACTTCACCTAAATCGATATTGAATTTAGACATATAAGATTGGTTAATCATGGTTGACTCATCAATTAAATACATCCAATCATCAAAATAAACTCTATAAGTTTTATCATCTACAGCTAAATTTAAATGATAATTCCATCTTAAAGTATTGCCCACTACTTCTCCAATCGCCTCTCCTTCAACATCACTCGCAGTTCCTGAAAATTTATTATTTGAAATTTTTTTCAATGTCCAAATACGCTGAGACTTTGTCCCATCATTATAGACAAAGTCTTCTTTTAAGATGCCTATCCCATTATTCCATTTTGTTTCCATATCAACAGTAAAGGTCTTTTTTACTTTTCCAAATCTGTCTTTAAAAAATCCATGAGCAAGCAATTTACCATTAAAAAAATTTTCGAAATCAAGTTTAGGATTTTGGTTTTGATAATCCTTTAAAGTTGCCGAGCAACCTAATAGTCCGGTTAAAAGTGTTAAAATCAAGCTAAGCTTCTTCATATTTTCTCCTAATCATTTTGACAAAAATAAAATAAAGGGACCAAAAAATACCATGAACAATCAAGGTCAGTGGCTTTATGGGGTAATCAATGATTTCAAACTGACTGGCTCCCAAATAAGAAAATGGACCGCCAACAGCTGATAGTAAAACAAGTGAAAAAATGTTAAGGCTAAAAAGTTTTTTTAAAGACAATGAAAAAGTTGAAACAAAAATTGGCCAAATTGCCAGCGTCCAAACGAGATAATCTTTTTTTAAAGTGTACACATTAAAATAATGGAAAATGTATTCAGACGAAATCCCGATTCCAACAAAAAGTAAAAAATGTAACAAATAACTCCAGTTAAAATTTACATTCTTTAAAAAGTTATAATAATGAATAATAAAATAAAGAATAAAAACGACGATTATCAAAAAGCTCTGCTCTTTTTTAGCGAAAAAAAGCACAGACCACCAAGCTAAATAAAAACTAATGAGATTTACAACCATGAAGTCATCATACCTTTTTCTTTGATTTAAAAAAGGGGGGCGCGAAGTCTGTCTACCCCTTGTCTATATCCATAGACAAGATTTATATGTTACCTTGTCTTATGAATAAAATAAATCAACCTAAAGTAGCAATTATTGGTTCAGGTATCTCTGGTTTGGGCTTTGCCTATATCGCTCATCACAATCAATGGGATATAACTTTGTATGAGAAAAATGACTATTACGGTGGCCATAGTAACACTATTGACATTGAAATAGATGGAAAGAAAATACCCGTTGATACAGGTTTTTTAGTCCATAATAAATTAACTTATCCAAATTTAATTCAATTATTTGAAAAGTTACAGATCGAAATTGTCGATTCTGAAATGACTTTAAGTGTGGGTCTTGAAGAAAGCGATTTTGAATGGGGGGGAAACAATCTCGATACCCTTTTTGCTAAAAGATCGAACCTATTCAATCCTTTATTCTATCGCTTTATCAATGAGATTTTAAGATTTAACAAGTCGGCAAATGAATATTTACAATGGGCAAAGGACGACACCAATCGAACTTTAAATGATCTTTTAAATCATTATAAGTATCATAAAGAGATTAAAGATTGGTACATTATCCCCATGGCGGCAGCAATTTGGTCCACGCCTGCAAATAAAATTCTAGAATTTCCGGCCCACACCTTTATCACTTTTTCACTGAATCATCATCTGCTTCAAGTTAATAATAGACCAACTTGGAGAACAATAAAAAATGGTTCAAGAAATTATGTTCGAAAAATTATTGATCTCATCGAGAAAAAGTTTCTAAACACAGAAGTCTATTCAGTTGAAAAAATTGATCAACAAATCATTGTGACAACAAACCATGGGCAGGAAAGCTTTGATAAAGTTATTTTTGCGAATCATCCAGATGAAATGATTAAAATCATCAAAGGACAAAATTCACAAGTTTATCACCTTCTTTCAAATTTTTTGTATGAGAAAAATATCGCTTACGTCCACAGTGATTCAAGCTTTTTACCAAAACGCCAAAAGCTTTGGTCTGCTTGGAATTATGTTCATTCTAAACTACAAGAAAAAGTAACGGTTAGTTATCTTATTAATAAACTTCAACCATTAGATACAGATCAACCTGTTGTTGTCACTTTGAATCCTCATCGACCAGTCGATCCAAACAAAACTTGGCGAGTCATCAACTATGCTCACCCACTTTTTGATTCTAAAACGATTCAAGCACAAACAAAACTTAACACCATTCAAGGCCTTCAAGATATGTATTTTGCGGGTGCCTGGACAGGTTATGGTTTTCATGAAGATGGACTAAAGTCCGCTGTGAGAGTTGCTAAAATTTTAAATTTAGAGGTTCCTTGGAATGAAGTACTTTAAACCTAAAATATATTTAGGAACCGTTTTCCACAGGCGACTTTTTCCAAAGGTGCATCAATTTAGCTACTCAAGTTTTTTTATCAAATTATCTTTGATAAACTTTAATCAATCGAAAAATCTTTTTTTTAGTATTAATCGCTTTAATCTTTTTAGTTTTCATTTTAAAGATCACGGAAATCGCGATGGTACTTCTTTGATTGACTTTGCTAAAAATAAACTACTTGAAAAAAATATTTCAACTGATTTTGATGATTTGGTCATCCACACTTATCCAAGAATTCTTGGATTTGTTTTTAATCCGGTCAGCTTTTGGTCCTTTTATAAAAATGGATCCATTTATGCACGCCTTGCGGAAGTCAATAATACTTTTGGTGGAACACACACCTATGTTCTTTTAGAAAGCGAAAAATCATACAGAAAAGTATTTCATGTTAGTCCATTTAACCAAATAGAAGGTGAATACCAATTTAAATTTGTAAGTAATGATACATTTGAGCGAGTTGAGATTAGCTATTTCACAGAGTCAAAATTGAAACTCTTGGCCTTTATTGAAGGAATGGAAATGGACTTGAATACAAAAAACATTTTCCTAACATTTTTAAAAAGTCCTTTACACAACTTTGCAGCAGTTTTTTTTATACATTTTGAAGCCATCATTTTATTTACTAAAAAAATTCCATTTTTTGGAACCAAGGGAGAAAAATATGACCATTCAACCACAACTTAAAACTTTAAATATTCCGGGTGAGGCTAAAATAATTTTAGATGCATTTTCTAACATAGAATATGGCGAGATTAATTTAATCACACCTGAAAATCTCACTATCCTGTACGCTGGAAAAAAAGAAGGACCAAAAGTAGAACTTGAAATTTTTGATTGGCAGGTGTTTAGTGAAATTTTAAACAAGTCAGACATTGGACTTTCTGAGTGCTATATGGATGAGAGATTAAAGGTCAATACCATTGCTAACTTAATTGAACTTTCAATTTTGAATGAATCCTTATTCAAGAAAGCTTTTATAGGAAATTGGGCGAAAATTTTATTTTATCGCCTCAAGCATGAAGCGCGAGAAAATACACTTTTTGGATCAAAATCAAACATTCGCGATCACTATGACCTTGGAAATAATTTTTATTCGCTTTGGCTAGAATCGACAATGACTTATTCATCTGCTTTGTACAAAAATAGTGATGAGACACTAGCTGATGCTCAATTAAACAAGTATCAATCTATGCTTGATCTTGTTGGAGCAAAACCTGGAGATCATCTCCTTGAAATTGGCTGCGGATGGGGTGGATTTTTAGAATTTGCCGGTAAAAAAGGAATCAAAGTCACCGGGATCACTCTATCAAAGGAACAATATGAATTTGCTTTAAAACGAATAAAAATGGCAAAGCTTGAATCTCTTTGCCAAGTAAAAATTTGTGATTATCGAGAACTAGAAGGTCAGTTTGATGGAGCTGTTTCCATTGAAATGATTGAAGCTGTTGGAGAAAATTACTGGGAAAATTATTTTGAAACATTTAGAAAAGTCTTAAAGCCAAATTCAAAATTTTCTATTCAATCAATTGTTATTCAAGACAAGTATTTTGAAAATTACAGAAAAGGAACTGACTTTATTCAACAATACATTTTTCCTGGCGGAATGTTACTATCACCCAAAACACTTAAAGATTTAACTAAAAATTCAGGATACGAATATTTAGATGAGATTTATTTTGGACTCGATTATGCAAAAACGCTTAATATTTGGAACAAGGAATTTCATCAAAAATTAGACCAAGTAAAAGCTTTAGGTTTTGATGATCGTTTTATTCGGATGTGGGAATTTTATTTGGAATACTGTGAAGGTGCATTTTTAGCAAAAAGAATTGATGTGATGCAGTTTTCAGGGCAAATTTAGTAAGATAAGTCACATTTTTAATTGCTGAATTTTTTTTACATTATTTGAATCAAGAAATATGATTCTCTTATGGATTTGATTTGGAAATCTCTCGCTATTTTTGCACTAATTGCTCTTGTTGAAACTTTGCATGGTATTTTAAGAGCTAAATATTTGGCCCGAAAAGTTGGTGATTTACGTTCACGGCAAATTGGCGTGATCACTGGGTCAATTTTAATTTTTATTATTTCATTAAATACCTTAAATTGGATTGATCCAAAGAGCTTGAATGATTGCTTAAAAATCGGTTTTATCTGGCTTATTTTAATGCTTCTGTTTGAATTTATTGTAGGCCATTACGTTTTTCATTTTCCCTTAAAATGGCTTATTGATGAATACAATGTTAAAAAGGGCCGCTGGTTATTATTTGGGATGATTTTTCTATTTTTCTCGCCATTAATTGTCTTTTCAATCCATTGATCCTGTAAAACTTACATTATCAACTTACATTTTATTAAATTGATGATACTTCAGTGCTAATTGGAGAATGATTATGGAACACAACATACCGGCAGTACCAAAAAATGCACAAAGAGTTATTTTAGAATTAACTTGGCCTGAAAATAGATTAGATAATATCTTATTAGAGAAAATTCGTACCAGTGAAAATGGAAAGCTAAATACTATCTCAAGAACTAAACTTAAAAAATTGTTTAGTGATGGTAAAATCAAAATTAAAGGGCAAAATGCTCTACCTTCTTCATCTATTGCCAAAGGCACCACATACGTGGATCTTTGGGTTTAATATTCTTTAGATAAATTTCTATTGTCCTTCGCTCTAACTTTTCGTACAATTCATTTAAGATGATGAAGTATTTAATTTCTCTATTCATGATGTTCACGATTATGGGAACTCTTTTTTCAAGCAACATTTGTTTAGCTAATGAATGTACTTCTCAACCAGTAGAGGTTTGCTCTTCTTGTCTTGATTGCATTCAAACTAATTTAACTGAATCTTCAATAGACTTAGTTTTTTTTCCATTAAAGTATTCATCAAAAGAACATCAGTATATTGAATTGTTAAATGCTCTTCGCTTAACTGACGCATTTTTCAGACCTCCGATCCAATAATTATTTTCAATTTTTTACATCAAAAACCAATTTAGGAATTTTTTATGAAACAGACAACTATTTATCTAGCTTGGCTAGTCAGTTTAATTGCAACTGCAGGAAGTTTATATTTCAGCAATGTTCTCATGTTTCCTCCTTGTTCACTTTGTTGGTGGCAAAGAATATTCATGTATCCCTTGTTAGTTTTATTTACTGTTGCCTTTATTAAGCGAGATCAAAATTGCCTCGCCTATGCTAGTCCTTTGATTGTTTTTGGATTGGGCACTTCAATCTATCACAATCTTTTATATTACGGTTTTATTGAAAAAAGCATAGTCCCTTGTACTGCGGGAGCAAGTTGTACATCAATTCAAATTGAGTGGTTAGGATTTATTACTATTCCACTTATGGCCTTAACTGCTTTTAGCATTTTATTTTTCCTAATTTCCTTTTCATTTACACAAATTATTTTCAGGAGAATATTTCATGAATAAGAATCAAAAAAAAGAGATGAACGAGAAGCTTTCAAAAGAAGTTATTATTCTCACTAGCTCACTTCTAGTCCTTGCCGTTGTTGGTATTTTACTTTATTTTTTTTGGCCCAAAGGTAAAGTTGAAGAAGCTTCAACTCCAATTCCAGTAGATATTAAACTTACTAGGGAATACAATCATAAACTAGGTCCAGATTCTGCAAAGGTTAAAATCGTAGAGTTTTACGATCCTGAATGTGAGGCATGTGCAGCTTTTTATCCCCACGTTAAGGAAATAATGGATATCTATAAAAATGATGTCCAATTGATTGTACGCTATGCCCTTTATCACGGTAATTCACTTTTAGCAGCAAAAGCTTCTGATGCAGCAGCTTTGCAAGGAAAGTTTTGGGAATATCAAGCTATTCTTTTTGTAAAGCAAGCTGAATGGTCTCATAAAGAAATGCCCGCTACAGTTTATTTTGAAAAATATGCAAAAGAATTAAACTTAGATATCAACAAGTTTAAAAACGATATGGATGATTTACAAAGAATGGTGACTATCAATGAAGATATAGAAGATGGTAAAAAAATTGGAGTTAACGGAACCCCTACTTTTTTTATAAATGGCACCAAGCTAACTCATTTTTCGCCTGAGAGTTTCAAAATTTCTGTTAAATATGAATTAGAAAAAAAATAATATTACAATTTACGTGCAGGTAAATGTTCATGACCTGCACGTTTATTCTTTCATTTCTTTTTTAACGACAAAAATGACTTTGATTGCGGCAGTCTTTACTCATTCGTTATTTATAATCTTAAGTTTTTTTAATATACTTTGAAAACTGACTAAGCATTGTCAAAGTGCAATTTTTCAAAAAGTTAGCTATAATTGATTAAGTTTTAAAAGGAATAATTATGAAAAATTTAGCTCTATTTTTGTCGATTGCTCTAATTTCAATTTCGCAAAGTTTTGCAGAAGTAAATCTTGGATCAAGTATTTCAAACATTTCAGGTATCACTGATCAAGGTGCAAAAATCAATCTTCATGAAGTTAATCCAAAGGGAAAGACTTTGGTCTATTTCTACCCTAAAGCTGATACTCCGGGCTGTACGGCTCAAGCTTGCTCCCTTCGTGATCAGTATGCCAAAATTGAAAAACTTGGAGTAAAAGTTCTAGGAGTCAGCACAGATTCTGTTAAAGATCAGAAGGCCTTTAAAGTGAAACATCGCCTGCCATTTACTCTTATTGCCGATACTGAAGAAGTTTGGGCAAAATCTTTTGAGGTTCCAGTCACCATGGGATTTTCAAAAAGACAGGCTTTTTTGATTGAAAATAATAAGATTATCTGGCTTGATCGCACAGCTTCTACAGACAAACAAGCTGACGACATCATTGAATTTTTGAATAAAAAATAAATAAGTTAATTATATTCTTTTAGTGAAAAACGAAAATCAGCACCGGCGAGACCTTCATTGTCTTCTAGCCAAATTTCTCCATGGTGCTGCTTTATTATGTTTAAGCAAATTGATAATCCAATTCCATGGTTTAAATTAGAATTTTTAGTAGTAAAAAATGGTATAAAAACTCTTTCCTTGTTTTTATCCTCAACTCCTACACCATTGTCTCTGATTGAAAAAATAATTTGATCGTCTTTGTGAATTAAACCAATATCTATGACTGGATTAGAAACTTCGACAAGGGAATCGATGGCATTGTTGATGAGATGGTACACCACTTGATTTAACTCTGACTTATTTCCAAATACAAAATGCTTTGAATCTGCATAAATAAAATTAAGTTTGATATTTTTGTTTGAAATTCGTTCGAAATAAGATTCTATGACTCCTTGAACCAACTCTTTTAATTCAATTTTTTCTAATTGACTATTTTTCTGATTCTTATCTATCGCAAGTGAACGTAGAGATAAAACAACTTGCTCTATTCTCTTAGATGCTTCGATAACTTTTTGAATTCTTAAAGTATGCTCTGCGAATTCAGGGTGAATTGAAATTTGCTCCAAATGCTTCTTTAAATTAACCTGCACAACCGTTAAAGGATTATTGATTTCATGGGCAAGGCCTGATGCCAACTCTCCAAGTGAAGCAATTCTCAATGCTTCATCAGCTAACTTTTTTTGATTTAAAAGCTCTAGTTCTAACTGATAAATCGAATTAACTGATCTTTGATGGGTCCCAGCTCTTGCGATCAAAAAGAAATAATAAATAAGTAATAAAATAGAAAGGAGCCAGTACGTTTGATTGGTTAAGAATTCTGGCTTTGAAACAAAAGATAAAAATGTTCCAAGGCCAAGCATAGTTAAAAAAGTAAAGACGACTTTAGGACTAACTACAACCGAAAAAGCAGATGCTCCGTTGATAATGAATACCAACAAAAGGCAAATCCAAAAATTGGGATTTTCAAATTTAAGATTAAATATGAGAAAGGAGAAAAAAAGACTCAAGAAAAATCCATTCACAACAGCGAAAGCTAACTGCCAATTTAATTTATCTTCTTTAATTGTCTTATCTTTATTGTAGGTCAGTAAAACCCTAAGAATATTTATACTGGCGATGATCGATGCACCAATTTTATAAAAAGAAAACTCATCTGAAATCATCGGTAAAAAAATTAAAACTAAAAAAACAATGCTATAAGATGTCGAGGCAATGATGCTTTGATGATAAAACTCTTTAATTAACCTAAGCTTAATACTTTGCTTATTAGATTCCATAATCTAATTTTATTCAAAAAAAAAATTTTGGCCAATAAATCTAAACTTAAGATTTCTTTGGATTTTTTGATGGTCGTCTTCTTCGATTAAAAGGTGCTCTTTTATTTTGTCCGTCGATGAGCGCTTTTGCTTTACCAGACGAAAGTGTTTTACTTTCCACCACTTTTTCAGAATGAAATTTCTGAGTTGAATCCACTTCTATTTTTTTTCCAATTAATTTTTCAATATCTCGAAGAAAGGCTTTTTCTTCAGCATCACAAAAAGAAATAGCTATCCCTTCGCTTCCTGCTCTGGCCGTTCTTCCAATTCGATGAACATAACTTTCTGGTTCATTGGGTAAATCAAAATTTATCACATGAGTCACTTCATCGATATCAATTCCCCTAGCGGCAATATCAGTCGCAACAAGAACTCGGATTTTGCCTGCTTTAAAATTATTTAAAGCATTTTGTCTGGCGGTTTGTGACTTATTCCCGTGAATAGCTTCGCCTATAATTCCACCTTTTCCTAAGTATTCGACGATTTTATTGGCCCCATGTTTGGTTCTTGAAAAGACAATAACTTTTGAAAAATCTTTATTAGATAAAATTTCTTTTAATAAAGGTCTTTTATTTTCTCTATCTACAAACATCACTGTTTGCGAAATTTTTTCAGCTGTTGAGGAAACCGGAGTCACTTCAACTTTGACTGGATTAACTAAGATAGAATGAGCAAGCTTTTCAATATCTGGTGGCATGGTAGCCGAAAAAAAGAGATTGTGTCTTTTTGATGGAAGCATCTTGATGATTTTTTTTAGATCATGAATAAAGCCCATATCAAGCATTCGATCCGCCTCATCTAAAACAAAAACTTCCAAATCAGAAAGCTTCACATGCCCTTGTTCAATGAGATCTATTAGTCGACCAGGAGTCGCCACTAAAACATCCACTCCGCGAGACATGGCTTTCACTTGTGGACTTTGTCCCACTCCACCAAACATCAAAGCGTAATAGATATTCAATTTTTTTCCATAAGTTCGAAAGCTCTCATGCACTTGAATCGCAAGCTCACGAGTCGGAGTTAAAACTAAAACGCGGGTTTGTTTTGGCACACATTTCTTTTTAAATTGAACCAATCGATGCAAAATAGGTATGGCAAAAGCAGCGGTTTTTCCTGTTCCGGTTTGCGCACAACCAAGTAGATCTTTTCCCTCTAATAAGACAGGAATGGCTTCCATTTGAATCGGTGTGGGAGTGACATAGCCTGCTTTATCTAAAGCTTCTTTGATAGCCGGTTCAATATTTAATTCTTGGAAAGTTTTTATTGTCATTTCATTACCTTTTTTGGCCGACTTTAGCAGGATAACTCACTTAGGTAAACTAATATTAAACAGAAATAGCCCATTTGGAGGGGCCACTTTCCATAAACGCTTAGGAATAGGTTCCCCATTGATAGTTTTTTCAAATTCCTCGAGAGAAAGCTTACTTGTTCCCACACTCCAAAGGCTAGCGACTAGATGCCTGATCATTTGTTTTAAAAAGCCGTTTCCAGTAAACTTTAACTCAAAACAAATTTCTTCAGAGTAAAAAAGTGAATCCTTTTCAAAAACTTCATTTAATTTTACCGTAGATAATTTCGCTTCAAAAATAGTACGAATTGTGGATTCCACATTAGAGCCCATGGAAGTAAAATTTTTAAAATCATGTTCGCCAATAATTTTTTTAAGGGCGATATTCATTGAATCAAAATCAAGTTCATTTGAAATATTTGCGACAAATCTTCGATCTAGGTTTTTAGGATCTCTTATGTTGGTAAAAAAATAGCGATACTCTTTTTTTTGTGCCGAATGTATGGGATTGAAATCAAAAGTTGTTTTAAAAATTTCTAGAGTTTTTATATCTTTTGAAACTGTTTGATTAAATTCCTGTAAAAATTTCGATTCATCGAGACTTGAATCCATGGTGATTTTTACCAATTGATTTTTAGCATGAACGCCGGTATCAGTGCGAGAGGATCCCAACGTCGTGATTTTTCCACCATATAAATTTATAAGTGCACGATTGATTTCTCCCTGGATCGTGGGCGCATCTTTTTGATACTGAAAGCCAGCATAATTAGTTCCGTCGTATTCAATATTTAAACGATAGTAAAACATAATAAATCACACTTTTTAAATTTGTTGATCAATGTTAGCATAAGATCAACCAAGGTTTAAAATTGAAAAAAATAAAGCCCGCAAAAATTTGGATTGATGCCGACGCTTGCCCGAAGGCGGTGAAAGAAACCACTTTCAAACAAGCGCATCGAGTGAATCTTCCGATCATTATGGTGGCGAACTCTAGTCAACATCATCCCCAATCTCCTCTCATTCAAATGATTGTGGTGGGAAAAGGTCAAGATGTAGCCGATTTGTACATTATCGAAAATGTGAGCCCCAATGATTTGGTCATCACTGCCGACATTCCCTTGGCCGCCAAAGTGGTTGAAAAAGGAGCGATCGCCATTAATCCTCGCGGAGAAATTTATACTGAAGAAAATGTGGGAGAAATTTTATCCATGCGCGACTTTATGAAAGATTTGCGTGATAGTGGTCTGGTGACCGGTGGACCAAAAAGTTATTCCCCCAAAGATTCGGCGAATTTTGCCAACTCACTCAATAAATTGTTAAGCTAATGACAAATGAAAAAAGACATCAGAGAAGAAGTAGAAATCATCGCCAGTCGAAGCGGCGGCGCCGGCGGGCAAAACGTCAATAAAGTGAATTCCAAAATCACTTTGCATTTTCCAATTCATTCATCAACGCAATTTACCAGTGATTCTGCTAAAACGCGTTTTATCAATCAAAATCAAAATCGCATTAACGAAGAAGGGATTTTCACACTTTCAAGTGATGAGCATCGAAGTCAGAAAATGAATTTGGATGAAGCGATTAGTAAATTAATAGATCTTATCAAGAAAGCGCACATCGTGCCGAAAATCAGAAAGAAAACCAAGCCTACAAAATCATCTGTGCAAAAGCGGATCAAAGAAAAAAAGCGCCACGGAGAAAACAAAAAGCTTCGCCGCGAGCGCTTTGATTAAATTATTCTAAATTAGCACCAACTACAGAAGCTAGTTGAAGCATGTCGATCGTTTGACCAACTTGCATATTTCTAAAGTCAACAGTCTTTCCAGACTTAGTTGTCACGTTTGTTGCTTTAAAAAGCGGAAGTAAAGTTGCGTCCGCTACAATATATTTTCCTTCACCAGTTGCTGATCCATTTACAGTTTTTGATTGAAGTTTGTTAGCTTTAATATAATCCCAAAATTTTTGAGTGATCGCTGCTCTTGAAAGTTCTTTTGTTCCACAAAATGTAGCAAGTTCAGTTTTTAGTTTTACAGGTTTGTTTAATCCTTCAGCCATTTTTTTATCCTTGTTGTGTGTTAGAGGTTAATTTTAGATGAATAAATCTCAAATCGTCGAGAAAAATTGAAAAATTTTAATCTTTTGACAGTTTTTGAATTTTTCCAATCAATTTCCAAGTAGTTTCGTCATCTTTTTTCTTATAAATAGACCCGGAAAAAATTTGGCGCCGCTCAATCCACTTCAAATTTAGATAAATATTCGGCGATGCTTTCACAATCAAAGTGTTTTTGTCATTGCCACTTTGATAAAAATTATTGTTGTCCCCATTACCTGAGGAATTAGAAAAGACATTATTTCTATCATCGGAAAGCTCAATATTAACTGAACCCGTCCACTGTGAATCACTAAAATGCAGCTGACTATTAATCAATATATTCCAAGTCGCTCTTTTTGTGTCATTCACACGTGCACTTCCTTTAAAAACTCCTTGAATGTATTTCATCAAACGGCTGTTACCATTTTTAATGATCACCGCATTTGAAAAATAGTTGTTCGGATCTTTTAAATTAAGAGCTCCATTCAATGTGTTTTCAACATTAGATTCAACTTGAACTTGTGTTTGCGCTTGCTCGACTGTTTTCAATTGAGATGGAACTGTCTCTTCTGTTTTTGGTTCTATTATAGGAGTATTACTAGTCGCAATCGTTGGTGCTGTGTTGACATTTTTCCAAAATTTTTGATCAAGCTTTAAGGCCACGTCTGCGAGAAAAATTTGAAAAACTTCTTCGCGTAGTTTTTGAATCTCAAAAAGCTTTTGATCGACGCTTTGATTTCTCTCTAAATTTAATTTTGCTTCTTTTTCTAGCCGCTCTAACTTTTCTTCAAGCGCACTTTTTTTCTCGACAATTTCTGTCTCAACATTAACTTCTTTGGGCCCTTGATCAGAAGAAAATTTTCCAATCAAGAACCCTAAAGAAAATACGAAAATAAAGGAGAAAAATATTCTAGTCGTAATTTTTTTTACCCTTTTCTTTCTTTCTGTCTTTTTTCTCTTTGGTCGTCAGCTTTACTTTGTCTTTGTTCTTAGCTTTATCCTTACCTTTGTCTAATCCCTTGGCCATAAAATCCTCCATTGATTAATGATCCTTTGATCATTCTACACCTTTATTCTAAATTAAATACATAATTAATATTTCATCTAATATCTTTTGACTCAACCGACAAACGAAATCCTAATGCATTCATCAATTTAAATCTAGGAATGCAGGTTCAAAAAAAATTCTCGCGAGTTTATGATTTATTTTTCAAAAGAATATTGAAATAGAAGGCCATAAAGAAGAACTTCACTTTCTTACCGCTCTCTAAAAATTTTAGTTCAAAAATGAAATTTTTCCTCTCTGCTTTTACGCTCATAATGCAGAAGTCTTTATGGCAACGTTAATATCTCCTATTATTAAAGGAGAATACAATGAAATTTCAAGTAGAAAAAATAGAAGCCATGATCTATAGCATTCGAGGTCAAAAAGTGATGCTTGATAGTGATCTGGCTCAGCTTTATGGAGTAGAAACTGGTGCTCTTAACAGACAAGTGAAACGAAATATGAACCGCTTCCCATCTGATTTTATGTTTCAATTATCTGAAATTGAAGACGAATCATTGAGATGCCAAATTGGCATCTCAAACGAAATAAAAGGGGGACGTCGTTATTTGCCTTATGTCTTTACGGAAAGTGGAGTTGCGATGCTTTCAAGCGTTCTATCAAGTGAGAGAGCTGTGGAGATTAATATTTCTATCATGAGAATTTTTACTAAACTTAGAAGTTTTCATGCTCTTGAAGGCAATAATATTAGTGAATTAAAAAATCTTAAGAAAAGTACTAATCAACTTTTTAAAATTGTCTTTGAAAGACTGGATAATCTTGAAGAAGAAATGACTCCAAAACTTCCCGCAAATAGAAAAAAAATAGGACTTAAGTCAGATCGAAACAACTAAATATCGTATCGATGGATGTTTCATTAATTCAACGAATTCTTTTAAGACCTTTTTGATTATACGCCCTAATGACCTTCTAGAAGTATAAAAGCTGATTTTTCTTAAAGTGATAAGAGACAATAAATTGCCTAAAGTTTAGACAGCGGGAAAAAAGGATAGGACTTTCCCCAATAAGACCCAATTTTCGCTAAAATGAGCCTAAGTTAATTTTTGGAGGATTTATGAAAGCATTATTAGCTATGGCCCTGATGACTCTATCGATTCAAAATTTAGAAGCGAGAGAAATTATCAGCAAACTAAGAAAGTACATTCATAAAGACACCAATCAAATTATTGAATTAGGAGGATGGGATCTTTCTGAAGATGGCAAAACCAATAAGTACTACAATTACAACACCAGAAAACAAGAAACTATCTTGATGGAAGATTATGTGATTCAAACTTTTGATGAGATTGCAGATGTCCGCGCTGGTGAAATGATTATCGCTAAAACATTAGTGGGAAATTCAAAAACCGAAACCATCGATAGACTTTGCGAAGTTTATTATTTATTTGAAAATAAAAAAGCTTATGTAGGATGCAAATCTTACGAACAAGATACAATTCCAGGTTATCAAAGACCAAGTCGATTTGATTTCATCATTAACAATGTTGAAAATATCGTGGCCGAAGTCAATGAAATTGACGGAATGAAAAAAGGCGATGTAGCAGAAATTTTAGTAGATGCAGGCTCCATTAAAAATGGAAAGATCGTGCGCATTTTAGCAGTCATGGCAAATGGCGAAGCACTGGTTCAAAAAATGGGCTTTAGTGTGTTAGACACAAACTCAATCATCTATAAAGGCGGAGTAGAGCGCGTGAAGCTGACAGATCTTAGAAAGTCGGTGAACTAATTTAAAACTAAATTCAAAAAATTACCAAACGATCAAGACTTCGGCTTCTCTTGGCGCCAAACTGTGCGCGTGGGCCTAAACGCTGGACAGCTCATCGAAAACACCGGTGTCAAATCCGACATCATCCTCCCCGTCACTTTCAAAGACCTCACCGAAGACGCCAAAGATCAAATGCGCCGAATTTTAAAAACGCTTAGAAATTAAAATTCAGCTCTTAATTTTTGACAATCAAAACTATCATCTGTATAAGGAGACAAATTCTTGTGGAGGTAATATTATGAAGTC
>Ga0172367_10005148_pt1 | contig 15912 bp, 17 predicted proteins | sample Lak10m_FD_114542 | JGI IMG/M metagenome (GOLD analysis project Ga0172367, IMG submission 114542) | Freshwater microbial communities from Kabuno Bay, South-Kivu, Congo - kab_022012_10m | ecosystem: Environmental > Aquatic > Freshwater > Lake | place: Democratic Republic of the Congo: South-Kivu...
CGCGCTCGCTCTGGCAGCCGCTGCCTGACCCGTTTCGGGGCGCTCCCGGCCCTGCGCGACACGGCTCCGCCCGGCGACGGCCGGCTCGCCGTCGCCTCGCCCGCTCGGGGCCGCCGCCTGGCTCTCCTCAGCCGCTGGCCGCGCTCAGGCGCGGGCGGCCCGGGGTGTTCACGGCGGGCCACGCCCGCTGCGCCCAGCGCTGCCACCACGCCAGCCATGCCCCGGGCACCAGCACCCGCGCCACCCATTGCCGTGCCCTGCGGCCCAGGCGGCCCGGCAGGAACACCAGCTTCTTCATCAGCGTCCGCAAGCGCCACCCCTGGCACTCGTCGTTCAAGTCCAGCACCTTCACCGCCACCATCAGGTCATAGGCCAGCGCCGCGATGAGGTAGTAAACCTGGTTGGCCCGCAGCGCCGCGCACGGCGGGTGGCTGGCGCACTTGACCCAAATCAACGCCGGAGTGATGGCGCTGGTCGCGGATGAACGGCTGCGCCGGTGGATAACCCCGAAGCTCCTGGCAGAGGTGGGGGCATCGGAGGCAGAACTGGAAAGGCCCGTGGCCGCGCCATTGCTGCACGACCTCGAACTCATGCAGGCGGCGTTGTGGCCCGGCAAGGCTCCAGAGGCGTTTCAGTCGGTGGCAAAACTCCGGCAGATGCATCACGAGGTGGGCGTGGAGTATTGCGAGCGCATGGAGGAGGCCCGGTTGAACTGCAAGTTTCCGCCGCCACCGCTGCCCGGAACTGACGAAATCGTCCCGCTTTCCAGCCCGGAGGAGCTGACGGCGGAAGGGCGGACGCAGCGGAACTGCGTGGCAAGCTACGCGAAATGGGTGGAGAGCGGGACCGGCTACATCTACCGGGTCTTGCATCCAGAGCGGGCAACATTGTCCATCGTGCCGGGGCCGTGCGGTGATTGGGAAATCCAGCAGCTCAAGCTGGCCCGCAACGAGCCAGTCGCGGCTTTAACCGAGCGGTTTGTGTCCGACTGGCTGAGGGGCCACTCCCTGTCAGTCTGAAGCTGCCAATGCCGCTTCGATCACTTTCATCGGCACGAGGCGGCAGCAGAGTATGTCCACGGCGGCGGGCAGGGCTTCCAAGACGAGATAGCCAACGATGTCGTGATGCGCGCATCAGATTCGTGGCCGGGGAGCTTGCTATCCCTTCGCCGCTGCCGACTTCATGCTTTTGAGCGAGACGATGAGCATGGCGTCTAGCACATTGATGTCCCCGTCCTTGTCCACGACCGCGATGTCGTCCCGTCCGAGTGCGATGAATTCGGGATGAGGCACCGCGAATTCCCTGCCATCAGTGGTGCGCAATACGAAAGGGCGAAAACCACCGGTGATCTGCTTGCGGATTTTGTCCAAGTTCATGAGCTTCTCTGCCCCAGTTTCGCAGAGGCGTCAAATCACTTCCTTGAGCGGCTCCCAGCCGTCCACGAGGTATTGCGGGCGGCCGGAGAGGTCGGGGAGGGTGACTTGGTTCGCGTCGAGGCCGACGCGGTTGTAAAGGGTCGCAAAGATTTCGCCGAAGTGGACGGGGCGGTCGTTGGCCTCGCCGCCCATGCGGTCGGTCGAGCCGATGACCTGGCCGGTGCGCATTCCGCCACCGGCGAGGACGGCGCAGGAGACTTGCGGCCAATGGTCGCGGCCCGCCTGGTTGTTGATCTTCGGCGTGCGGCCAAATTCACCCCAGAGGATGACAGTCACGTCCTTGTCGAGGCCGCGCTGGTGCAGGTCTTCGATGAGGGCGCTGAAGCCTTGATCGAGCAGCGGGCAGTCCTGGCGGAGCGCGTCGTAGATGCGGCCGTGGTGGTCCCAGCGGCTGAAGGCGAGCGTCACGCAGCGCGCGCCGGCTTCCACGAGACGGCGGGCCATGAGCATGTGCTCCATGAGCTTCGGGCCGCCGTCGTCGCGGTTCTTCGGGTCGCCCTTGCCGTAACGCGCGCGGACCTTCGGGTCTTCCTTTTCGAGGTCGAGGGCTTCGAGCACCTTGCTCGATGTGAGCATTCCGAAGGCTTGTTGCGTGAAGCTATCGAGGCCGTCCATGAGGCCGCTGCCGTCCACGTCGCGGCGGAACTGGTCGAAGCTCGTGAGCAGGCGCTTGCGGTCATCGAGGCGGTCGAGCGTAAGGCCGTCGAGGACCATGTCATCCTTGCCCGCGCCGGACGGCTTGAAGGGCGCGTGGCCCACGCCGAGGAAGCCGGGCTTGCCGGCATCCGCCCAGCGCATCTCGCCCATCTTGGGCGCGAGGCCGAAGAACGGCGGCACGGCCGGGTCCACTGGGCCTTGTAGCTTGGAGAGCACGGAACCGAGGGAGGGCCAGCCGCCGGGTGGCTGGGGGGTGCCGCGCGCGAGGCGACCGGTCTGGCACTGGAAGGCGTTGTGGTCGTCAATCGCGCCCACGACGGAGCGGATGAGGACGAGCTTGTCCATGATGGCGGCGGTGCGCGGGAGCAGTTCGCCAATCTGGATGCCGGGGACGTTGGTGGCGATGGGCCGCAGCTCGCCGCGAATCTCGCGCGGGGCGTCCATCTTCAGGTCGAACATATCCTGATGCGGCGGGCCGCCGGGCAGGAAGATGTTGATGATGGCCTTGTGCGACTTGCGGATGCCCGCCTGCGCCTCGACGCGCAGCAGGTCCGGCAGCGCCAGCCCGCCGAAGCCCAGCGCGCCGATGCGCAGGAAGTCCCGCCGCGACTGGCCGTCGCAGAAGGTGCGCGTGGGTTTTCCGAGCAGGGTCAACATGGCGGCAAACTAACGCAGTCTGCGACGAAGGCCAGCGGAGATTGTTTCAGGGGAATCCCCGCCTTGTCGCCAACCAAATTGTGTCCGCACGGCCAAAAGGGCCTTGTCCAGCAAGTGAATCCACACACACTGCCGCGCGGTCGCGGGGAGAAAGCCAAAGAAAACCATCGCCTTTCCCCGGCGGACTTGGCAGATAAACCCCTCCACGCGCGTCGTGGGGTCGGCGAAACGGTGTTCGCGAACGCGCGTGAAGCGGACGGAAACGCGGCTGCGTGGCCGAAGTGACGGAAGCGGAATGCGTAAAACATAAAGCGTAAGCGAGGCGTCCGGACGCCACAGCTTACGGGTTACGTTTTACGTTTTACGGTCACATGAAGAAATCGGAAACCAAGCAGACGAGTAAGCCCAAGCTCCGGCTGGGCCTGCCCAAGGGCAGCTTGCAGGACGCCACCATCGAGAAGATGGCCAAGGCAGGCTTCAACGTGCAGGTGAGCAGCCGCAGCTACGTGCCTTACGTTGACGACGAGGAGCTGGAGATCCGGCTCATCCGCGCGCAGGAGATCAGCCGCTACGTCGAGCACGGCTACCTCGACGCGGGCATCACGGGCCACGACTGGATCGTTGAGAACGGCTCGAAGGTCCACGAGGTCGGCGAGTTCATCTTCAGCAAGATTTCCCGCCAGCCGACGCGCTGGGTGCTGGCGGTGCCCGAAGAATCTTCGATCAAGTCGGTGAAGGATTTGCAGGGCAAGCGCATCGCCACCGAGGTCGTGAACCTCACGAGCCGCTGGCTCAAGAAGAACGGCGTGAAGGCGGAGGTGGAGTTCTCCTGGGGTGCGACCGAGGTGAAGGCGCACGAGCTTGTGGACGCCATCGCCGAGGTCACCGAGACCGGCTCCTCGCTGCGCGCGAACAAGCTGCGCATCGTCGAGACGCTGCTCACCTCCACGCCGCGCCTCATCGCGAATCACGATTCATGGAAGGACGCTTGGAAGCGCAGAAAGATCGAGACGCTGTCCCTGCTGCTGCGCGGCGCGCTGGAAGCCGAGTCGAAAGTCGGCCTCAAGATGAACGTCCCCCGCGCCGGCCTGAGCAAGCTGCTCGCCGAGCTGCCCGCGCTGCGCAACCCGACCATCTCGCAGCTCAGTCATCCCGAGTGGGTGGCGGTGGAGACGATCATTGACGAGAAGACCGTCCGCGAGATCATCCCGCAGCTCAAGGCGGCGGGCGCAGAAGGAATCATTGAGTATCCCTTGAACAAGGTGGTATATTGACCGCGTTTCGCCGAAGGGCGGTCGCAATTCGACCGTCCAAGGCGCCGCAACGAGCAAACTAACGATATGGGTTCCCTGAAAAAACGCCGGAAAGCGAAGATCAACAAACACAAACGCCGGAAGAAGTTGCGCCTCAACCGCCACAAGAAGCGCACCTGGCAGAAGTAAGCGCCCCCGCGCTTGCCTTACGCTTCGGACGGCACAGTCCTGCCATGCGGGGCTGTGCCGTCGTTCTTGTCCGCGCCGCCACTCACCATGCGACCGATCGTTCTCCACTCCGTTGTCGCGCTCGCCGCGCTGGGTTTGTTGGCTGGCTGCGCGGCCCCGAAGAAGGCGCAGGCCCCGGCTCCGGTGCCGGCTGCCAAGGCCGCCGTCGCCAACGCCCCGCTGACCAAGGATGAGATGGAGAAGCGCGTCGAGGCGCTGGCACGCTTTGCGGCAGGCGTCAGCGGCGAGTTGCGCGAGCAGCCGGACGAGGCGCTCGACCAGTTCTACAAGTCCGTCCTCGCCGACCCGACGAACGAGCCGCTCGTCATTGACGTGGCGCGCCGGCTCATCCGCAAGAAGGAGTCCGAGAAGGCCATCGAGGTTCTCAGCAAGTGCGCCGAACAGCGCTCGGCCACCGGGTTTGTGGATGCCTTGCTGGGCATCGCCTACCAGCAGGCCGGCAAGACGGACCTCGCCATCGCCGCGAGCCGCAAGGCCATCGTCAAGCTGCCCAAGGCGCTCCTGGGCTACCAGAACCTCGCGACCATTTACCTCCAGACCAACCGGCCCAAGGACGCGCTCGCCGCGCTCGACGAGGCCGCCGCGCTCGGCGTGACCGAGATCAACTTCCTCCTCGAACTCGGCGAAGCTTACCGCAATTACGTCTCCGTCCAGCCGCGCCAGTTTGAGTCCGTCAAGGCCAAGGTCATGGCGATCATCGAGGCCGCCGCGAAGCTCGACCCCAAGGGCCAGAACCTCATCTTCCGCCTCGCCGAGCTGTTCAGCTTCGCGGGCGAATACAAGCGCGCCGCCGAGCTTTACGTGAAGCTGCTTGAGCGCTTCCCGAACCAGGCCATCCTGCGCAACCGCATCGTCGAGCTTTACCTCCGCGCCAACGACCTCAAGGCCGCGCAGGCCCAGCTCGACGCCCTCGTGCGCGACCAGCCCACGAACCCGCTCGCGCACTACTTCCTCGGGGCCATCGCCGCCGAGCAGAAGAACTGGGAGAAGGCCATCGAGTTTTACACCAAGACCATCCAGCTCAACGAGGGCGCAAAGCAGGAGTTCGAGCCGGTCTATTACGACCTCGCGGGCGTTTACATCACCAACGACGACGCGGAGGAGGCGCTGAAGCTGCTGGAGACGGCGCGCAAGAAGTTCAAGGCCACCTTCCTGCTGGAATTCTACTCCGCCCTCGCGCACAGCCGCTCCAAGGACTACGCGGCGAGCATCAAGCACTTCACCGCCGCCGAGCTGCTCGCCAAGCGCGACGAGCCGGAGCGGCTCACCGCCCTGTTCTTCTTCCAGGTCGGCACCGCCTACGAGCGGCACAAGGACTTCAAGCAGGCTGAAAATTATTTTCGCCAGTCCCTCAAGCTCGCGCCCGACTTCGCCGAGGCGCTGAACTACCTCGGTTACATGTGGGCCGAGCGCGGCGAAAACCTCACCGAGGCCCGGGCGATGATCGAGAAGGCCGTCAAGCAGGAGCCGGAGAACGCGGCCTTCCTCGACAGCATGGCCTGGGTGCTCTTCAAGCTGAACCAGCCCAAGGCCGCCCTCGAATACCAGCTCAAGGCCCTCAAGCACCAGAAGGAGCCGGACGCCACGCTGCACGACCACCTCGGCGACATCTACGCCGCGCTCAAGCAGCCCGAGCAGGCCCGCGCCCAATGGGAGCACGCCCTCACGATCGAACCCTCCGAGGCCATCCAAAAGAAGCTCAAGGCCGCCGCGCCGGCCAAGCCCTGACCGGCATGGAGCGGCGCTTCTCCAAGCACTACAGCGTGGCCGAGGCCCGCGCGCTCCTGCCCCAGCTCCGCGTCTGGTTCCCGCAGCTCCAGCGCCTCCGCCGCGACCTCGCCTCCTACGATCAGAGCACCGGCCCGCGCCTCACCGACGGTGATGACTTCGGCGGTGGCAAGGTCAACCAGTGGATTCGCAACCTGAGCGCGTTCAAGGAACTCCTTGAGGAGTTCAACCAGCGCGAAATCCAGGTCAAGGACATTGACCGCGGCCTGGTGGACTTCCCCGCCATCCAGGCCGGGCGCGAAGTCTTCCTGTGCTGGGAACTGGAAGAGGACGACATCACCCACTGGCACGACCTCGACAGCGGCTACGCCGGACGCGAGAGATTGTGAGCTTCCGGCGGTGGGGAGATCGCCAGCGGCTTGGGCGGGGCCAGCATCAGCCGGCACATGGCCTCCAATGACTTCTGCACCGTGTCCGTCGGGGCCTTGTTCATGATGCCGCGAAAGACGATGCGGTCCCGGATGCAGCCGCCCACCGTCGCGATTTCCATCGCCGAGGGGAACAAGCCGAGTGAGGAGACCCGCGTCAGCAGCCGGCCCAGAAACCCGACCTGGTCCGGCGCTTCCAGATGCGCCTCCAATTGCAGATCACTCCGGCGCGTGATGCGGAAACTGCCCAACTGCGGCGCGGCGAGCGTGGCCAGGTTGAACCGCTGCTGGGCCAGCGCCACGTAGTCGAGCGTCTCGGGCTGCAACTGGCTCTGCTGGAAATCCAGCGCGATGCGCGCGTCCCAGTCGAGCGCGTCATTCTGCAACGCGCGCCCGGACACGAGGGAGACCTGGCTCTCCGACAGCGCCCGCAGCAGATACGCCAGCCAGTGCGGATGGGAAAACGCGCCGCGCAACGCCACCTCCACGGAACCATCAGGCAGCCGTTGGACCAACGCGGTCGGAGTGATGGGCGGAGCCGAGGCGGACATGCTTTCCATTTTGAGTTGGGCAAACCGGTGCCTTCAACAAACAGCCCCTACGTGTGCCTGCGATTGCCGGAAACGCAAGGTGCAGCCCGCTCTGGCTGGATGAATTCTCTGCATCGCCTCCCCGCCCTTCAGTCATATCCCCTGTGGAAGGCACGGACAATTTCCCGCGCCACACCATTGAGGCTCGCGCAGCAGAATGGCGCAGCGGCAGCAAGCGCGCCACCGACGGCGCTGGATGAACCACCGGCTACTGCATCGGCAGCATCAACTCGACGCGCTTGCCGCCGCGCAGGACAGCGGCCTTGAGCTTCTGGCCGGGCCTGGTCTGCTGGAGGAGCTGGCCGATGAGTTCGCCCTCGGTGATGCGGGCGGACTGGCCGTTGAGTTCCACGAGCACGTCGTCCTTCTGGAAGCCCGCGTTCTTCGCGGCGGCGTGCTTGCCGTATTGGCCGAGGCCCTTCACGAACAGCCCGAGCTTGTCCTTCGCGAGGCCGCGCGTGAGGCGCTCCTCGTCGGTTAGGTCCACAAGCACCATGCCGCCGGTGGCCATGCCGCGCATGGGCCAGGTGCCGACACGGCGCGAGATGTCGGACTTCGCGCGCCAGCCGGCGGGCAGGGTGAGCGTCAGCGAGGTTTCTGATTTGCCACGTTTCACCTTCACCACCAGCGGGCCGGACTCCGGTGCGCGGTGCAATGCCCACGCGAAGTCCGCGATGGACAGTAGCAACTGCCCGCCGAGCATCGTGACTTGATCGCCGGCCTGCACGCCCGCCTTCGCCGCGATGCTGCCGGGCGCGACGGCCTTCACCTTCGCGATGTGGTCCGGCTCCAAGGTGGCTCCAATCGTTTCCGGCATGGGCATCGGATAGATGAGGTCGTTGGGCAGCGGCTTGCCCTGGTCGCGATAGTAGGAGCGGTAGGCATCGCCGATCTGATGGCAATGAACGCAACTGCCGACCACCTTGCCCTCCCAGTCGAGGTCGCGCTTGTATCTGCCGGCGAGCAGCGGGATTTCAACCGGCGTGGCGAAGGGCGTGGAGCCGCCCTGCTTGCCCACGAGCGCGGCCTTGTTCACTGGATAGGCCGTGTGGATGGCGAGCGCCGCCTCCAGCGAGCGCTGGTAGCCGGCGGTGGTTTTCTCCTGCGGGTCTTTCTGGTGCGTCCACGAGCCGTAGCGTCCGTAGAGCGTGCCGTCGGCATTGAAGAACAGCGTCGAGAAGGACAGGTCGTAGTCGAACTGGAACTTCGCCAGCTCGATGGCGTTGGCGTTGATGAGCCGCACGCAGACGAACTGGTCGAGCAGCGGCGTCAGCTCGGCGGTCGTGAGCACGCTGGCGTCGAGGCCCATGCAGGACAGGCACGGCACGCAGCGCAGCACGATGAGCAGCGGCTTGCCGGTGCGCCGGGCCTCGGCGAAGCCCTTCTGCCAGTCGTTGTAAATCCAGCGGGCGTCGTTCTGCATCTCGGCCTTGTCCTTGCGGACGGCCCCCTCGCGGTCCTTCACGGCCTCGGCCAACGCGGTGGAGAGCAGGCCGCTGACGACGAGCGGCACCATGAAACGAAAGATTGTCATAGGTTGAACCCTGTTCTGGACGATGACGGCTCCCAAAGGTTTCGGGCAAACTCAAGGGAGGTGCCGGATGGGAAGCCTCACCACTCCTCGAACTAACTGCTTCAGCTCACAACCGGATGATCTCCTCCATCCGGCGTTGAAGCCCGTCGAGCCGGTCGGCAATCTTGCGGAACTCCTTGCGCGTTTCGGCGTCCAGCTCGGCCTTGGCGGAATGTCCGTTGTCGGGCGCGACCTGTCGGAGCGGCGGCGTTGGCAATGAACGACTTTCGCTTTCGATCCGCGTGCGAAGCTGCGCGGACTCGGCGAGGAACTTCTCGGACAACTGGCGGAACCGCGCCTCCTGCTGGCGCAGCTCGGCGGCAAGTGATTCGCGGGCAACTTGCGCGGCGCGGGATTGTTCGGCGGCAAGCGCGCTGAGGTCGGAGCGCAGCTCGGTCGTGTTCGCGGCCTGCGCCTGCGCCGACGCGGTCACGGCCTGGCGGAGCGCCCCGACCTGCTCCTGAATCTGGCGCAGCTCCGGGAGCTGCACGGGCGCGGGCTGAACCTTCGCGGTGGCCGCCACCTCCTGCCGCAAAGCGCCCACCTGCTGGTCGAGCGCGCCCAACACACCGCTCGCCTCGGCCTGGGCGACGGCGACCTCGCCCGCGGTGCGGCTCAACGCCTCGATGCGTTCGTCCAACTGGCGCAGTTCGCCGCGCACAGCCTTGAATTCGGGCGTGAAGCTGGCCCCTTCGCGCAGGAGCTGCTCGGCCTGCTCCAGCGCGGGCCGCATCGCGCCGAGGCGCTCCTTCAATTCGTTCGTCTGCGCGATGACGCTGGAGTTGATCTTCTGCAGGCCGATGTGCGCGCGACCGAGTTGTTCAGCGAGGCGGCCAGCCTGCGCGCGGCGCTCGCGGCGCAGGGAGGAGGTGTGATGGATGAGCACCGCCCCGAACAGCAGCACGGCGAAGTTCAGCACGAGCAGCAGCGCGCCCAGATGGGCGTTCAGGGCGGTGAGCGCGTCGTTCATCGTGGTGCCGGATTCTGTTTTGCGAGGCCGGCAAAGCAAGGAGTTTCCCGGCGCACGCGGCTGGGGTTCCGGGCCTACCCGATCGGGCGCTTCCAGATCGGGACCACGCGCTTCATCTCGTCAATGAGCCACTGGCACGCGGCGAACGCCTCACCCCGGTGCGGCGCGACGATCTCCACCCAGAGCGACGGCTCGTTGACCCGCACGACGCCGAGGCGATGGACGAGCCGGACGGATTCCACCGACCAGCGGCGCTCGACCTCGTCGAAGAGCAGATGGAACTGATGCTCGGCCATCGGGCGGAAGCACTCGTATTCGATGGCGGCGATGGGCTGGCCCTCCTCGCTGCCGCGCACCACGCCGCTGAAATACACCGCCGCGCCCATGCTGCCGGTCATGCGCCGTGCGGCGACGAGGGCAGGCTCATCAATCGGGTCGGGGGAGATAGTGAGGGAACGCTGCAAATGGTCAGTAATCAGTGTTCAGTTTCCAGTGGCGCATCAACCGCCTTGGACAGGCGGGAACAGGCTGACTTCGTCGCCGTCCTTCAGCACGTAGTCGCGGCCCTGATACTCAACGCCGACAGCGATGAGCGTGGAGTTCTGCATTGTGACGAGTTTCGGAAAACGGGCGTGGAGACGTTGAACCAAGTCACCGATGGTCGCGCCAGCCGTCAGTTCTTCGCTGGTCTGCGCGCAGCCGGTGAGGTCTTTGAAGTAGGACCAGAATTGGATTCGGACAGTCACGGCGAGAGTGTAAAACGTAATGCGTAATGCGTAAGGGCGGTGGGCTTCAGGTTACGTTTTACGCATTACGTTTTACTTCCCATACATCTCCGGTTTGAGCACGCCGACGAACGGCAAGTTCCGATACCGCTCCGCGTAGTCCAGCCCATAGCCGACGACGAAGAGGTCGGGAATGTCGAAGCCGGCGTAGTCGGCCTGGACGTTCTCCGCGCGGCGGGCGGGCTTGTTCAGGAGCACGCAGGTCTTGATCTGCCGGGGGCGGAGCTGCTGGAGCTTGGCGATGACGGCGGTGAGCGTCTTGCCGGTGTCGAGGATGTCGTCCACGAGCAGCACATCGCGGTCGCGGACTTCGAGGCGGAGTTCCTTCGTGAAGACCAGCTCGCGCGAGACGGTGCCGCTGCCGTAGCTGGAGACGCCCATGAAATCGAGACGCAGCGGCATGTTCAGGCTGCGGATGAGGTCGGCGAGGAACATGACCGTGCCGTTGAGCAGCGAGACGACCACGAGGTCGCGCCCGGCGAAGTCCCGCTCGATGCGCTTGGCCAACTCGCGCACGCGGCGGTGGATTTGCGTGCGGCTGATGAGGACGCACTCGAGTTCCTTGCGGAGGCGCGGCGGGGCGCGGCGGACGAGGGAGAGGGGCGCGGGCTTCTTCACGGGGAAGTCACTTCGCAGGCGGTGGCACCACGGGCTTCGCGAGAGGTGGCGCGCCTTCGGCCTGCCGGGTGAAGGCCACGAGCAGGAGCAGGAACAGCGCGCTGGCCATGGCCGCTGCCGTCACGTAGAGGCCGGTGACGGGCGGCTCGTAACGGAACTCGACCGTATGTCTGCCGGCGGGCACTGGCACGCCGCGCATCAGGTAGTTGCAGCGCAGCAAAGTCGCGGGCTGGCCATCCACGGAGACTTTCCAGTTGGGCGAATGCTTGTCGTTGAGCAGCAGCACGGACGGCGCGACGGCAGACGCTTCGAGCTGGATGCGCTTGGGCGCGTAGGCGACGAACTTCACCTCACCGGCATTGGTGCCGGGATCGTTCGTCGCGGCGGGGAGCGGCGACGAGACGAGGACCATGTCCTGCGGCTTGAAGGCCGGGTTGGCGAGCCGCGCTAGGATTTCCGTGTCGTTCGTCATCACCTGCCAGTGCGGGTAGAGCTTCGCGCGCGGGAGCGCGCCGGTGAACTCGATCAGCGCGAACTGCCCGGGGCCGTTGGTGACGACGGTGACTTGATCGAGGCGGGTCGCATTGCCCACGCCGGGCTTGGCCACGATGTCGAACGGCGTGTGGATGCGGAAGCGGTTTTGTCCGGGGTCGAGCTGCGTGCCGATGGAGTTGAGGAAATTGGTGCCGTTCAGCCCGAAGATGAACCGCGTGTTGGTCAGCTCCCACAGCCGGGCGAGCGTCTCCGCCCGGCCCAGGAAGGTTTCCCGGTAAGCCTTGTTCTCGGCCGTGGAGCGCGGCTCCTGCGTGATGTCGAGGCACTGGATGTTGTTGTAGAGGAAAAGGTGCTGCGTCCACTCCATCCCATAAAGCTGCTGGAAGACGGCGAACTGGCTGATGTTGAAGGGCAGCGACTGCACGCGCCGCTCGTAGGGGGTCTGCTTGAGCAGCTCGATGATGGGGTTGCTCGCGTATTTCTCCTGGTAGTTCCAGTAGATGATCCACGGCGTGTTCGCGCGGGCGAGGTCCACGGCCAGCAGCAGGCCCAGCGTCACGCCCGCCCACCGCACGCGCGCGCCGGACCAATAGCCGCTCAGGGCCACGGCGACCGCCCCGGCGGAGAGCGCGAGGAAGAACACAAACCAGCCGACCTCGCCGACGCTGTGCGAGGCGATGGCCTTGGCCATGTCCTCGCTGAAGGCGACCGAGACGAGGTGCTTCTCCAGCTCCTTGCGCGCGGAGCCGTAGAGCAGCAGGCCAAACATGCCGAGCGCGGCCAGTCCGAAGGTGGCCAGCGTCCAGCGCCGCTCGAAGCCGGTCACGGAGTTCCACCAACTGCCAACCTGGTCGGTGAGCCTGCCCGGCTCGGTGGCGGCGGGCTTGATGAACTGCTTCGCCAGCGCATGCAGCCCGTAGCCGCAGAGGACGATCAGCGCGAGGTGAAAGGGGTGCATGAACTTCACCGGGTTGCGGATGGTCGAGGCGTAGGGCAGCGAATAGAAGAGCTTGTAGAAGGGCGCGTGCCTGCCGAAGGCGAAGAGCAACGAGAGGAGCGCGATGCCCGCCCAGAACCAGACGAGCCGCCGCTCGACCTCCGTGAATGCGCCGGCCTGCGAGCGGGCGGCCTGCGCAAGGGCAAAGGCCGCCAGGAGCACGACCAGCACGCCCCCGTATTCGCCGGAGCCGGAATGACGGAAGAGCGTGGGGTTGGCGAGCGCGGCCTTGGCTTGGGCGTCGCCTTTCGCCGCCGCTTCCTTGAGTTGGGGCAGACCGGGATTCTGCCCGACCGATCCCCAATACGCGCCGCCATCGGGCGTGTCCATGCGGTAGCCGAACAGGCCGGGGATCAGAACGCGCAACGCCTCGATCTTCGGCAGGCTCCAGGTCGTCGCCTCGCTGTAACGGCGCGCGCGCGTCTCCTTGTCCTGCGCCATGCCGATGACGCCCTTGACCTGCGTGCTGATGAGCGTGCCGAGGGTGTAAGTGGCGATGAAGCCGGCGCACAAGGCCACGACGGCCACGCGGCCCAGGCCCTGCATCACGCGCTCGCCGGGCGTGCCCGGACCGGTGGCCCAGGCCAGCCAGAGGGCGAACGCCGCGACCACGAGGCTGAAAATCGCGCCGGTGTCGAAGCCCTCCATCACGCCCAGGCCGGTGGCAAAACCGGCCAGCATCACGAACGCCCAGGTGCGGCGGCGGTTCGTTGCCATGAGGGCCGCCAGTGCCAGGAAGACCGCCGCCGTGCCCAGCACCCAGATGGAAAGGCCCCACGCCGCGACCGAGAAACGGTCGCCGTTCAGCGCCGCTGCAATGCCTCCGACCGTGCAGACCCAGGGCGCGAAGCCGCATTGGCGGAAGAACACCCAGGCCGCGCAGCCGAGCAGTAGCAACGAGAGCGGGACGATGACCTTCGCATACGCGACCGGGCTGAGGACAACGCAGAGGAGGTTCGAGAGGCTGGGCGCGGAGGCGACGCCCTCATTGCCCACCCAGTTCAGGTCCATCCACACGCCGGTCATGGCCGCCGGCATCCGGCCCGCCGCGGATTCCGCCGCGCCGAGCGGGCCGTCGTTCGCGAAGTGGACATGGTCGGGCAGGAAACTCCGGGCGAAGAGCAGCGCCAGCACGGCTGCCAGCGACGCCACCAGCGCGAGGAAAGCGGCACGCCCGTTCTGCACGGGCGGCGGGGCGGTGGGCGGAGTCGGGTTCGCCATAGCAAGGCCGGCCGGCGCTTCGGCCAGCCGACGCGCGACGGTAACGGAACCGACCTTGCTTCCAAGCGGAAACTCGGACCGCCATCACGCGCGACACCCCCGCTCCGCCGACGCAGGCTCCTCCCCCGCTGCCACGACTGCCCTACTGTGCGGCGATCACCTGCGCTGCGGGAACCAGCGGCAACTGCACCGTCCGCACCCCGCGGAGGTGCCGGTGGCAGTTCACGCAACTGATGGTGAGCTGGAACCACGCGAGCGACGCGGCGTCCACGTTTTCCGAGCGCGCGGCCTTTTGCAGCGACTCGGCGTGACGGCGGAACTCGGCGGTGTATTGCTTGTATTCCGGGGTCTGCCGCGCCTGCCAGCCGGCGACCTGGCTCAACGCCGCGAGCTTCTGCGCGTGCGTGGAGATCGTCGCGAAGTTCTCGGTGGCGATGCCTTCGAGCACCTTCTGCGAACTCTCCAGCTTGGCCTTCATCACCTCGCGCGTGGTGATCTTGGGATCGTTCGGCGCGACGGTGGCGGCAAAGCCGGCGAACAGGACCGCGCCCAGCACGGTCCCGAGGATGATTTTCGTTTTCATAAGACAACTCCGGCTGCGCGCCCGTGCCCAAGCCGTGGGGCGGGCGCAGATTTCGCTGGCTCCACCGCCGCGCTCCGCTCACGCCGTGAAGCCGAAGCGGAAATGCTCTTCCTCCGGCTTGATGCCCAGCGTCGCACACAGGTGCCGCGAGGCGAGCACGCCCGCCGCCGTCTTGAGCATCTTGTCGGATTCATGGCGCGGGAGTTCCAGGCCGTCGTGACGGAGCGCATGGAAGCGGTAGCCGTGCTCCAGCACATGCACGAGAAACTCCTCGGCGGCCACGGGGTCGTCCGTCTGGTAGTGGTTCACATGGGCGTTCCGCCCTACGTGCATGGCGTATTCGATGTGGTATTTCGCAAGCATAAGCCTGTTCAGTTAAGGTTCTTGGCGCTGCTGACCGACTGGTGAACTCGCTTCGCCCAGTCCCGGAAAATGTCGCGGGCCGCCGGCAGCGCCTCCTGCCAGTCGAGACTCACGTTCACCGTGTCTCGCTGGGGCAGGCGGGCTGGCAGCGGCCAGCGACCGTCTGACTTCGCCTCGACTGGACGGAACCGGCTGTCCAGCCGCATCTCCATCTGCGCTCTGTCCTCGTCGTAGCCCGCGTCGCCGGTGGCCAGCACCTCGACCGCACCGCTGGGAGTTGCCAGCGTCTCCACGACCTCGCTGATGGAGAGGACTCGTCTCATATGGCGTGACCTTGGAGCCTGAGTGCGCGCCCGGCTCACCGCTGTTTGCCCAAGGCTCGCCCAGATTTGCAAAGCAGGGAAACCTCGTGGCACTGCGAAGGAGTCCTCTCATTAGCACCCGGCTTTAGCCGGGTGTGACTGGCGGGAGCGGACGCAAACCGATTCAACGGTTTGCCCGGATGCCAATGGGCCTCGCAGCGAAAGCCGTTGAAACGGCTTGGCTCTCTTCTGCGACGCCAACACCGGGCTGAAGCCCGGTGCCAATGAGAGGCAGACGTTGATTCGCGAAGTCTGCGGTAAGTTCGCCTCCATTGCCGTGCCGAACTTGAACGCCTACGCTTCGCGCAAAGTCTGTTCACCATGCACCGCTGCGCCACCCGCTGCCTGTCGTTGGTCCTGCCCGCGATTCTGTTGCTTGCCCTCCCCTGCCCCGCCGCCGTCAGCCACGGCTTCCGCGTGCCGGACGGCTTCGAGGTTTCGCTCTACGCCGGCGACGACCTCGCGCATGACATCTTCTCCATGACCACCGATGCGAAGGGCCGCATCGTCGTCGCGGGCAAGGACTACGTGAAAATCCTCCACGACACCGACGGCGACGGGAAGGCCGACCAGGCCACGCTCTTCGTGAAGGCCAGCAAGACCGGCGCGCACGGAATGTATTTTGACGGCACCGACCTCCTCATGAACGGCGACGGCGGCATCCGCCGCTGGCGCGACACGGACGGCGACGGCGTGGCCGATGGCGAGCCGGAGTTCTGGCTGCGCACCGAGCGCGACGGTGAGCACTCGGCCAACGGCATCGTGAAAGGCCCGGACGGCTGGTTCTACCTCATCTGCGGCAACGACGCCGGCATCTCCGCCGAACACGCGAAGCTCCCCGGCTCGCCCATCAAGCAAGTCAACGCCGGCGCGCTCGTCCGCATCTCGCCCGACGGCAAGACCAGCGAAGTCCTCGCGCACGGCTTCCGCAATCCCTACGACATTGA
>Ga0172367_10005150_pt1 | contig 15910 bp, 14 predicted proteins | sample Lak10m_FD_114542 | JGI IMG/M metagenome (GOLD analysis project Ga0172367, IMG submission 114542) | Freshwater microbial communities from Kabuno Bay, South-Kivu, Congo - kab_022012_10m | ecosystem: Environmental > Aquatic > Freshwater > Lake | place: Democratic Republic of the Congo: South-Kivu...
AATATCGGCAGCAGGTGTCTGAGGAATGGAACCGTCGCATACGCCTTGCAATGGAAACAACAGGTGGCATCATCGAGCCGATGGAGGTGGTCATAACCTGCAAGGATGGATCAAAAAAGAATATTGTATGGGGCTATTGTGCTTCTAGTTACAAGAATTTTTCCTTTGGCCTGGACATCACCGAACGCAAGGTCTTGGAAACCCGCCTCGAGCAGGCCAAGGTCGCTGCAGAAGAATCTAATGTTGCCAAGGGTGCCTTCCTGGCAAACATGTCGCACGAAATCCGAACTCCTCTGAATGCCATCAGCGGCATGACCCACCAGTTGCAACGCTCGGGTCTGACAAGCCAACAAACCGAAATGCTGGACAAAATCTAAACTGCCGGGAATCACCTCCTCGAGGTGATCAATAACATCCTCGACCTTTCCAAGATTGAAGCGGGCAAATTTGCTCTTGACGACCAGCCAATAAATTTCGAAACGCTACTCGGTAACATCGAATCCATGCTTGGCCAGAAGGCCAAGGACAAGGGACTGAACTTTGAAATCCAAACAACTTCACTGCCCAATTACCTCGTTGGCGATGCTACTCGGCTCCAACAGGCCTTGCTTAATTTCATCAACAATGCCATCAAATTTACTGAGCATGGACACGTTACACTTCGCGTCTATGAGGAAGCGCAGACAGAAGAAACCGTTACCGTACATTTTGAAATCGAGGATAGCGGCATTGGGATATCTCCCGAAGCTCTCACCAAACTTTTTGATGCCTTTGAACAAGCTGACAACAGCATGACCCGTAAGTACGGCGGCACAGGACTAGGATTGGCAATTACCAAAAAAATTGCCAACCTTATGGGAGGTACAGTAGGGGCAAAAAGCGTAGAAGGTAAAGGCAGTACATTCTGGTTTACTGCAACCCTCAGGAAATCCAATCATATACCTACCCCGCTTACGAATGATAAGGTTGAGCCTGCTCATTCAGAGATACAGCAACGTCATGCTGGCACACACATACTTCTGGTAGAAGACGAACCAATCAACCGGGAGATTGCACGTTTTTTACTGGAAGACATCGAACTCATAGTCGACACGGCGGACGATGGTCTGCAAGCCATTGAAATGACCATCTCGAGCAATTACGACTTGATCCTGATGGATATGCAAATGCCAGAGGTTGATGGTTTGGAGGCAACGCGCCGAATTCGGCACATTCAGGGCTATGCAGAGATACCCATCTTGGCAACGCCGGCCAATGCTTTCATCGAGGACAAAATAAAATGCTTTGATGCCGGAATGAACGATTTCATCACAAAACCAGTCCAACCCCATGTTCTTTATGAAGTTTTACTGAAGTGGTTGGACAATAATAACCCGAACAATCTGTCCTCCGGTGATACCTGACGTTAAGCCACACACAGTTCGACGGGCTGAAATAGACGGCTAGTTTATTACCTACACTGCACCCCATAAATTGTATTTCACCGATAGCTTTAGCTTACCTGTACTCTCACTATCTAAAAATTGCATATGAATATGTATTTTTGTCATTAAAGCTTATTGGCGGCGGCTGATATAGTATTTTCAACTTCAAGAAACTAAAGGATTTTTTCGTAATGAATTTGCTGTATACCGCTTCCGGTTTTGCTGTTGGGCTTTTGGTAGGTGTCACCGGTGTAGGCGGCGGGTCGTTGATGACGCCCTTATTGGTGTTTTTGTTTGGCTTTAAACCTGCTGTTGCAGTAGGAACCGACCTAATCTATGCCGCCATTACCAAAACCGCCGGGGTGTTTGTGCATCATGGCAAACATCGCTCTGTTGAATGGCATATCGTCGGCTTGCTGGGGTTGGGTAGTTTACCGTTTGCCGGTATCACATTATATGTGCTAAAAAATCTGATGGCGGTTGATAAAGATATCACCGGCATGATTACCTTTACCCTGGGTGTGGCGTTGCTGTTAACCGCATCAGCTTTGCTGGTACGCAGTGTATTGCTGCACAGAGCCGCAAAACTGCAACCCCTTGAAGACGAACAGAGCACTGTCGATAACAGCGGTCGTTTTTCGCCACGTTGGGAAAAAGTGGCTACGGTTTTCACCGGGGCTGTTCTAGGCGTTTTGGTTACCTTGTCTTCCGTAGGGGCGGGAGCGCTGGGCACGGTGGCGTTGTTATTTCTCTATCCCCGCATGTCTACCTTGAAAATAGTTGGCACTGATCTGGCACATGCCATTCCATTGACAGCAGTGGCTGGCTTGGGCCATCTCAGCTTAGGTAATTTCGATCTGCAATTATTGGGTAGTTTGTTGTTGGGCTCCGTGCCCGGCATCTGGATAGGCAGTCACTTGAGCGCCAAAATCCCCGAACATTATTTGCGCCCGGTTCTGGCAACGTTGTTGTTTGTGATTGGTTTAAAATTTGTGATGGTCTAACTTGATAAACCACAATCGGCTCAAACCCGGCTGCGGTCATTGAATCAATAATTTATTTGACCGCACGTATCACTTTGATCATATCGCTGCTGCTGGGATCAATAAAAATACTGCGAAACTGACAGGCCTGAACATTTTTAATGGTTTGTCGATTGATATTGGCCCCCACCAGCCGCAACACCAATGGGTTTAAAAAATTCATCAGTATGGCCATGAATTTATTGGAACTTAACACATGCTCTAACAACAATAGTTGGCCGCCTGGCTTCAGCACTCTGTAAATTTCTTTCAGCCCTTTTCTGGGCGATGGCACCGAACAAAACACAAAACTGGCGACGACAGTATCAAAGCTGTTATCGGCGTAGTACAAGCGCTGCACATCCATTAAATCCAGATCGACCTGAATCTGTTTGCGTTCGCGCTTGCGTTGCGCCTGTTCCAACATTTTCGGGCTGAAATCGATGGCGGTCATACGGGCAAATTCCGGGTAAAAACCAAAGTTTTTACCCGTACCCACACCCACTTCCAGGATATGCTCGCCATCGGCCATAGCCCAGAGCTTCTTACGTAAGCGGCGGAAAATCAGGCCTTCGAGAAAGCCTTCCAGGCCATCAAACCAAGGCGCCAGCCTGTCATAGCGCTGGCGGATTTCATCTCCGCTCACCGTCATGGTTAAATTTCCAGCTGCTGAATGCCGTCCAGATACCATTTTGGCTGTTTGCTACTGATGGGTTTGGTGAAATGCCAGACTTCACGCACTTGCTCGGTTTCACCCTCATCTTCCCGCATCAGGCTGTCGAACAGCACGGCCGCTTCAAGTTCAGTACCTTGCTCGCGAACTTCCAGCAACTCTGCAGTCAGTTTCAGGATTTCAGTTTTGTTATTGGCACTGGAGCTGCGCAATTGATCCTGAATTTCGGCAAACACTTTATCTGTCGTCAATCCGCGGATGGCCGCCAAGTCACGGCTATCCCAAGCCGATTGCAAATAACGATACGCACTTTCAGCACCGGCCAGAAAAGCGGCTTGATCGAAATCGGCAGGCACCTGGTTGCTAACAGAAACCGAGTTAATGCCTGACGTAGCCGCATTTTTGCCAAACAGTAAATCCGTATTAAAACCCGCTGAATTACTTCCCGTAGCCGGGGTGTTGTAATCATTTGGCGTCACTGTGTCGGAATGATTGGTTCTGCCATAGGCATTGCCTGCCACCGGTTGAGTTTGTCTGCCTTTGAATAAACGAAACAACAAAAATGCAATCCCGGCAAAAACCAGCATGTCCATCATATTCAGATTCTCAAAAGCCCCGCCAAAAAACATCGAGCCCAACAAGCCGCCCAAAGCCAAACCGCCCAGCATCCCCATCAATCCACCTCTACCTGCCCAACCCTGACGAGCAGCTTGATTTTGCGCTGCCGCTTGTTGCTGGCTGGGTGAACGTGTCGGCTGGCTGGTCGCGCCCGGTGTGGTGGATCGTTGATAAGGTGCGCTGTAACTTGGTTTACTCCCAAAAGAACGTCCGCCCCCCATACGCTTGGCTTGAGCTTCCTGAATGCCGCTCATCAGCAATGTCATAGCAAGGAAAATTGTGGCAAAAATGCCGATTTTTCTGTTCATGGTGTGTGTTACCTCTAGTGAAAACGGTTTACTTATAATTAGGTTTAGACGTGTAATTTCAAGTAGAATAGCTTTTCGCTGGTTTCTCCACAACTACTGTCTTTTTTGATAGCAAACTCACAGACATTCCGACTCCTATAATGGTTGCATTGATTCGTCAATTTTTAGTGTTGTTGCTGGTATTGCTGCAATTTGCAGCCCCACTGGTGCACGCCCATGTTGACGAAATGGGAGGTAAAAATGGCTTTCACTTACATGAATTTGAAAGCATAACATTGCCATCGGATAGCTGGCTGGACTCAGCCCATGCTTATTCAGTCGGTGTGCAATCGGCTATTGTCGAATTAGGTGCTGCAATCCAGCATCAACCCTCTGAACTGGATGACGATGATGCCACTGGGCTTTATTATCTCACTGAACTGGTAGCCGCTTTACCCGCTCGGCAGTGTCTGAAAGTCATCAACTTTTCGCCGCAACAGGCTCAATTTAAGACACCGCATTTTCTCAGTCAAAACCTGTCCCGCGCCCCACCGCTTTAATCCTCAATATCTCAGTTCTCTGGTCGTGTAATGATCGTGACCACCCTTCAGCACTTTATTGATGCCTCCTACAGGCATTTTGGAGACCGATATGACAGCTTCAAGTCATATTCAATATTTTTTGCCCTTTGTGTGGCTAACATGCATGCCTTGCGCGATCACAAACTTGGCGGCACAACCTGTTGATACCCCCCCTGTATCACTCACTGAAAACTTAACGGTAGAACACCTGGATCCGGTTGAAATTGATCCAGCACTGACGCTAGGCCAGCTGTTAGAAGAAACCCTGGAAAAATATCCAGACAGACTGATCAATGAAGCCTTAGCTCAAGAGGCCGATGCGTTACAAGAGCGCGGCGATAGCTGGCTGGCTGGTTCAACTGCCTTAGCAGTTGATTATGCGGATGGCCGCATCTCAAACGACAACGGTTCTCGCGACGCCACAGCCAAACTGGAATTTACCGTTTGGAATTGGGGACAACGCTCTGCGGCGCAAAACGTTGCCGAGCAAGCACAAACTTCTGCGGCCAAACAATCGGCTGCGGTCAGGCTGGAAGTGGCTGGGCTGGTCCGTGAGGCTCTTTGGACAATGGCACTGGCAGACAATCGTTTGCAGCAAGCGCAAATCACCATGGATATCTCCAAAAAGCTACTGGAAAAAGTCGAGCGCCGAGTCGAACTGGGCGACTTGCCGCGGGCAGATTTGTTATTGGTGCAAAGCGAGCACCTGCAAAACCAAACCTTGTTGACCCAGGCAGAAGCCGAATTGATGCACAGCCGAAAAAGCTACGCCAATCTGACTCAAACCACTCGCATACCAGCCAATTATCAAGAATCGTTGAGTCCATTAGAGACCGTCCAGCCCAACCACCCGATGCTGGAAGCGATTAACGCCGTTATTGCCCGCAAGCAGGCTGACATTGAATGGAGTAAGCATACCGACACCATCAACCAACCCAAAGTCAGCATTGGATCGACGAATACCTGGGATCAACGCGACAGTGGTGACATTCACAGCGCCAATGTCGGCGTCGTCATTCCGTTTGGTCATAGCACTTATGACGCCCCGGAAATAGCGGCTGCCCATCTGGAAATGAACAAAGCATTGGCGCAACGCGAACACTTGCAGCGCTTGCTGGAGAAAAATCTGCATGAAGCCGAGCATGGTTTGGAAGTCACCCGTGCCGAGCTGACGATAGCCAAACAATTGAAAGATATCGCCGAACAACATCTGAAAATGATGCAAATCAGTTTCGAAGCCGGAGAAATCAATTTGCTGGACTTATTGAAAATTCAGTCGCGCAGCCTGGAAGCCATGCGTAATGCCAAACTGCAGGAGATTACGTTGCAACGAAATATCGCGCTCTATAATCAGGCCGTTGGAGTCATGCCATGAGAAAAACCCTTTTCAGTCTTTTGTTAATGGGCGCTAAAGCTGTTTGCGCAGAAGACATGCAGGTTCGAATGTCTGCCGAGCAAATTAGTAATTTGTCTATTAAAGTGGCATTGCTAGCCCCCAGTCAACAAACCCCCTTGCTATCCGCTCCCGCCAGAGTGGTAGTGCCCGCTAATAAAGAAGTTTTATTAACTGCCACTCAGTCAGGTTTGTTGTCCCAATTAAACGCCAATATCGGCGATAAAGTACAAAAAGGTCAAGCGCTGGCAATAATTCACAGCCCCGAACTGGTCGCCTTGCAACAACAGTTTCTGACTACACGCAGTGAATTGAATCTGGCGGGACTTGAAAAGCACCGCGACCAAAAATTATTGCAGGAAGGCGTAATTGCAGAAAGACGCTGGCAGGAAACCCAATCCCTGCATAGCAGCAAGGCTGCAATAGCCGACGAAGCCCGTCAACTGCTATTGATGGCTGGTATGTCTGCAAGCGAGATAGAAACACTGGCCAAGACCCATAAACTCAGCAGCTTGCTGACAGTACGGGCCCCCATGAGTGGTGTTGTTCTCGAACGTCTGGCCACACTAGGCTCCAGGCTGGACATACAATCACCTTTATATCGTATTGCTGACTTATCAGAGCTATGGTTGGAAATCAACATTCCTCAAGAAAGACTACAGCAAATACGAGTGGGTGATTCTGTTGAAATCGCGGACTCTGGGATTGGCGCTAAAATCAGTTTACTCGGGCAAAGTGTCAATCAGGACAATCAAACCGTTTTAGCCCGTGCTGTCATTCAGGGAAACCCCGGGGCTTTGCGTGTCGGGCAAAACCTGAACGTCCGACTGATGCAGGATAGTCAGCATCCCGGCTTTAAAGTACCTAATTCGGCCATCGCCCAGAATGCCGGACACAACTATGTTTTCGTTCGCAATGCAGAGGGCTTTGCGGTGACCGAAGTCAATGTGGCTGGTAAGCAGGAGCAAGACACCATCATCTATGGGCCGCTGGGTCATCAGACCGAAATTGCCGTACAGGGCGCCGTGGCTTTAAAAGCCACCTGGCTAGGCTTGGGCGGTGGTGAATAATGAGAAATCTGATCCGCTTTGCGCTGTCACAGCGCTTGATGATTTGTTTATTCGTTTTATTACTGGCGGGTGGCGGCTATTTTGCATTTAAAAATATCCCGATAGACGCCTTTCCGGAAGTATCACCGACTCAGGTCAAAATTATCGTCAAAGCCAATGGCATGACGCCGGAGGAAGTCGAAACCCGAATTACTGCACCTATCGAAGTCGAGATGTTGGGTATTCCGCATCAGACCATGTTGCGCTCATTGGCCAAATACGCTATTACCGACATCACCCTGGATTTTGAGGAAGGCACGGATATTTATTGGGCTAGGCAACAAGTCGCCGAACGATTGAACGGGATTTGGGGAAACTTACCCGCTGGCATTGAAGGTGGTATTGCTCCCATGACCACACCCTTAGGTGAGATGTTCATGTTTTCCGTTGAAGGCGGCAACCTGAGTTTGATGGAACGTCGCGACTTACTGGATTGGGTGATTCGTCCGGCGCTGCGCCCGGTTCCCGGCGTAGCGGATGTTTCACCGCTCGGTGGACTGGTGCGCAGTTTTGAGGTAATTCCCAATAACGCCAGCATGGCCAGTCGCAATATCAACATGGAGCAATTGATTAGTGCCCTGGAAAAAAACAATCGGAATGACGGTGCCGGACGATTGTCAGAAGGTGAAGAAGCCTTGATTGTGCGTGCCGAAGGACGCATCAAAAACGAACAGGATGTTAAAGTCATTGTGGTAGCGCAAAATAACGGTTTGCCGGTGCGTGTAGAAGATATTGCCGAAGTCAAAATCGGCTCCATGACACGCTATGGCGCGGTCAGCAAAGACGGGCAAGGTGAAGCGGTCACTGCTGTGATTTTAAGTCTGCGTGGCGCCAACGCCCGGCAAACCGTTGAATTGATCCAAAACAAACTCAACGAATTAAAACCCAGTTTGCCTGAAGGTGTGCAAATCAATGTGTTTTACAATCGTGGCGTGTTGGTCGGTAAAGCCGTGGATACCGTTAGCCATGCGCTGTATGAGGCGATTGTCTTGGTCGTTGTCCTGCTGATCCTGTTTTTGGGGGATTTGCGAGCCGCATTGACCGTGGCGCTGGCTTTACCTATGGCGGCCTTGATTACTTTTATTTTAATGCAAGCATTTGGTATGTCGGCCAATTTGATGAGTCTGGGCGGTCTGGCCATAGCGATAGGTATGCTAGTGGATGGCGCTGTCGTTGTGGTTGAGAACATCATTACACAAATGGCGGATCATGAAAAATCCGAACGCTTACCCCGTCTGCATGTGATTTATCGCGCTACCCGAGAAGTCGCAGCTCCCGTCACATCCGGGATTTTAATCATCATTATCGTTTTTCTACCGTTATTAACCTTGCAAGGGCTTGAAGGCAAATTGTTCGGCCCGGTAGCCTTGACAATAGTATTTGCCTTGAGCGGATCGCTAATTTTGTCCTTGAGTGTGATTCCGGTGCTGGCTTCATTTTTGTTGAAAAATGTCTCGCATGAAGAACCCTGGTTACCCCGGCATTTACAGCGTCTGTACGAACCCATGCTGGCCTGGAGTCTTGAAAACAGCAAAAAGATTTTTGTTGCTGCTGGAATATTATTGACTTTGACAGTGGCGGCATTCACGCAAATCGGCAGCACCTTTATGCCTACCATGGACGAAGGTGACATCATTGTGCAATTGGAAAAATTGCCTTCCATCACTTTAAAAAGTTCAATTGAGCTGGATGGACAAGTTCAGAAGAATATTCTTGAACACATACCGGAAGTCAAAACCATCGTCGCCAGAGCCGGCAGTGATGAATTGGGTCTGGACCCGATGGGCTTAAATGAAACGGATACCTTTTTAGTGTTAAAGCCCAAGGAAGAATGGCGCATGAAAACCAAAGAAGAATTGATAGAAGCCATTCGTAAAGTCATGTCGCATACACCCGGCATTTCCTTTGGTTTTACCCAGCCTATTGAAATGCGGGTATCGGAGATGTTGACGGGAACACGTGGCGATGTAGCTGTGAAATTATTCGGCCCTGACTTGGATATTCTGAATCACAAAGGTGAAGAGATCGAAGCGGTGCTGAAATCCATTAGCGGCTCCAGCGATGTATTTATGCGCAAAAACGAAGGCATGCAGTTTCTGCAACTGAGCATAGATAGGCAAGCAGCGGGGCGCTTTGGTCTGGATGGCGATAGCATCGAGAATATGCTCCGCGCCCAGATCGAGGGCTTGCAACTGGGCATTGTGCAAGAGGGCATCAAAAAAACCCCATTGTTATTACGCGGTGATAGCAATACCGCCAATTTTGATAATTTGCAGATTACCTTGCCCGATGGCGGCCATGTGCCCATCACGGCATTGGCTAAAATCCAGCAAGTCGAGGGTGTGGTGTCGATTGGTCGTGAAAAAGGTCAGCGCTTTGTGGTGGTCCGCAGCAATGTGGATGGGCGTGATCTGGTGGGGTTTGTCGATGAAGCTCGCAAACTGGTAGCTGAAAAAGTTACGCTGCCCGCAGGCTATCGGGTTGAGTTCGGCGGCCAATTCGAGAATCAACAACGTGCGGCAGCAAGATTAGGTTTGGTGATACCCGTATCGCTGGGCTTGATATTTTTATTGTTGTTCTCCACCTTCGGTTCGGTCAAACAAGCGGTGCTGGTGTTATCGAATATTCCATTGGCGATGATAGGCGGGGTGTTTGCCTTGTGGTTATCCGGCGAATATTTATCAGTGCCTGCTTCAGTGGGCTTTATCGCCTTGTTGGGGATTGCCGTGTTAAATGGCGTGGTGATGGTCAGTTATTTTAATCAGCTTTGCGCAACCGGCATGAATTTGGCTCGGGTGGTGATTGTCGGCTCCACTCGACGTTTACGTCCGGTGTTGATGACCGCCAGTATTGCCGCTTTTGGTTTGATACCTTTGCTATTCGCTTCTGGACCAGGTTCGGAGATTCAACGTCCTTTGGCCATCGTGGTCACAGGTGGCCTAGTGTCATCCACTTTTTTAACGCTGATCTTATTACCTATTTTGTACAAACGATTCGGACAAAACCAGGAGCAAGCAGCATGACGCATGATACATATCTGGTCACCATCAACGTCTCACCCAGCCTTGAAGAAGCCATGGTGGACTGTTTGCTGACCTTTGAAACCGCACAGGGATTTTCCAGTTTTCCGGTTAGTGCCCATGATCATCGCAATCAGGGTTTGTCATTAAACGAACAGGTAACAGGACGACAACGAAAAATCCGCTTTCAGATGTATATCGACAAGGCTCATATTTCGGCACTATTGACCAAAATCAAAGCCGACTTTACCGGCACGGGTTTGCATTACTGGATCGTGCCGGTTCTGGAGCACGGGGAGATTTAGTTTTACTGCAAAACCAGAAAAGTCGTGAATAATTTTCCGATTTTTCTGGTTCCCGATCAACACAAGCCATAGATGTTGATTTTTACAATATCTAATTTAGCCCCTCATCAAATCATCAATACCCTGTAAGTTAAACCGTTCGTGGTAAGTTTATCGAACCATGAACGGTTTAAACATTTCATCGACAAACTCTCAAGAAACAGCATTTATGCTTATAAAATCAACTGCCTACAAGATGAAAAAAACCTGAAATCGTGTCAAACAGCGTCTGTTTCTTGTTAACGCCAAGCGCCCGAAGGAGATTTACTTTGCTCAGAATGTCGATATTTTTTATTCTAGCCATAACACCCGAAATGTTGAAAAACAGAAATTATTCAATTTTAGGCTGAGCACCCATAAAAGATTTTAGCGCATTAAAATAGCGTCAGAACCTGCGTGGCTAATCTTTATATAGCTGGTGCGATGAAATCATTTTGATTTCAGCCAAGTAGGTGCAAAATACAGACTTCAGGCAAAATGGCTTCCGCAAACCGGACGAGCGCTAGTCGTATATGCTTGGCTGAAAAAAATAATAACAACCAAGAGGCTGTAGGGGGTATGAGTTTGGAAACCAAGTTTAGCAATACGCAGTTACGACGGATTAATCTGCAATCCATTTTGTATTTGTGCTCCTGTCCGTCGCAAGTCGGCGTGCAGATCGATAGTTTACGCAAGCTTTATGAATATCAAGCAAATTGTGCAGACCGAGAACGATCCGAGTTGCAAAGACAGGTGCATGAACGTATCGCCGAGGCGGCAATAGCTGCGCACCGCCTCATGGAAGATTGCTTGCAGGATGTGCTAAATCTGGAAGGTTGGGATCCAGCAACCCTGGAAATGCCGGAAGGCCTCAGGACTTTACTAGAACAGGAAATCGAAGACCGATGATGGAAATAACTAATTTTATTTGTATCTATTCAGCTTAGGTTGAGTTGGGCAATAGCCATAACCCAACACGTCGGTTTATCAAATGCTGATGGCTTCGATCGTTGGGTTACGCTCTATCGAGCTAACCCAACCTACACAAACTAATTGGTCATGATCAGAAAGTCCTAAATCCAAGGGTAAGCTGCTTAGTAGATAGAACTCGTAAAAAATCTTGATGAAATTTTTGTAGCGTATTTTATCCTTCAAAGCGATGCGCAATAGTCTGCATCAGCAAAATGAGTGTCACGCCCGCCAGAATGAAACCGATTTGCTGCAGCGAGGTTTTTATATCGGTTTTTTCATGCAAGGATGGAATTAAATCGGCCACTGCTATATAGATAAAGCTGGAGGCTGCCATGGCTAAAAAATAGGGCAGAATACCGTGCAGATCACCAAGGCTGAAATAAGCCAAGACACCACCAATCACGGTGGTTAAGCTAGCTAAAATGTTATAAAGCAGAGCTTTGCCTCGTGTGTAACCGCTATGAAGCAAAATGGCAAAGTCCCCGACTTCCTGAGGAATTTCATGTGCCGCCACCGCCAAGCTGGTGACCATACCCAATTGAGGGTCGGTTAGAAATGCCGCGCCAATGAGTACGCCATCAACAAAATTATGGATGCTGTCGCCGAGAATGATAAACATGCCCGCCACCCGCCGATTTTGATCTGCATGCGTAGCATGGTTGTGGTGTTGATGTTCATGCGAATCCTCGCCATGCGCAGCGCAACTGTGTGAATGGCAGTGCCGCCACACCAACAACTTTTCCAAAACAAAAAATACCAGGATACCGATCAGGATGGTGGCTGACAGGCTAGGCATGTCATCAATCGCCACTTTTTCAAAGGCATGCGGAATCAAACTGCAAAAAGCCCCGGTCAGCAGTGCTCCCGTAGCAAAACTAATACCGTGAGGCAAAATGCTTTGTCTTTGTTTTTCGGGTAATAACAGAAATACCCCAGCTGCCAACACACTGAGGATACCCCCCAAAGCGGTGAAAAGGATGATTAATAACAGGGTGGTCAAATCATTCTCTCCAGATTAGACTGGCCATACGGCCGGTTGTAGCACCGTCGCGGCGATAAGAATAAAAACGTTGTGGATCGGACACCGTACAATAATCGCCGCCGTGTATGTCGTCTAAGCCAAGTTCAGCCAGTTGCAAGCGCGCCAACTGATAAATATCCGCCAGCCATTTGCCGGAACCATTGGCTTTAAAGGCTTTGGCGTTGTCAGCGTGGTCGTCACAAAACGCTGTTCGCACCTCATCACCCACTTCAAAATGATTGGGGCCTATGGCTGGACCCAGCCAGACTGACACATCTTTGCATTGCATGGCTTGCAGCGTAGTTTTTAATACACCAGCCTGCAATCCCCGCCAACCGGCGTGCGCTGCCGCAATCACCTCACCCTGGTCACCACAAAACAATACCGGCAAACAGTCGGCCGTTAACACAGCGCAAACCGTATGGCTTTGATCGGTAAAACTGGCATCGGCAACTTCCAAGCCTTGAGCCTGGTCGGCCTTGATCACACGCACACCATGTACTTGTTCCAGCCAGACGGGTTCTGCAGGCAATTGCAGCATCTCGCGTATGAGTTGCCGATTGGCATTCACATGCGCAGGATCATCATTGACATGACTGGCCGGATTCAGGCTGGCGTAACTGCCAGTGCTGACGCCGCCCGTTCGCAATGTGGTGGCGGCATGCACATGCTGTGGCAAAGGCCAATCAGGCTTGATCCAGTTCATTGTCTGCCAACAGTTTGATCAGGTTTTGCATGTCTTCGGGCATGGGTTGTTCCCATTCCAGGTATTCGCCGGTTTCAGGATGTTCCAGCCCCAGTTTGGTGGCATGCAGTGCCTGGCGTTTGAAACTACGCAGCGCTTCGGCGAGTGCCGGACTGCAATCGGCGGGCATTTGAAAGCGGCCGCCATAGACTTGATCCCCCACCAAAGGGTAATTGATGTGCGTCATGTGCACCCGAATCTGATGCGTGCGGCCTGTCTCTAATTTGACGCGGATCAGGGTATGACGTTTAAAGCGTTGCTCAAGTCGATAGTGTGTGACTGCTTCTTTACCGTCACGACGCACTGCATTGCGTTTGCGATCCACCGGGTGACGACCAATCGGTTCGTCGACGGTGCCGCCCGCCGTCATCCAGCCTTTGACCAAAGCCAGATACTCACGATGGATGCTGCGTTCCTGCAATTGCTCGACCAGGCTGTTATGCGCCTGCAAGGTTTTAGCTACCATCAATAACCCGCTGGTCTCCTTGTCGATGCGATGCACAATACCGGCTCGTGGCAAGGTATCCAGACTGGGTACATGATTCAGCAAGGCATTGACCAAAGTACCGGTCCAGTTGCCAACGGCTGGGTGCACCACCAGCCCTGCGGGTTTATTCACAATGAGAATGGCATCGTCTTCGTAAACAATATCCAGCGGAATGTCTTCCGCATCGTATTCCACCACTTGTTCGGCTTCGGCATCCAGTTCGATTTCTTCTCCGCCATCCAGTTTTTCCCGGCCTTTCAGGACTTCGCCGTCCACCAGTACCCGCCCGGCTTTAACCCAGGTTTGCAGTTTGCTGCGGGAATAGTCGGGAAACATCTCCGCCAGACACTGATCAAGGCGCATGCCTGCCAGTTCATCGGGAACCCTTGCCGTTAATATCGTCATAGTCGTTTTTAAGTTATACTCGCAGTTTGGACATTGCCTTCAACCGCAAAAAACCTGCAATATTACAACGTGTTGTCTTTCCTATGCGATTACTTTTAGTAAAAACTGTTTTTATCGCCAGTTTGGCCTGGACTTTACAAGGCTGTGAAGCTTTAAATGCTTTTACCGGCAAGGAAAGTAGTACGCCTAAAGAAGACGAATATGTCGGCTGGGATGATACCAAGTTCTTTCAACAGGCTAAACAAGCTCTGGATGACAAAAACTACCAAAAAGCCATTACGCTTTACGAAGCGTTGGAAGCCCGCTATCCGTTTGGCGATTATGCCGCTCAAACCCAGCTGAATGTGGCTTACGCTTATTATAAAAACGATGACCCTGAGGCCGCTTTGGCTGCAGCCGATCGTTTTATCAAAGTCCATCCGCGTAATCCTAGCGTTGATTATGCTTATTATTTAAAAGGCCTGATCAACTATAACCGTGGCATCGGTTTTATGGATCGGTTTTTACCGACAGATTCTTCGCAACGCGACCCTGGCAATGCAAAGGATGCTTACAACAACTTCCAGGAACTGATTCAACGTTTCCCGCAAAGCAAATATGTGCCCGATGCGCGCCTGAGGATGGTCGCTTTACGTAACAATATGGCCATGTACGAAATGCACGTGGCGGATTTTTACATGCGCCGCAAAGCTTATGTTGCTGCCGTAAACCGCGCCAATTACATCATCAAGGAATATCAACGCACCCCTGCCGTACCCCATGCCTTGAAAATCATGGAAGAAGGTTATACCAAACTGGGCATGGATGACCTGGCTGCCGATGCCAAACGCGTCTTTGATCTTAACTACCCAAGCGGCATGCCGGTGGCCGACTACAAAGACAAAACCATGGTCGAAGAAGCCTGGGACGCCATGGGCATGGACAGATAACACTTGAACCAACTGCAAACACTAAGGCTGGTTTGTTTAGGTTTTTTGAGTCTTCCGGCTTTGGCGTCAGCTGCACCCGAGTCGCTGTTTCAAAACCGATTTTTTACCCTGTCGCAAAACAGCCAATTATTGTGTGCCACCAGTGAACAGGAATATATGCCTGCCCAGCAACTGACCGGCATTATTCAATTCTACGAAAACCAGCATCCCAATTTACGCAAACAAGCCGTCGCCGTTTTAACGGATCATACTCATGCGGAGCATCTGGAAGACTTGGCTGATTTTCGGGATGATTGTAAGGACGAAGCCTCGCCGGACTTATGTGTTTTGGAAAGATATTGGGACGATCCTGAAGCCGCTAAGCGGGTATTGGCGCTATTTTACGACACCAAAACCGTCATCAAACACAGCGATGAATACCAAGTCAGGCGTTTTGAACTGGAGCATGTGCGGCTTTTTGAAAAAGCCATTCGCAAGATTCCGGCATTTTTGCGCCAGAGCATTAGCAAAGCCAAGCCGGTCGACAATCTGGAACAAGAAATTGCCAATAAACCTACGGCCATGCAGGAACTGATCCGCGAGGCTTTTCAAGAAGATTACAAAACCAGTGTCTGGGAAGATCATACCCATCCGCTCACCTTGGTGCCAGGTTTCGGCTTTCGCTCGCAAACCGTGGCCCAGGTATTCAGCGGCCAGAATTTGATCGTATTTACGGTTAAGGAATTCAATAAAGGCAAGGAATATTCAACCTATCGGGATATCGATGTGCAGTATCTGGTCGATTTCCGCTTGCCTATCGTGGTGCATGAAATTGCCCATACCATCGATAATTTTCATTTCTGGAATGGTGAAGACGACCTGTATTTTTTTTACAAATACCACAAGATTTCCAATGACCAGC
>Ga0172367_10005153_pt1 | contig 15906 bp, 14 predicted proteins | sample Lak10m_FD_114542 | JGI IMG/M metagenome (GOLD analysis project Ga0172367, IMG submission 114542) | Freshwater microbial communities from Kabuno Bay, South-Kivu, Congo - kab_022012_10m | ecosystem: Environmental > Aquatic > Freshwater > Lake | place: Democratic Republic of the Congo: South-Kivu...
AAGGACTTAGTCGCCTAAGTCCTTGATTTTTAATGGTGCCGGGAGCCGGAATCGAACCGGCACGCTGTTGCCAGCGCTGGATTTTGAGAGTGCTAGAGCGTGATTTTCACCGTAAGATTTCAACTGGTTAAAGCCACTATTTTCGCGGTGTTGAAAGAGGTGCTGAGAAAACCGTCAAAAGTTTTTACGATTCATTTTGCATACTCACCATTTATTTTTCCCAGCTCATATCCTTGCTGATAAAAATAGTTCACAGGATCTGCTATCCCTGCTGGAATTGACCCTGGTCTAGGTGGAATACTCGGGATCTTTCCTGTAACGTCTTTATATCCTTTGATGTATCCGTTTTTCCATGCCTCGTTAATATCCATTTAAACTACCTCCTATACCCTAGTTAGATAAGTTAGGACTACAATCGACATATTAGAACATTTAATGTTAATTTGAAAAAAATGCTAGATAATGAAATTGTCGAACTAATAGTGTCCAAACGCGAGGGTGACTACTGGGACTTCAAAGAAAAAGCTCACGATAATAACGCGTCTCTTCTGCATGACATTCTATGTCTTGCAAATACTGTTAATAAAAAAAACAAGTACCTAATCCTTGGAGTCTCCGATCCGAAAGAAGACTGCAAAATTGTAGGTTTAGATAATACCCATCGGAAAAGCCAAGCTGAATTGATTGATTTTTTAAGATCAAAAAACTTTGCGGCCGACAATAGGCCAGAAGTTGAAGTGAAGCAATTAAGGCTGGCAGATAAAACCATTGATGTCATTTTAATTTATGACAAACCTCAAAAACCCTATTACTTAAATGAAGACTTTAGAGTAAATGACAAGCTTGTAAGAGCAAATCATATATATACACGTGTACTAGATACAAATACACCAATAGACAAAAGTGCTGATCAAATAAAAATCCAAGAAATGTGGAGAGAAAGATTCGGCATTGACCTTAAACCATCTGAGAGAATGGTTGAGCTTTTACGACACCCTGATCAATGGGATAAAGATGTTGGTAATCGTGAACAGTCGTATCACAAATTTCACTCTGAATACTTAATTGAGTTTGGTCAACCAAATGAATTTGAGGATGTGTTTAGTCATTTTTATATAAATGAGAGATCATTTATTGGGGAAGCAAAATTCAAATTCTTCAATACAGAGCTTTTTTCACTTCCTTACATATACTGTGACGAAATGAGAGTGATTTTCTCCTGCCCAGAAAATGGAAGGATTCACAATGGCAATAAAGAGCACTGGTATATGTACTTCGAGCTTAATAGCCGTAACGGAGCTTTCCTAGATTACTTAACGAACAAAAGCAGAAGCTTCCAATCGAGACAGTCTGAGGCTTCATTTATTTTATTTGAGGACGAGAATCAGAGAAAAAGATTTGAACATTTCGCTAAAGACCACATTGCTGATTTAGACCAAATGGCCGACGATCCTGGTGCAGTATTTAATAAATCGAAGATTATCAAGGCTGGTAGAAATTTTATTTTTGATCCAGTAATAATGACGAAAATACATGACATGTTCACTACTTGGAGTGAAAGCGAAACATAGCAATATCAAACCCGAACCAAACCATCCCACCTGGTGGTGTAATTCGGGCTCTTATTGCCCTGCTTCATCTTCCACGGCCTAGCAAAACCTTCACTGGCTAACTTAATCGACTCACGCCCCATCTTGCTGTTAATTCGGTCGATGGTGCTCATGAGACTTGTACTTCGACTGGTTGATTGCCCTGACGCAAACATATCAAACTGCGCTCTATTTCTTGGGATTAAGTCGCCCAAGCTTACTCCAGCTTTAGCATAGTTGTAGTCGCGCTTGTAGAGGTGTTTTAGAGCCCATAACGCAATCTTGACTAATTGTCTGGTGTCATCGGTAGGACTAGGTAGCGGGATCGTCATCCCGTTGCTGTACTGAGGCTCGAGAGTTACTTCAGCAATTTATGAGTGTAAATTCTTTTGACGCTAATCAAAAACGTCTTATTAGATTTATGCTAGAAGATAAAGAAAATAATAGTTAAAGCCAAAACTATTCGATCGAGAAGTTTTCTTCTAGCTTGTGGCATATAAGATAAAAGACGAACTCTTGAAATGAAGCTGTTTAATTCAAGCAACTTTAAAAGCTTAATTAGCCTCGGGTCGTGGTTAATCCCCACAGCGACGTCACAAATCTTTGAGACCTCACCACGGTACCAACCATCATTAATCTTACAAAGCCTATTAACGATAGCCTTAATGCCAGAGTTCGCACCAATCACGTTATTAGCATGCTGACGGTACATAAGGGATGGGAGAGGATCGATTACCCAACGACGATTATACGAACGACATATTGCATAGGTCAGCCAGTCATGCATCACAACATCCTTTGCAGGACTACTGGTAGACTGAATTTCTTTACGAAGCTCAGCCACAAGCCAGGGAGTCATCAAAAATGAGCACCCTGGCCCTGCTGCTTCAAAAATAAAATCATGCGATTTCTGCGGTTGAGATTTACGAATTAACTTCTGCAATCCATCAGGCCAAAATGCAATCACATTAGATGAAACACATTCTGCATTCTTAGCCTCAATAAGACTTGCATGCTGAGAGAGTTTATCGAGATTCCAAATATCATCCTGATCAGCAAATGCCACATAATCAAAACTACTAATATCTACATCACAAACAAGTCGGTAAAAATTTTTACCTGCAGAGCCCATTCGAGCAAGTCTAGGCAACACCACCACTCGGCTATCTGATTCAGCCAACTCCTTAAAGTATTCAAGTGTGCCGTCCGTTGAATAGTCATCAGAAACAAATAGCGTTAAATCAACACCCACTTGGTGCAGAATTGAACTGACTTGCTCAGAGAGCCACAACTTACCGTTATAGGTAGCCATCAAGACAGCAACGCTAGGATTCTTTTTAACCATCATTAATAACCTTGCTTAACTAAAGCAACCAGCGCTCATTTCAAAAACACCTAAGAACAAACAAATATGATGAATAAACTCTCAAATTTATATCAAATGTCGTGATAACGAGTTTGACTTTCAAATGATCCACTATCAAGTAATTTCTGCCCATAGTACCTTGCCCCATTGGGCGTAAGATGAGTGCCGTCAAAAGTTTTAAGTTTTTTTTCCGTTGTAAATATAGCGCAATAGTTTTCGACATCTCCACATAACAAAGACTGAACATCAATAAAAACTTCTTTGCTTAAAGACAATCTCATATCTTCATTTATTTTTATTTGCCACAAAGGCACTTCGTTTATCTTCCTATATCTCAGATCAGCTGGGGAATCTAAAAGCGATCTTAAATTTATATGACCCAAGTTTTTCCGTCCAAAAACCTTTACTGGCTTTTTTGTAAAGTACTTCGTATTTAGAACGCTAACAGAGAGCAATGGAATTTGCCATTCTTGCCAGGCGCTTGCAAACCAGACCTCATCTGCATCCAGCATTATTTTCCTTAGTTTAGCATCCTCGTAAATTCCTAGGCCATTACACTTGCCAAGCCTATTCTCTAAAGAAATATTATTTTCGAAGGTTTTTCCCGACAAAAATAAATTCCCACATTCTTTAGGTATATGCCTAGTAGACAATTGAATATTCTTGTTGTAACCAACCTCAAAAATTGCATTAATTAAATCTTGCGCGTAACTATCACCAATAATTAATATTTTTGAGCGAGAATCCGTATTAGTGAAATTTGCATTTCTAAGCTCATCGAAACGCTTATTAACATAAGCTACATTCTCAGGCATCGTTAAATTAGCTATAAGTAACTCTTCATCAGTATATCGAAATTTATTTAACTTCGAGGATTGCCCAATAAAACTTAAGCCAACAAAAAATATAGTAAAGATTAAGCAGCAAGTAAAAATATATTTCTGATTGAACAATTCCTTATTTCTAAACGGCTTTTCAACATACTTCCAGCTTATATAAGCTAGTCCAAAACTAAGCAAGATCAAAAACACCATTGAAAATTTACTCATATCATTAGAATTTAAAAGTTTGCAAAATGCAAACAAAGGCTGATGCCATAAATACGCTCCGTAGCTTAAAATTCCAATGCTTACAATTGGTTTAAACCCGAGCAATCTCCCAACAATAGTATGTTCTGTAGCGAATATAATTATTAACACTGCACCAGAAATAGGTATAAGTGCATAAAAACCCGGAAATGGTGTACCAGAGGTAAAAGCAATAATTGAATATCCAATAAACAGAAGACCTAGAATACTAAAAAAATCGGAAAAAACTAAATATCGCTTCTCCACATTAGAATTTATGAGATAGAGCGCAACAATTGCACCTGCTAATATTTCCCAAAACCGTGAAGGTAATAAATAAAATGCTGCCTTGGGTTTTATACCAATTTTATAATGTGAATAAAAAAGACTAGCTAAAAAAATAAAAATAAAAAACTTAAAAATCCAGCGATGGCCAGCTTTCCATAATCCAATTATCATAATTGGAAAAATCAAATAATATTGCTCTTCAACCGCTAAACTCCAAGTATGCAATAGTGGCTTTAATTCGGTAGAGGGATCAAAATAATTAACTTCTTTATTGAAAAATATATTAGATGTAAAAAGCGATACGTACTTTAAACTTTCTGAGAATTCAATAAATTCTCTTGGTAATAACCACAACCATCCAAAAATTACAGAAACAAGCATAACAACAAATAAAGCCGGCAATATCCTACGAATTCTTCTCTCATAAAAATCTACCAAACCAAAAGAACCTGATTTTTTTTCGCTAACAATAATTGCTGTAATTAAATACCCGCTGATAACAAAAAATATATCTACACCTACAAATCCACCAGAAAAGTATTTAAAATCGGCATGAAATAACATTACAGAAAGTACTGCAAAAGCTCTTAATCCATCAATTTCTTTTCTATAAACCATTATTTTATTTTTTAAATTTTATAATTACTGATTTTATCATTTGTATATTGAGTTAATTACGTAAATTTTATCAATCAACACTTGAATATTTTTAATGTAGAATTACTTAAAAGTTATTTAAACTCCAATCTCTTATATCAAATCTGCCTTTTTAAGGTTTAATTAAATCATAATGTCTAAAAATTTAAATTCATCCGTTGCTATATTAATGGCAACTTATAATGGCGAAAAACATATTCAAGAACAATTAAAATCAATTGAATATCAAACCACTTCCAATTGGATACTAATAGTTAGCGACGATGGTTCAAATGATTCAACAATTAACTTGTTAAGGGCTTTTCAAAAAAAAATAGGATCTGAAAAAGTTTATATAAAACAAGGACCAAAACAAGGATTTGCTAAAAATTTTCTTTCATTAGCAGTTGATCCTTCCATAAAGGCTGATTACTACTGTTTTGCAGATCAAGATGATGTTTGGTTACCAAACAAAATTCAATCTGCAATAACTAAAGCCAATCAAATTAATAACGTTGAGGTTCCATATTTATATATTGGTAGAACAATATATACAAATGAAAATTTAGATCCTTACGGTATGTCCAAAATAATAAGGAAAAATCTAAGCTTTGAGAATGCTCTTATACAGAGTGTTGCTGGTGGAAATACAATGCTATTTAATAACGCAACCAAAAATTTACTCGAGAAAATTGGAATGGTAGACCCCGTATCACACGATTGGTGGCTATATCAAATAGTTACAGGTAGTGGTGGTGAGGTTTATTACGACAAAGAACCATATGTCTTATATAGGCAACATAATGAAGCAATTATTGGTGCGAATACAGCATTAAAATCGAAACTAAAAAGAGTGTTAAATGTAATTAATGGTAATTTTAAAATTTGGAATGAGAAAAACTCTAAAGCTCTCACTTTTTCAAGAAAATATTTAACGGAAAAATCAAAAAATACATTTGACAAATTTAACCACTACAAAAATGATAGTACATTAAAACGTATTTTTATACTATCTAGGTCAGGAGTATATAGACAAACAATAACTGGTTCACTGTTAATATTATTAGCTTGTATTTTTAAAAAAATTTAACCTTACGCTTAGTAAATACTATTGTTAATTAAATCAGGTAATTTTTTTATATTTTTACAATCAAGTTCATTTTTTATTTCTCCATTTTCGAAATACTTTGGGAAATCAGGACCTTTAAGCAATATCACCAATCTATTTGCATTTTGAGCCTCAACCAAAAATGTAGACTTAATCCCCAAAAAAACATAATTTGTTGGATTCTCAAAAGAACTATCTGGACCTGCTGATATTTTTATTTTTAATTTATTTACCTGGTTTTTAATTTCAGCATCCCGCGGATGGGGTCTATAGATAATTTTAAACTGATTACCTAAAGAAGACTTTAACTCTTCAAGCAAGAGTAATACTTTCATTTCTAAATTATTATTGTGAGTGTACCCTGCCCCAACAAAAACTATTGGCTTTCCAGCATCTATCCAGTCAATATGTTTAACAGGGGGAATTCCATCAGCTTCATAAATGAATAATTTATCAAAAATAACGGTCTTTCCTTCAAAGCCTGCCTTTTCAAGAATATTTCGTTGATAAATTGAAGAAACTACATTTATTTCAGCATCTAGCCCATCCAAATCTTTGTTATTATCTGATGGAAACAATCCATGTTGTATGCACCAACTTCTAATTTTCAATTTCTTCGCAGTATGTGTAGCCAAGTATTGATCTAATCCATAATCGGTCCAGACTAATATTCTTTTAGGCATAATAAAATTAAAAACAAATCGCCAGGCAAAAGTAAAACCAAAATTTGAGAGAGTGTAAATTGGATAAAATGGGAAAAAAGAATAGTTATTTTCTTTAGCCCATTTCATGTCGGATAGAGCCCCTATAACAAGCGCGTCTTTAAGACTATTTAAATTATTTCGATGCCTAATATCTGGTCGATATATTATAGTTTTTTTAGACTTTTTTAAAAAAACTATAATCAATAATGGTAAAAGTGGAATGAGGACAATTGATTTTAAAAGCCTAAGGAGAATAAACCTAGGTATGAAATTTTGGATTCTATAGTTTCTAAGAATTAATTTTTCTTTATATTTTAAAAACCAATCAGGATTAAATACGTTCATATAAACTAAATTTCCATAATCAACATGCGACGCTTGCCTTCAAATTTAGTATCAAACATAACAACTTACCTTAATCTGAATTTTTTCAAAACAAATAATAGATTACGTTTTACAATCATCATTGTCAGTAAAAAAAATTGTTTATTAATTTTAGCTAATGATGTAACTTCAGATATGTCTTTATTTTCTAAATATAGCGGCTTGCCAAGATCTTTACATAAAAATTTGAAGTCCAATTCTGGTGCATCCAATTTCAAAAATGGCGTGAGACTGAGAACATTCACATCTCTATTTTTCAATCCAGCCCTAACTTCTCGCAAGCCTTCATAATATTGCATGTATCTATCGTTGGGATCAGCACCCTTCCACATAGTATGCTGACTATGTGCATGATGATTATTTAACAATGAACAATTATCGCAACCAACAAGAATAATATTTCTTGCACCCATATTGGACGCAAGATTAACAGCTGTTTGTGATATGGAGCTCCATAAGTATAAGTATTCGCTATTTGGATGTTCAACCCAATCTATAACTCTTCCAGACTCACTAGGTTGATCTAAAGATGTAATGCTAACGTTACCGTCTGTTTTGAAAAAATAATAATTCTTATCGGCAAATTTCTGTTGATCGAGAGATGCATGAGTTTTATATTTATCTCTTTTAGTTATCCATATTGTTTTTTTAGTTGAGAAATCCCCATCAACAAATTCTGGAAAATTAAGGTGAGGAACCATAGAAATGGAATAATTCACCTCTATAAGTTGCCATGCCAAATTCAAACCTATTGTAATTTTTCCATCAAAAAATGACTTAGGAAATACTCGAATACTTGCACCGGTACCGATGATATAAATATCATCGCCTAAATGTCTATTGTATAACTCACCTATTTTATGCATATCACTTTAACTCTTTCAGTAGACTGAAGATATCGCTTCTTACATTTTTTTCACGAACTTGTTCATTTAAAAAATCAAATGATATATGTCCGTCTCGCAAACAATTTTTTAGCATATTAATAAAGAAAACTTCTTGATTTTTATCAGGATGTTGCAAGTAAAATTTATTATTGCGCTTATAACAAAACTTTAAATCAATAATATTTTTCATCTTACTTAAAAATTTACTAAAATTTAAAGAGTCATCAGATACAGTTGTGTCATAATCAATTGGAAGGCCAGTTTTCCATGGTTGCGTAGATCTTTCCGTATTGTGTAATAATTTAGTATCGTTATCTAATGTGTCAAAATGATTCCAAAATTCCTCTAAATTTCCAATATTTTTCGCTTCCTCTAACTTTAATGAGATCCAATCGCCATAATCTATTTTGAAATTAAACATGAGATCAATTAATTCATCCCACTTCCAATGATTAAGTTTTTTACAATCAAGCAACATAACGCTGCTTGCATAAAAAGGATTCCCATTATTTTTGTAGCCTGTCTCAATATTTCGACACAAAATACCCTTGCCATGCATATTACTATTTAGGAGTTCAATAACATCCCCGACAGCAAAAACATCAGGATCAATTACTAAAGCTCGCCCTTCAAAACTCATTAATTGGGGAATCAACATTCTCAATGGACTGAATGATTGTAAATCGTCATTTTTCCAAACCGCTTTTTTACCTTTTCTTAAATATTCCTGCCCCTCTCTTTTATTAAGGTGCGGTGTATCTTCTAAAGTTACTATCTTCACATCAAAAGCATCTGGAAATAACGATCTCGCTTTGAGACTGTACTCAGCGACTTTCGCACCAAGCATTTGTTTTTTATTAGTATGTATAAATACAATTGGCTTCATGAAATGTCTCAGATTTTATCTAATCTTAAAATCAAGCTTTCCCAATTTTCAACAACTTTTAGAGAACTAAATTTTAATTTAATTACGATTCGCGCTTTATTTAAATCGGACTCCACTCTATTCATATCAGTTAAGTACAACCTAACCCCATTTAAAAAATCATCTTTTACAATACAATCCGAAATATCTCTTAACCCTTCAAATGAAGTTGCTACTACCGGAGTTCCCAAAGATAATGATAAAAGAGCACGATTAGGTGATTTACAAAGACTAAATTGATCTTTTGGATTAGGCATAATAAAAACATCAGCGCTTCGAATGTCATTAAATATATCAAACAAATTCCACTTTTTATATTTTGTTTTTATTTGGAAAGGTGAAATTAGCCCCTCAAATTTCTCTCTACTATTACTTACAATAAGTAACTCTATAGGTATAGATTTATTAATTTCTTCCAAATCATTTTTAATTAGTAGCAATGATTTCATTCCGAAATCGCTATGATTTGCCCCATGATTACCGAACCAAATAATTTTTTTGGTTACATAATCATTGACACCTAAAAATATGGTATTTTTATTAGAAACCACATTCTTAATATAATTAAAAATGAATAAAAATAATTTAGAAAGTCTTGAATATGTTTTTAGTAAGTATTCAGCATAAAATGTACGATTGGAAAATATATAAAAAAATAACTTCACATAATCTAAATAAACAATTCCTGATAAAATGAACCTGCGATTTCTACATTTTTTCTGAAATGAATCGATTTTTTTTATGAGCTGATAATCTTCTACCTGGTCCGGTATAACGATTACCTCAAGACTAGGCAATTGTGCTTTTAGAATATTAGCAAGTTCACTCCCTGTAGTAATAATCACACTTGCCAAATCTGCAATTTTATTAAAATATCCAATATTATTTATAGGATATCCTTCTACAAATATGTTGTCGCATAAATCAATAACTATTGGAACTTGATTGGCCTTAGCATCAAGCGCCAAAGCATAATCATGCTTATTGAAGGTTTTAACGAAAATCAACGCTAAACACTTAGTAAAATTATTTATCTTTTCATTTTTTTGTAAAATAATAGATTTATATCCTTTACTTTCCAATCCCAATGCAGGCAAAAGACAACGAATCCTAAAACTAGCAACTTTAGATTGGGCAAGATTCGTTTTCCAAACTAAAAATTTTGTTCTATCTATCAATTAAAATCCTGTAATCTCAATGGCAGCAATATTAGTGTTTTTTATAACAAAAAATATGGTATCGATCACCGAATCCAAATTTAGAAATAATGAAAATAGGAAGTGCAAAAAGAAGTTTCAGAAAAACTGAATTCATCAGTGTATTAACATTTGATAGTCTTATAAAATTATATTTCGAAAAGTAATATCCAACACTTCTAATAAAGTCTTTAGAAATACTTTCTTGCACAACCTCAAATCTGTAAAAACCAATACTTTCTAAAACTGAAACAAGTGTACTAGACGGGTACAAAATGACATGCCTAGGACAATCTAATCCATGCCAATATCTTCTAAAAATCTTAGATGAAATTCCTTCCGGATTCGGAACAGCTATATGCAAACGTCCATCAATTCTGATTTTTCTAGCTAATTGCTTCAAAATATCATGTGGATGATATAAATGCTCGACAACGTGATTCATTCTAACCAAATCAACTGACTGATCATCAATGCTCTTAAAGAAATCATCGACTAAAAAGCCTTGATGTCCATTACTTTTTGCTGCATCAACAGCTATAGGTGAAAAATCAACGCCAATAGTTTTACATTTACTATTCTTTAATAAATTTAGATACTTGCCTGCTCCACATCCAAAATCAACAAATGTTGTTGAAATGTTCATGCCAGAATAAAAACTTTTTATTTTCTCATTCAAATTATTTTTTCCACGAGCAGCTATCGCAAAACCTCTGCCAATTTTTTTTATTTTCGATAACAAGCCTAAGCTTCTATTTAATGAGTACTCTTTTTGATAGGGATGATAATTGCTACTATAAAAAAAGCTTACATCCTCTTCAACGGGCCTTAAACTCATGAATAATGAATCACATTTTTTGCATAAAGAGTATTCAAAAGATGCGTCAGTTGACTGAGTAAGCAAGTCTTTAGCTTCACTCCATTTAACAAAATCTTTTGATTCACATACTGGACAATGTTTTATTTTTTCATATCTAGGTGTTTCAATTGTATTCATACATAATCCATATATAAAGTTACTAATTAATGAGCGAGTGCGATTTTAAGCTTCATTTAGCCCAAATCACTTTCTGATAAAACAAACACTGATTCATATCAGAAATTGAGATAACCTTGAACATGAATGACTCAACAGCGTCAAGGACGTAAAACGGTTTTTTATGTAAACTTATTTTTAAGTTATACAATCCTGGCTTTAAACAACACTCAGGCAATGTAAATGATATTGAATTAGGCCCCACATCAAATTCATAATATTTATTATCTTTATCACTACTAATTCTTAGTACGTTTTCAGACTCACCTGAAATCTCCCTAATTAAGGCTGTCAAAATTAAACCTCTCTGGACACCTACTACATTAAACGAAACTTTCAGGGTAGCGCTCTTACCAGTCTCAATTTCACTAGTTTTAATGTTATTTGAATCTATAAGTGCAATACTGGTAATATCAACTCCAGATGATTCTTCGTCAGATTTAGTTGGTAATTCAACGAATCCAAAGTGATTTGAAGTAGGAGACAAACATAACTCTTCTTCAAAAACAGGCATTACTTTCGAGGGGTCTCCAATCATAACTTGCTTCCCCTTCGACAAATAAATCGCTTTATTGCACATTGAAAGTATTGCACTAGTGTTATGAGAAACAAGTATAAATGTAGTACCTTGCTCGCGAAGATTTGCTAGTTTTCTATAACATTTAGCTCTGAAACGCATATCTCCCACACTTAAAACTTCATCAATTAACAAAATATCTGCTTTTGCATGAACGGCGCATGAGAAACCGAGTCTAGCTGCCATACCGGAACTATATGTTTGGACAGGTGAATCTAATGCGTCATTAATTTCAGCAAAATTTATAACTTCATCTAGAACATCATCTATTTCTCTTTTATTTAATCCAAGAATTGCAAGGTTAACGTATATATTTTCTCGGCCTGTTAATACAGGATTAAATCCAGCACCGAGTGCAATTAGAGGAACAACGCGGCCTGTTATTTCTATTTGGCCATAATTTGGCTTTATCAAGCCACTAATCATTCTCAGCAAAGTTGTCTTACCACTTCCATTCGCGCCAACCAAACCGATAGCATCACCTCTATTTAATTTAAAATTAATTTCATTAACAGCCCAAAACTCATTAGGTCTCAAATGGAGATTCATACCTGCTGTCATGCATATTTCACTCAAAATGTCTTTAATTCCATATATGAGAGATTTTTTTAGATTACGACAAAATTTCTTTGATAAATTATCAACTGATAGTATTACCTCTTCAGAGTTTTTATTATCTGTCATCATGGCATCCGTTCAATGACATATGGTATTGCAAGTCTAAAAAAAATCCATGTAAAAAACAGACCTACCAAAGCACCTAAACTAACAAAAAGAAATCCGTAAAAATTAGTAACCATTCCAGTAGTAAAAAGCTCTCTAGTGGTAACCAATATGCTAGTAACAGGATTTAAATTTACTATTTTTGAAAAAAATCCAGAGGTTGGAACTGGATAAAGAACTGGCGTGATCATTAACCATGGAGTTGTAAGAACAAGAATACTTTTAGAAACATCTTGATATATTGCCCCAATTGGAGCAATTAACAACCCAAGAAATGTACCTAAGACAATCAAACTTAACAATCCAAATGGAGACAAAAAAATCATTTTTGTAACAGGTATTTTGTAGTATAAGAAAACAAATATAACCAAAATTAGTTTTATTAATAAATTAAAAAAAATCTCACCTATTTTGGCGAGAATAATTGCTTCTCTGGGAAAGTTAATTTTAGCTAACATGGCTCTAGACTCTATCACCGCTGACAATGGTCCATTAAATGAATCTAAAAATGTTTGCCATAGAACCATACTTAAAATTACATAAGCGGGGTATGGTATTTCCGTATATCCCACATTTATAACTCTTGCTTGGGTTGCAAGTACCAGTCCATATGCCACAAATATAGGCGGAATTAATGCCCAAAAATATCCCAAAAATGTTTGTCTATATTTTGCATTAAGATCTCGCGCTAACAGCCTTCTAGCTAGACTAGAAGATACTATTAAATCACTAAACATAGATACGACCAATTCCTTGGGATTAGCAAGACCACTATTTGCTCTATATATTTTTACTGTATTTGTCATTTTTTTGCTTTACGAATCAAATAATTTTTTGAGAGTTTTTAAATTTCAATACCTTATTTAAGGTAAAAAGCATAGCGAAAGTATTAATTACATAGTACAAGCAAGTTGCAAATATCAACCCGGTTATTGAATAAACAAAGAAGCCTAAAAACTTAATTGGAATACTTACAAAAAACCCTCTCAAGCCAATTTTTACTGGAGTTTTTGTATCTCCCAAGGAATAAAACGCAGCTACTCCAATCGAACCAATTGATGATGCCATGATGTATGTCATTAACAATAAAAACATACCCCATATATTTAAAGCGACCTGAGGGTCAAAATGCAATACTTTAGTTAATAGTATTAGTAAATAGCCCTTAAAAATAAATAATGCAAAACAAATGATTATTACTAAACTAAAAATTAGTTTAATTGTTTTTAAACATGTATATTTAAAAGCTTCAAAATCACTTGACTTTGCATATTTGGATAATTTTGGAGATATCGGAGCACAAACCGACCTTTCTATTATTGATATAATTGAGCTCACGGCTGTAAAAACAAAGCTTAAAACTGTAAGTGTGCCAGCATCTCCATGAGCAGCTAAATATCTATCAATAAGAGGTGTTGTTTTATAGAGTGTTGAAGCAAAAAATACAGGTTTCATTAATTGCCAACTCTTATTAAATCTTAATGCTTTAGATAAATATATTGGTGGCCAGCCAGCGAATTGCATCTGAATCAGATATTGAATAATTGCTCTAGCAAAGATAATCCAAACAGCTGCTACAACCCCCCAAATCGGAACAATAAAAACTATCCCAATTATTGTTAAGATCACCCCAAACAAACCTAGGAATTCTGCAGCTAAGAATCGACTTTCAGAGCGAAGTGCTATAGATAAAACCCCAGAAAGCACATTTAAATATGCAGCGAATAAAAGAATATAGCTATAATATTCAATTAATCGCAACTGATCACCACCCAAATTTGAGAAAATTAATGGGATCCAATAACTTAAAGATATAACTAATAGTATAAAAACAAAACCACCAAACAAGATCGCCTGGCCTTGAGCAACACCTAATTCAAAAACTCTTTTTTTAGACTTTTTAGACACTAAAGACAATCGATTTAACCATACACTCTGAAATGCACTTAGAGCTATAGCTGTAAAAATCATTGGTATCGTTTGTGCTGCTATAAAATTATCGGTATCGGCTCCAGGGCCTACAATTCTTATCAAAAAAAGCTGAGCAACCAATGAACCAGCCATTTGAATAGCGACAGTAAGACTAATATAAACTCTATTTTTCAAAGGGGAAGGTCCATTTTGGCGTTACACTTAATCCCGCTGAAGACAATTTGTCATTTTCTTAGACTCCTCGAACCATTCTTCAGAAAAATCAACATCCCTATACTCTTCAAAATAAGGGCCTCCAACTGTCCAATGAACATTTTTAACGTCATTTGGTGGTGACGTATACTCACCAACCAACCAATTCCAGCGAACATCTAACTCACCGATCTCATCATCTTTCAACCATAAAAATCGATGAAGTTCCATTGCCGAAGCACTATTAATAAACTCTGGTGTTACAGATTTATTTGAAGGATGGCCACAATTCCATAAAATTACCGAAGACCAATTTTTTCTTGGATATTTATATTGAACTGTATTTAAAAACTTTATTTCGTTTTTTGGCTCATAATCGTGCTTTACTACATAGACAGCCCTACCAGGATCTTTGGTAACCGCATCAAAAATTTCGTTAATATCAGTCCTAAGCATCATGTCGCAATCAAAAAATATTGCGAAACCATCATAATCATTGAGATACGGCACTAAAAAACGTGTGAAAGAAAATTCATTAGATTGCTTGGGATCACGTTCTCTAGTGTAAATTTTTTTTAAATTAGTCAAATTGACAGGAATAAGCGCCACTGGCCGACTACTTCTAGTAAAAATTGAGTGAGCCATCGTATGCCAAGCAACACTTTCAACTTGGTCAAAACCAATGAAGACTTTTATCATTTCTTTATTCATATCAATCCTTATTTCTAAAGTTATGCTTTAAGCGCCGCCGCTTTATCAATCGCTTCCCAAGAGAACTCAGGTTCATCACGACCGAAGTGGCCGTAAGCCGCTGTCTTGGTGTAAATCGGACGGAGCAGATTAAGCATCTTCACAATGCCTTTAGGACGTAGGTCAAAGTGTTCACGTACAAGGGCTGTGAGTACTTCGTTCGATACTTTACCTGTGCCATAGGTCTCGACCATGATGGAGGTCGGTTGTGCCACACCAATCGCGTAAGAGATTTGTACTAGGCAGCGTGAAGCGAGTCCTGCTGCCACGATATTTTTTGCCACATAACGACCTGCATAAGCAGCTGAACGGTCTACTTTAGAAGGGTCTTTACCTGAGAATGCACCACCACCGTGTGGCGCTGCACCACCGTAAGTATCAACAATGATCTTACGGCCGGTTAAGCCGCAATCACCTTGTGGTCCACCAATCACAAAACGACCGGTTGGGTTGACTAAGAATTTGATATCACCTTTGATGAGTTCTTTAGGGAGTGTTGGTTTGATGATCTCTTCAATCACGGCTTCACGGATGTCTTTCAGTTCC
>Ga0172367_10005154_pt1 | contig 15905 bp, 12 predicted proteins | sample Lak10m_FD_114542 | JGI IMG/M metagenome (GOLD analysis project Ga0172367, IMG submission 114542) | Freshwater microbial communities from Kabuno Bay, South-Kivu, Congo - kab_022012_10m | ecosystem: Environmental > Aquatic > Freshwater > Lake | place: Democratic Republic of the Congo: South-Kivu...
CTTCGAACGGCTCGGGTCATATCGATCGGCGGTGCGCCAGATTTGGACAAAAACATCTTGGACTGCGTCCTCCGCCTCGCTCGTTGATCCGAGGACCTGACACGCGTTTCGGAAGACCAGTGCGCCAAAGCGCTCATAGAGCAGGCGAAGAGACGCCTCATGACCGGCTGCAACGCCATTCATCAGTGTCTTGTCTTCGTTTGGCTGATCCATGAGTCCTCCACGCGCTCGATCCACACACCGACCCGCCACAGGGCGCGAGCCAACTGCCTCTACGCACCTGCCCTGCCCCACTCCCGCCTCTAACCGCCAAGAATGCCGCAAAAACAACCACTGCGCAACCTAGAGATCGCCTCCAAGCAGCCTGGGGCAGCAAAAATCTATGTTTCCGTTGATATTTTTGGAACCCGCCACTCGCCCCCGCCCCGATCCGTGGCACAATCCCCGTACAGCGGGCGGGTGTGGTCCTGCCTAGGTAAAGGAGTGAACGGTGCTCTCGAAGTTTTCCGATCCAATTCGGAGCCGAGGTGTGCGACTCGCTCAAATACGACCAACCTGTGCGCTGTCCTCTTCACGCGATTCTCGACGCGCCTTCACCATTGTTGAACTTCTTGTCACTCTGACGATCATCGCGCTTCTCACGAGCATCATGATGCCGGGCCTTCGCGCAGCGCGCGAGAGCGCGAACCGCATGGTCTGCACATCCAACCTTCGGCAGATTGGTCTCGCGTTGTACGGATACTCAGCGCTGTACGGAGACCACCTCCCATCGACGATCTTTGATGATGACGGCAGCTCTGCGCCTCAGGAGATGATGGCACTCAACACAGGTCAGGTGCCTGTCCCTGATTCCACTCCGAAGGCGGATGGACTTGGATGGCTCATCTCACCAGAAGTGCAGTTGATCGAAGCCCCTCACATGCTGTACTGCCCGTGCCATCGAGGCTTGCATCCCGCGTCGCGCTACGAGGGAAAGTGGGACCCCTCGGCGATGGAACGCTTCTACTGCAACTACCACTTCATCGGCGACACGGACCGCGAATTGCAGTCAGAGCGCCGTCTCTTCATGCTCGCGTCCGAAGCGGCGATCGTTGTGGACGGTATGCGAGATCAGGGGGACATCAATCATCGGTACGGGACCAACACCCTTCGAGCCGATCTCTCCGTTCGATTCTGGCACGACCGCCAGTTCAGGCTTCGCAACTCCATCAACATGTTGGAAAGTGACCCCCCCGCACCAGAGCAGACCTATCGCGAGTTGTGGAAACTTTTCGCGAAGGCTGATTGACGCGGCGCGCGCAACGGATCAAGGGCGACCGCCCGTGTCCCCAAACAGCATCGCGGCGCACTGCATGCTGTGCTTCCCGGCTCCAGGATCACGCACGCTGTAGTCGAGGAGTCGAACACGCGCGCCAATCAACATCAGATCGATGTGCCACAGAGGAAGGTGCCGCGGATAGGTCCCACCCCAACCACGCCCCTGCTGCGCGAATGCCTCGCGGTACCGCGGCCACACGGATGCGACAGAACCGCTCCCGCGCGCCACATTCATGTCGCCAATCACCAGATCGGGCTCTTGAGTCATCCTGCCGCGCAGTGAAGCGGTCATTCGCGCAAGCACATCCCGCCGCGAAAGTGCAGGGTCCGACGGGAGATCCACGAGCAGAGTGGTAAACGGCGCATTCCCTCGCCAGGAACCAAACTCCACCCAACTTGCCGCGATCTTTCCGTCATCCATCAGTGCCATTGCGCGCAGGACGGGAACACGGCTGACGACACCAAATCGCCCGACAAAGACCACGCTGCGATCATCAGCAAAGAGAGCGCTCTGCGCCTCGATGGAAAGCACTGAACCAGTTTCTGAAATGAACAGCACGTCGGCGCCCGACTCGCCCCATGCGTCCCGCGCGCAGCGCGCATAGGCGCTCGCACGCTCGAACGACTCGGTGCCCGGCCAGTTGGCGTTCACATGAGCGATCCGGATCGGCGCCGCCGCATCCGTACCCGCGGGCGCAGCGATCGGGCGCGACAGCGGTCTCCAATCCTGCAGCAAAAGCACCGAACCCTGCAAACACGCCACGATCCACAGCGCGCTCCGCCAGCGCCGCAACGCCGCGCTTCGCGCGGTGATCGACAGGAACACAAGTGCCAGCATTGTCACGGCGAGCGCCGCGACGGTTGGGATCCAGTGAAGCTGCTGCAGCGGCGGCACGGTGTCGGTCAGCACACGACCAGTGCCCCACAACAAGGCCACGAACACCGCCGCCAGAGTGACCACCCACGAAAACACCCACGCGACTGCGCGGAGAGCGAGTGAGAACGCGCGGATCACGACGAGCTGCCGCGCGTTGAACGCACGGACAAAGAGGCAGAGAGAACCGCACGCGCCGCTTCGTGCACATGGACCGAGATCGATCGATCGCAGGCGAGCGTTCCAACATTTTGATCGAGCGCTTCCCCACCCATGCGCAGCGGCATGCCAACAAGATCACCAACCCACGCGCCCGCCTCGCTCGCAACCACCGCGCCCGGCGCATGATCCCAGATCTTTTCCGCACCACGCGAACCGGGCACACGCATGAAGCAGTCCGCCGCACCTTCCGCGACAAGCGCGTACTTGCACTGGCTATCGAGCGATACCGATTCCCAGCGCAGCGGCGTCCGATTCATGATGACGCGCATGCGTTCCGCCCGAGAGCCACCTTCAATCGAATCGCACACGCGCCACGGCGCTCCTTCCGCACGCCGCACGCTGCGAACGACGGGCAGCAGAAGGGTCGGCAAACTGCGGTCCTCCGCGCATGGCGCGAACTTCCAAGCGCCCTGCCCCTTCGCCGCAACATAAACAGTTCCCATTTGATCGTCCGCACCGATCTCAAGCGGATCGCGTCCGATCACAAGCGTCGGGCAACTGAGAACGCCAACGGTCGCCTCCCCGCGCTCCACAAGCGCAAGGCAAAGCGCATAGTGGCGCCCACTGCGAAAGCCCTTGGTTCCATCAATGGGATCGACAGTCCACCAAACCTCGTCGAGCGCACTGGGCCGATCCTGAAGCAACTCGGCCGGATCCGCGGGGGCCTCGGTCCCGAGCGATTCGCGAACCGCCGCGACGGCACGCGCCAACAGCGCAGCACCCTCCGCGCCTGGCACGCTTCCCTCCCCCTCCTCGCCAACGAGCGCCCACTGCGGAGCACGGCGGCGAAGGACGGAAGCAACGGCCATCTGAACCGCCAAATCGCCTGCCGTGACTGGCGATCCGTCGGGCTTGTCGACTGGCACTCGCGCAGATGGATGGCGCAAAATCACCTGGAGCGCTCGTAGCCCAGCCAAGATCGCAGCGGATGCAATCTGCACGCGCTCGTCGCTCGCAAGTGTCTTGGGCATGACGCGAGAATAGGCTTGTTTCCCAGTTGGACGGCGCGGAGCATGTGTGGCATAGGTTTTGCTAACAGGCACCGTTCGCCCACAAAGGCGCACAGAAGGAAGGAACCAACAACATGACAACCAACTCAAAGATCATCGGCATCGACCTCGGCACGACGAACTCCGTTGTGTCGATCATGGAAGGCGGACAGCCGAAGGTGCTCATCAATCAGCAAGGCAATCGCACCACGCCATCCGTGATCGGCTTCACCGAAAAGGGCGAGCAACTCGTCGGTCAACCAGCACGGCATCAGCAAGTCACGAATCCGAGCAACACGGTTTTCTCCATCAAGCGCTTCATGGGCCGTCGAGGCGCGGAAGTGCAGTCGGAACAGAAGCGCGTCCCCTACACCGTCACGGGCAGCGCGGACGAACTCGTGAAGGTCGACATCCGCGGCAAGGCGTTCACGCCACCCGAAATCTCAGCGATGATTCTTCGCGATCTGAAGAAGGTTGCCGAGGAGTACCTCGGCGAGAAGGTTGAGCGCGCAGTCATCACCGTGCCCGCTTACTTCAACGATGCCCAGCGGCAAGCCACAAAGGACGCAGGCGAGATTGCCGGGCTGAAGGTGGAGCGCATCATCAATGAACCGACCGCGGCCGCGCTTGCCTACGGACTCGAAAAGAAGAAGAACGCCCGTATCGCCGTGTTCGATCTCGGCGGCGGAACATTCGACATCTCGATCCTCGATGTTGGCGACGGCGTCTTCGAGGTGCTTGCCAGCAATGGCGACGGTCACCTCGGCGGCGACGACTTCGACCAGCGTCTGATCGACTTCATCGGTGAGGAGTTCCGCAAGAAGGAAGGCATCGATGTCCGCAAGGATCCGATGGCGTTGCAGCGGCTGAAGGAGGCGGCAGAGAAGGCGAAGATCGAACTCTCCACGCAGCTCGAAACCACGGTCAATCTGCCATTCATCACGGCGGACCAAAACGGACCGAAGCACCTGCAGGTCTCCGTGACCCGCGCGAAGTTCGAGGAACTGTGCGCGGATCTCTTCACTCGCTTGCGCGGGCCATGCGAGGCGTGTCTCAAGGACGCCAAGCTTTCCGCCAAGGACATTCAGGAGGTCGTCATGGTCGGCGGGTCCATCCGCATTCCGAAGGTGCAGGAAATCGCGAAGGACATCTTCAAGACGACGGAACTGGACCGCAGCATCAATCCCGACGAGGTGGTCGCCATCGGCGCCGCCATCCAAGGCGGTGTCCTGCAGGGCGAAGTGAAGGATGTGCTGCTGCTCGATGTCACGCCACTCTCACTCGGCGTCGAAACGCTCGGCGGTGTGATGACCAAGTTGATCGAGCGCAACACGACCATCCCGACGAGCAAGAAGGAAACCTTCTCGACCGCCGCGGACAATCAGTCATCGGTGACCATTCATGTTCTGCAGGGCGACCGCGAGTTTGCGGCGGATAACCGCAGTCTCGGTCGCTTCGACCTGACGGGTCTTCCATCGGCGCCGCGCGGCGTTCCGCAGATCGAGGTGGAGTTCTCCATCGATGCCAACGGCATCATGAATGTCGTCGCGACGGACAAGGCCACTGGCAAGAAGCAGGAGATCCGCATCACGGGCTCGAGCGGTCTGAGCAAGGAAGAGGTCGATCGAATGCGGCGCGAAGCTGAGGAGAACGCAGCAGGCGATCGCCAACGCCGCGAACTCGTCGACATTCGAAACGGCGCGGAGCAACTGATCTACGCCACGCGCAAGGGTCTCGAAGAGCATGGATCGCGCATCTCCGCGGAAGGGCGAGCGAGCATCGAAAGTGCCGTGTCGAATCTTGAGTCGAAGGTGAAGACCGATGACCGCCCAGCCATCGAGGCGGCGATGAAGGCGCTGAACGAAGCCGCTGCGGAACTTGGAAAGGCCGCCTACGAGGCGTCAAAGTCCGCCAGTGGTGCCGAGTCGGCGGGTGGCTCGACAGCCACCGATTCGAGCAAAGGCAGTGGTGGGAAGGGTGATGTGATCGATGCGGAGTACGAGGTCAAGGACGGCAACTGACTCGCGCACGAAAACGGCAGCACACATGGGCCTCGGCATCTGCCGAGGCCCTTTTCATTTGTCGAGCTCTCTCCGCGAAATGCGCCGCTGATGAACATGGCAGACCTAGCATCGGAGCAGGAGTTCTGATGCAAACAGCGACCATGCCGATGAAGACCGACTCGCCCCCCACACTCCAGACGCTCGCTCAACTGCTCGAGTCCGGGTGGCAGAGCCGAAGCATCAAAGAGGAGATTCGCTCGAACTTCCAGCAGCAGCTCGCAGCAGCGAGCGCTGCAGGCGAGCCTGCAGGCTCTTCGCTCTTTCCAGGCATCGTCGGCTACGACGACACAGTTCTGCCTGAACTCGCGACAGCGATCATCGCAGGGCACGATCTGCTCTTCCTCGGCGAGAAAGGGCAGGGCAAGAGCCGCTTGATGCGCACACTCCCCCGCTTTCTTGATGCCTGGATTCCATTTCTCGATCTTCCTGGCTGCCCAGTCCACGAAGATCCGACACGTCCGATCACAGCCGCGGGAAAGGCGCTCGTGGCGTCGACACCGCCCGAGAGGATTCCCATCGCGTGGTGGCATCGGTCAAAGCGATATGCCGAACGCCTTGCACCAGGCACGAAGTTCGCGGACCTCATCGGTGAAATCGATCCTGCGAAACTCGCGCTCGGCACCAGCATGGGAGCCGAGGAAGCACTGCACTTTGGACTCGTGCTTCGCATGCACCGTGGCATCTTCGCGATGAACGAGTTGCCTGACCTCGACGAACTCGTACAGGTCGGACTCTTCAACATTCTCGAGGAGCGTGATGTGCAGATACGCGGCTATCCGGTCAGCTTCGATCTTGATGTGCTGCTGGCGTTCAGCGCGAATCCATCCACGTACAACCGATCGGGCAAGGTGATTCCACAGTTGAAGGACCGCATCGGCAGCACGATCGTCACGCACTATCCGAAGGATCGCGATGCGGGAATCGCCATCACACGGCAGGAAGCGGGTCTCGATCTCGGCGGCGATGCGCCCATCATCGTGCCGCCTTTCATGGACCGCGTGATCGAAGAGATCTCGATCGCTGCCCGTCGCAGCAAGTTCGTCGATCAAGCATCTGGGGTGAGCGCACGGTTCAGCGTCTCAAACTGGCGAACGATGGTGGCGAGCGCACGGCGGCGTGGCATTCAACTCCGTGAACGCCCGGCCGTTCCGCGGATCAGCGATCTCGCGCACCTCCACGCGTCGGCCATCGGCAAACTCGAGCTCGATCTCATGGGCAGCCACCAGATGAGTGAGCGACAGGTCGTCGATGCAATTCTTGCCGAGGCGGTCGCCGCTGTCTTCAACGAGTATGTCGAAGAGCACGGACTGCCTGCGATCGCGGAAGCCTTCTCCAAAGGCGTGCGCGTGGAAGTGGGCGATCTTGTCCCAAGCGGCGAGTATCTCGCCCGACTTCGCAGCATCCCCGAAGCATGGCAGAAGGCCTTCGAAGTCAACAATGACTCGCAGCCTGCGGTTCGCGCCTCCTGCGCGGAGTTCGTGCTCGCCGGGCTGTGGGCAACGGACCGCTTGAGCCGCACGACGCGCCACGGGCGCACGGCGTACGAATGGAAGTGAATCCGGCCGACGGGGATCGCCCCGAACCCGCGCGGTCGCAACCGCTCGGCGGCATCGTGCAGTCCTATCTGGGCTACGACCCACTGCGCTTCGGCAGCGCGCAGCCACCGGATGCGAGCGGCGCCGCGCGCGGAGCGCTTGAGCACATGCTGCACAGCGGATCCATGCGGCGGTTCAGCGAGGAGGATCTCGCCAATGCGGTCGAGATCGATCCGTCGCAGATCGCGGGGCTCGGACCGAGCATCGATGCGCTGATCGCCATGCTCGAGGAACGCCGCCGCATGATCCTTGAGCGGTACGACCCGTCGCGCGCGGTGGACGATGCGCGCCGTGCGTTCAGAGATGCTGCACAGTCAGTCGGGGATCGACGCGATGAATCGTCCGTTGGGCGCGCGCTGCACCGCGCCATCGCGGGCGAGCAGCTGCGCGACTTGGAGCGTCTCTGGTACCGATTGCCAGAGAACTCGCCGAGCCAGCGCGCGCTGACACAAGCGCTTGAACGACTCCGCGAGAAGTACGAGATGGACCAACTCCAGTCTGGCTGGGAATGGCGCGGACGCGAGCGGCTCGATGTGCCGCGCGCGCTCGAAGTGAAGCAGGAACTCGATGAGATCGAGCGGCTTCTTGCTCAGCTGCGCGAAGCGCGCAAGAACGCTCGGCTCGCGATCATCGACCTCGAAGCACTCGCGCAGTTCGCACAGCAGGAGCAGATCGATTCGCTGCGCGATGCGCAGCAGCGTGTGCGTGACCTGCTCGAACGGCTCGCGCAGGAGGCGGGACTGCAGCGCGACGAGGAGGGCGGCTACTCCATGTCGCCCAAGACGATGCGCCTCTATCAGTCAGGACTTCTTGCGACGATCTTCGGCGATCTGCAAGCCGCTCGAAGCGGGCGACACGAGGGCGTTCTGTCCTCCGATGGCGCGGTCGAACTGCCGTCGACCCGCGCCTGGGAGTTCGGCGACAGTCCAGCAGCGCTCGATCTACCGCAGAGCATGGTGAACGCCATGCTGCGCGAAGCAGCCACTCGGAAAGCAGGCGACCCTGTCCGCATGCGCAGTGAGGACATGGTCGTCCACAACACGCGCCAACAACCCAAGTGCGCTACGGCAGTGATCATGGACATGTCAGGGTCGATGCGCTCAAGCGGTCAATATGTGCAGGTGAAGCGCATGGCGCTCGCACTCGACGGGCTCATTCGAAGCGAGTACCCGGGCGACTATCTCCAGTTCGTCGAGATGTTCACCCTCGCGCGACTCTGTGCTCCAGGCGAGGTGATGACGCTGCTGCCGAAGCCGGTCATGATCCATGATCCCGTCGTGCGACTTCGCGCTGACATGTCGGACCCGGACATCTCGGAACTCGACCTGCCACCCCACTTCACCAACATCCAACGCTCCCTCGCGCTCGCGCGTCAGTGGCTTGCGGGGCGCCCCACGCCAAATCGTCAGATCACGCTCATCACGGATGGACTGCCGACCGCACACTTTGAGGGCAGCGATCTCTACATGCTCTATCCGCCCGATCCGCGCACCGAACGCGAGACGCTGCGTGAGGGGCTCCGCTGCCGCGACCAAGGCATCACCATCAACATACTGCTCCTGCCGAGTTGGAATCAGGACGAGAACGACATTCGCTTCGCCCATCGCCTCGCCGAGTCCACCGCAGGACGCGTCTTCTTTGTCGCGGGCGGAGATCTCGATCGTTTCGTGGTCTGGGATTATGTGCGCCGTCGGCGGTCCATCTTGGGCGGTCGCGCCCGCACAAACGACTGATTTCCCTCATCTCAAAGTGGACTCCGAACGCCCCTCGGCTACCTTGCGGTCATGGCCTCCAAGAACTGCATGATTCCGCGGCGACCGCGAACACAGACCGCCGTGGGTTGCGTGGTGGCAGTGACAGTCGGAGTCTGCCCCGCTTCTGCGCAGAGCCTTTTGCTTGTGCCCGACTCGCTGCCAAACTCCTCGAGTGCCAAAGTGTGGGCGTTCAGCGCAGTCGACGGCTCCGTCGTCAACCCAAACTTCATCGCACCGGACGCATTCCTGTCGCAGCCGATCAAGATCGTTGTCAGTCCAGCGGGCACCCTGCTCATCACCGACGAGACCGCCAATGCGATCTTCGAATACTCGGTGGGCGGCAGCTACCTCCGCACAGTCGTCGGGCCCTCCCAAGGCATCGACCGACCGTATGGCTTGGAGGTCGTCGGTGAGTGGATCTACTTTTCCATGTCCGTCACGCAGGGCAGTGTGACAACGGGTGTGCTCAAGCGCGTGCGCCTCGACGGCACGGGTCTGGAAGACTGGTGCGTGCTGCCACAGATCGTTTCACCACGCGACATCGTGCACCTTGGCAACGGCGACTTCCTTGTGGGCGATTCAGGGGTACACCCCGGCGGCGAAGACATCGAACGCATTGGCCCCAACTGCTCGATCTCCTCGGCGCCTTGGCATGACAGTGATGGCATCAGCGGCATCGATTTTCCGCAGCAGATCACGCTGCCTGGCGACGGCACAGTGCTTGCCGCTGGATTCTCCGATCCGTACGGACTCTTCACCTACGACCTTCAGCTTGGACTGGAGATCGCACGCGTATCGAATCTGCTCTTGTCTCCGCGCGGCGTTCATCGAATGGCCGATGGTCGTTACTTTTATACGGGCGGAACGCGTGTCACGATCTGGGATCCCGTTGCCGAGACGAACATCGTCATCGTGAATCAGGTATCGCCCACTGCAAGCGTGGCAAGTTTCCGCTTTGTGACGCCGATCACGATCGAACCTGCATGCCCAACGGATCTCGACGGTGATGGCAATACTGGCGGAAGTGATCTCACGGTACTTCTCAGCGCGTGGGGATCAAGCGGCGGCGATGTGAACAGCGATGGAACGACGAACGGGTCGGACCTCGCCGTGCTCCTCGGCGCTTGGGGCGTTCCCTGCGGATGATGAGTTCACGCTCCCCCTCACCTGTTGCTCAACCTGTGCACCGCGTGAGTCACGCGGTCGTTCAACTCTGACTGTCAGCGACGACGCCGCACGCCGACGAGGCCGGCCACGCCGAGCAGCGCAATCGCGCCGGGGGCGGGGATGACGTCCGCGGAGAAGATGAAGTTGTCGAAGCGGTTGTTGCCCGTCGAACCGGTCGCCCCGGTGAGCCTCATCCGTACATACGCGTCGGAGGCATTATCGAGTCCCGAGATGCCACCGAAGACCGTCGCGACGCCCGCCGGGGTGCTCAGAGCGCTGAAACTCGACTGAATGGAGTTGTTGGCACCGATGGAAGACCAGTTTACGCCATCGACGCTGTACTCAAGCACCTGCGAGTTGAATCCGGTGGAAGTCCGTTGCGTCGCATAGCTCATCGAGAGATTCGAGAATCCTGCCATGCTGAACTTGAAAACCATCGACTTGCCGTTGGCTGCGGTCCCACCAGACCCGCCGATGATCGCGAGCGCCGCGGCGCCAGTAGTCACCGTCGACATGCCGATGGTCGCGCTGGCGTTCACCGACGTTCCGCTGAACGCATTCAGTTCGGTGTTCGTGGTGCCCGAAGTGGGAACGAAATAGTTGCTCGAACCATTCGTTCCATCAAGGAAGAGCGTGCCGGAGCCGAAGTTGGCGACGAAGGACTTGCTGATGGCGGGCGCTGCGACGATCGCCGTGCCGCCATTGGTGGTCGTCTGGAAGTCCCAGGCGGCAACCACCGCCGCCTCCGCCGCACCGCACACCGCCGCCATCGTGCCAACCGCCAGGATCGTGTTGATGTTCTTCATGTCTTGTTCCATGCGCCCGCAGGCGCCGCGTTCGAGTTCAGGAAAACGGGGAGTTGGAAAGGGATGCCGTGCCGCTCAGCGACGACGCCGCACGCCGACGAGGCCGGCCACGCCGAGCAGCGCAATCGCGCCGGGGGCGGGGATGACGGTGAACATGCCGGTGCTGGTGGCCGTCGTCGCGTTGAACTGCGAAAAGGAGCCTGTCCACTGGTTCGCGTTGAAAGTGGATGTGAACTCGACCGAATAGGAGCCGTTCGCCAGGCCGGCGGCGAGGTTGGCGTTCTGGCTAGCCACCGCGAGCTGCCAGAAGCGGTTGTTGCCGCTGTTGCCGGTCTGGGCCAGCGAGTAGTTGGTGCTCGACACGACGGACGCGCCGGACTTGATCGTCACCACTAGCGCGGCGACATTGTTGCCGTCGAGCCAATTGTTGCTGGTCAACGCGCCGGACGGCGTGCCGCCGCCGTCGTACGCGTAGTTCTCGAAATACCAGTTCTGCAGGAGGAGCGACTGGCCAGTGAGCGCGTTCACGGAGCCGAAGTCGTAACCATCGAGGCGGGGGTTCCCAGCAGCGCCGATCGCAGACACATACGAGGTGCTGGACGCACCGGCGAGCTGGAAGGCGCCGGTGGCCTCGACGACGCCAATGTCAGCTGAGGCAAAGCTCGCTGCACCAAGTGCGAAAAGCGCGGACGCTGGCAGGAACATTTTCATTGGATGGAAACCTCAAGAACGGGGCGGAGGGAGCGGAAAGCACCAACATGATCAACGCATTCCTCCCGCCATCCCGATAAACGCAATCGAGCATCATCCTTGATCACCAAGGTCCCGAGATTCACAAAAAATGTCTCACACACTTCACGCGCACCAAAGACAGCGCCGCGCGCACCCAAAGGCACGCGCGGCGATGATTTCTGCAACCGGCCCCATCCCAAGGGCGAGTCGCGAATGTCGCTCGTTTCGGCTCAGCGGCGCCGACGCGAGGCAAACCCAGCCAGTCCAAGCAGCGCGATTGCGCCAGGAGTTGGAACCGTCGTGTACGCAAGGAATGCGCCTGCGGTCGAGGCCGTACCCCAACCTGGGGTCGCTGCGTCCGAACGGGAAAGATGATCGACGCCTGGATCACCCCCGCCGCCAGAGGTCGCGATGTCGAAGTAGAGCGTCTGGCCGGCGCTCAGGCCCAGTGCAGCGAGCGAAACCGTCCACGTGACGGTGTTTCCACTCACCGAGTTGGTGAGGTACATCTCGCTGCCCCAGTTCCAAGCCGACCCAGTCCAAGAAACAAACTGAGCGTTGTCCGACGGTGCATCGACCCATGATCCGATGTAGTGATCGATTTGGCGACCACCCAAGTCCACTGGGCGCGACCAGGCATTTGAACCAGTACCGCCCGCCGCAGTGTCGAAGTACATCATGTACTTCGTCCAGTTTTGGAACCCGACAGTGGTCACGCTGATCGAGAGGTTGACGCCGTCATCGGACATGCTGACCGAAGCGATGTCCAGATTGCTGAAGCCGTTGTCGAAGAGGTCGTTCGTGTTGTCGACGTATGTGGAGGCGGCGATCTGGGCTTGAGTGGCCGAGGCCACAAGACTAAGGGCGACTGTGGATGCGATTGAGGTGAGGATTGTTTTCATGGGAGAAAAACCTTTGAAGGAAAATTGCTAGGGAAATCGTTGGATTCAACGGCGCCGACGCGAGACAAGGCCCGCAACGGCAAGCAGAGCCACGGCGCCAGGGGCTGGGACCAAATCGCCGCTGATGACGACATTGTCAATGCGGTTTGAACCGGCGGAGCCCCCACTTGCCAACGAGCGGAACCGAATCAAGAGTTGGCTCGCGTCTTCGGCACCGGCGAGTGCTTGACTGCTGGTGTACAGCGCGTTGTAGGTCGACGACGACCACGTTCCGGGCGCCCCGCCGCCGCCGGACTGGAGAACCGTGTAATTCGCCACAGTTGTAAAGCTCAAGCCACCGTTCGTACTGAAGATGAGTTCGAAGGACGCCGGTCCCGTTGAACTGCGCGCCTGATCCCACGACACGCTGATGTTCGAATAGTTCGAGGTCGAGACGCGAGCTTCGTAGTAGTCGCCGATCGACCAATTGTTGCTGCTGAAGGAGTACTGCGATCCGTTGCCTGCTGGCGAGGTGTAGGTCGCTGCAGCCAAAGTGTGGAAAGATCGGAGTTCGCTGTTCGCAGTCTGATCACCAGCGTCTGCTGCGCCTACGGAGTAGTTCTGCCCAGTTGGGACGTTCCCCGCCCCGGTTGGGAAAGCGGTGGTGATCGACCAGCTCGCAACTACCGCGGCGGCCGACGACATGGAAAGGAACGCAGCAGCAGTGCTTGCGCCAACGAAAGCGAGTTTGGGGGACATTTGACGGCTCCAGGGAAAAAGGACTCAACCCGATCAGTCCGTGCTGACCGCCCTTGAACCGCCCACCGTTGCAGAAAATTAGCACCGATCTAAGTCAATTCAAACTGCGGAGCAGATTTTATCTCGCTTTCTGGTTGCCGATGATTCGTGGATCCAGTACAGTCGGAAGTTCGAGGGTTCTGTTTCCCTTTCCGCATTGACCGCCGCTCCAGGCTCTAGATGGTCTAGAACCGCAGCGACTGACTCAAGCCACGGAGAGCCAACGCCTTGGAAGCCATAAAAGGAATCGGTGTCAGCCCGGGGATCGCCATTGGACGCGCTTGGGTTCAAGAGGAGCATGACCGCCGCGTGGCTTTCCGAACAGTGGAGCCGCGGCATGTCACCAGCGAAGTTCAGCGCATTGATGATGCGATCGCAAAGTCAAAGGCGGATATTTCGCTTATGCGGAATAGAGTCCAAAGGCGCGGCGATTCAGCGGCCGCGGCGATCTTTGACTTTCATCTTGAGCTCCTTTCGGATGCCAATCTGATCGCTCCAATTCGCGGCGACATTGAACGGGAGTTTGTGGTGGCGGAGTACGCCGTTTCGGAGAACTTCGGCAAGCTAGCGGACCGACTGCGCGAGGTGGGAAACGAGATGTTTGTGCAGAAGGCGATTGATGTTCTCGATCTTGAGCGTCGAGTGCTGACTCACCTTGGTGGCTCTGGACCAGATGGGCTGAGCGATCGAAAGGGTGCGATTGTTGTGATCGCCCATGAACTCACGCCGAGTCGCGCCGTTGAGTTGCACCGTGCGCGCATCGTGGCGTTTGCCACCGATGGTGGTGGACAGACTGGTCACACCTCCATCGTGGCGCGCGCGCTTGCCATGCCCGCAGTCGTCGGCTGCACCTCAGCGACACAGGACATTGCCGATGGCGACACCGTCATCATCGACGGTGATGGCGGACTGGTGATCGTGCGTCCCGACGACGCGCTGCTCGCCCGATATCAGGGACTGGCACGCGAGGCGGAGCAGCGCCGTACGGACCTGCGCAGCGATGCTGCACAACCATCGCTCACCCGCGACCACACCACCATTACGCTGTTGGGAAACATTGAATTCCCCGAAGAAATCAGCTCCATTGAAGACAACGGAGGCACGGGTGTTGGGCTCTACCGCACGGAGTTCATGTTCCTGACCAGCGAGACCGCACCCACCGAAGAGGATCAGTACGAGGCGTACCGCAAGGCAATCGAATTGTCGCGCGGTCGCACGCTGACGATCCGCACGCTTGATCTCGGCGCGGACAAGTGGACGCAGGAGCACCTCACCGAATCGGAACGCAATCCGTTTCTTGGACTTCGCAGCATTCGCTACTGCCTCGCTCATCCCGAGATGTTCAAGACACAATTGCGCGCCCTGCTGCGGGCGAGCGCGCACGGATCGATCCGCATCATGTTGCCGCTCGTGACCCACGTGATGGAACTGCGCCAGACCAAGATGATGCTGAACGACCTCAGCGAAGAACTCGAGGAAGACGGGATCGCTTTCGACAGGAACATCCCGCTCGGGATCATGGTGGAAACGCCGGCCGCGGCGCTGATGGCGCGCGCCTTTGCGCATGAAGCGGCGTTCCTGTCACTCGGCACGAATGACCTTGTGCAGTACACGCTCGCGGTCGACCGCGGCAACGAGCGCGTGGCAAATCTCTACAACGCGGCGAATCCAGCGGTGCTGATGCTGATAAAAAGCGTGGTTCGGACCGCAAGGCACGTTGGGATCGATGTCAGTGTGTGCGGCGAGATTGCCGGACAACCTCTCTTTGTGCCATTGCTCATCGGGATGGGACTTCGTACACTTTCCATGTCTCCGAGCCAGATTCCCGCGGTCAAGCGGGTGGTGAGGGGGCTCGACATCGAACACTGCGAGTCCCTCGCCAGGCGCGTGGGCTCGTTCGAGTCGGATCGGCAGGTGCTGTCGTGCCTGCGCGACGAACTTCGGAGAATCGACCCAGAGGCGCTTGCTGGCGCAGAGCACGGCTAGCCCTCATTACCGAGAACGGTCACAAAAAACAGGCACTCTTGTCCTCCGCAGGACCCGCGAGCGATTGGCCCATTCGGCGCACGCTCGGCCGCGAGGACCTTGGGACAGGATGTGCGGATGGATCACAGCGAATGCGGTTTGAACAACCTTGGACACCAACGACCTTGTCGGTCGTGCACAACAGATCCGTCGGGCCATGCGCGCGACTTTCTGCGGCGTCCCATCTCCTGTCGATCTGTCATGAACCGCCGCGACAGTGCGGCAGGATCTTGCAGTGCAACTTGACGGAACAGACGGTCAGCCCGCAGACGAACGCGGCGAACTGAATCACTCTTCGCAGACATCGGCTCAGACGGAGGGAAGCGCACGCTCGGCATTTGTGCCAGAGGGTGAATCGCGCCCCGCCCCCCCGCCTCCGCCAGCGAACCCTTCGGACTATCTCGAGGAGGCTCTCGAGCGATCCGCGCTCGATGAGGCGCTTCTCGAGGAGGATGAGTCGGAGCCTGAGGCGCAGTCGGATGGCGATTCGCACCCTGATGCGGAGGTTGAACGCGCATCGGTGCGCGCCGAGAACGACCCTGGCGACGCAGAAGGTGCGTCGATCGAGACAGGCGAGGGAACCGACAGCGGCACACAGGGCGAGGATTGGTCTTCCGATTCCGAAGGGCTTCCCGGTTCCGATGGAGAGTCCGATCCCGATCTGCCGCCGCGCGCCGATGGA
>Ga0172367_10005155_pt1 | contig 15904 bp, 11 predicted proteins | sample Lak10m_FD_114542 | JGI IMG/M metagenome (GOLD analysis project Ga0172367, IMG submission 114542) | Freshwater microbial communities from Kabuno Bay, South-Kivu, Congo - kab_022012_10m | ecosystem: Environmental > Aquatic > Freshwater > Lake | place: Democratic Republic of the Congo: South-Kivu...
CAACACGCCCGAAAATACGCCAACCTATACGCCTACCGCCACCCCAACCAGCACCCTTGTCCCACCCAAGTTGACGGCAGTCGGAGCCTGCTTAGACGATACTGCCAACGCCAGCTTTAGCATCAGCAACAGCGGCGGCGATATGCCGACAGCCTATCGCTACACCATCAAGGATAGCGCGGGCAATATTGTAAAAACTGGAAATTTCAAACTCAATAACGGAGAGAGCGCCTCCATCCTCACCAGCGGCAATTATGGAACGTTGACCCTGTCCATCACCGATGATAAGGGCACCACCACCGATGCCGCCATGACCACCTGCGCCAAGACGCCAAAACTGACTGCAATCGGTTCATGCACCAGCGATACCTCCCTGGCAACTTTCATCGTCACCAACAGCGGCGGTGATATGTCCACAGCCTATGCTTACAGCGTCAAAGACGCCGCAGGCAGCGTGGTAAAGAGCGGAACCTTCAAACTCAACACGGGAGGCAGTGAGACAATTACCGTCAGCGGAATCTATGGCGCGCTCACTCTATTCATCACCGACGATAAGGGCACAACCTCCAACGCCGCCACGACCACCTGTGTCAAGCCGCCCCAATTGACAGCAATCGGTGTTTGCACCAGCGAAACCGCCCAGGCGACCTTTGTCATCACCAATAGCGGCGGCAACATGTCAACCGACTATAAATACACGGTCAAAGACAGCGCGGGAAGCGTGGCGCAAAGCGGAACCGTCAAACTGAATGCAGGAGATACCAAGACGATCAACGTCAGCGGCGTGTATGGCGATTTGACTTTGTCCATCACAGACGACAAAGGCACGACCGCCGATGCCGCCATGACCACCTGCACAAAATCGCCCAAGTTAACTGCTGTCGGTTCATGCACCAGCGATACCGCCCTGGCAACCTTCGTCATCACCAACAGCGGCGGCGACATGCCCGCAGCATACGCCTACACCATCAAGGACAGCGCGGGCAAAGTCATAAAAACCGATACCTTCCAATTGGCGTCTGGGAAAGACCTAAAAGTCGAAGTCAGCGGCATTTATGACACGTTGACCCTATCCATCACGGATGATAAGGGAGCCGCCACCGATGCCGCCACGACCACCTGCGCCAAGGGGAGTTCGCCCAAACTGACAGCAACGGGTGTCTGCGCTGACAACACTGGATTGGCAGTCTTTGTCATCACCAATAACGGCAGCGACATGCCCGCAGCCTATACTTACAAAGTCAAGGATAGCGCGGGTAAAGAGGTGAAGACCGACACCTTCCAATTGAATTCGGGTGAAGACAAAAAGGTCGAGGTCAGCGGTATTTATGACACATTGACCCTGTCGATCACCGATGACAAGGGAACCACCACCGATGCCACCACGACCACCTGCACCAAATCGCCCAAGTTGAGCGCAGTCGGCACATGCGCCGACGACACTGGCTTGGCGACCTTCATCATCACCAACAGCGGCAGCGACATGCCAGCGCTCTACACCTACACCGTCAAGGACAGTGCCTTCAGCGCAGTCAAGACCGAAACCTTCCAGTTGAAATCGGGGGAAAGCAAGACCATCTCCATCAGCGGAGTTTATGGCTTGCTGTCCCTGTCGATCACCGACGACAAGGGAACCACCACCGACGCCGCCACAACCACCTGTACCAAGTCATCCAAACTGGCTGTGATTGGCTCCTGCACGGACAACACGGGACAGGCAACCTTTGTCATCACCAACGGCGGCGGCGATATGGCTGCGCCCCATACCTACAATCTCAAGGACAGCGCGGGTAAAGTGGTCAAGACCGACACCTTCCAATTGAAGGCGGGTGAAAGCCTGACCGTCCTGCACAGCGGAACTTACGACACATACACCCTGTCGATCACCGATGACAAGGGAACCACCACCGACGCCGCCACGACCACCTGCGCCACATCTCCGAAGCTCTCTGCGGTGGGATCCTGCACAGCCAACACAACCCTGGCGAACTTTATCATCACCAACAATGGCGGCGATATGTCCACGCCGTACAGCTACCAGGTCACAAACGAAACGGGCAGCGTGCTCAAGGCGGATTCCTTCCAACTCACCGCGGGTGACAACTTGAAGCTTTCTGTCGACAGTGGATTCGGCGTTCGCTTGACCCTCATCATCATCGACAACAAGGGCGCAAGAGCCAATGCCGCCATGACCACCTGCACACAACTGACGAAAGATACATCCTCTGTCCCGGCTGTCACCGCGGCAAGAAAAGAACCGTGCATCCAATGCCTGATCTTCCACACATTCCGCGATGACAATCTCGAAATCTACCGCCTGGACGGAATCGAAGGACAGCCCGGATTCGAACTCTTCAACCTCTCGAAGGACGAGGCAGTCGACAGCCGCCCAAGCCGCGCCCCGGATGATTCGGGCATCGTCTTCCAAAGCAACCGCGATGGAAACGTGGAGCTCTACACCACCGACCTGTACGGCAGCGGGCTGGCTGCGAGGCTGACCAACACCCAATCCAACAACACCACCCCGATGTACGGACCGGATGCCAAGACCATCGTCTATCAAAGCGACCGCAACGGTAACATCGACCTGTTCACCATCGACGAGGAAACCCGCCAGGAAACCCAGATCACGAGCGATCCCGCCGATGACATCAACCCGTTCTACTCGCCCGACCTCGAATGGCTGGTGTTCCAGAGCAACCGCGAAAACAATTGGGACCTGTTCATTCTCAACACCAAGACCGGCAACGAATTCCAGTTGACCGACACCCCCATCAACGAGACCTTCCCCGCCTGGTCGCCGAACGGCAAACAGATTGCATTCATCGCCGAGGAAAACGGCGCCACCGACCTGTACATCATCGACACCAATGGCGCGAACCTCAAACGCATCACCACCGACGGCAAGACCGTCAACGCAGTCTGGTCACCGGAAGGAAATCGAATTGCCTACCAGTCGGAACGCAACGGCAACCTGGATATTTACAGCTACGACCTGAAAGAAAACAAGGAATACCGCGTCACCGATTACGCAGGACAGGATTCAGGACCTACCTGGGACTGCGGCGGCACGAACCTGGCGTTCACTTCCATCCGCAACGGCGACCCGAATGTCTTCCAGGTCTTCTGGAAAGGCGGACCCGCCGGCAACATGACCATCGATCCCGCAACCGATAAATGGTCGCAGTGGCGTCCTTCCAATGACGTCTCGAGCACAGGATACTAGTCGGTGGTCTGAATCACAAACAGATAACGAAGCAGTCGATCTCTCCAGTGGGTCATCTCCACTGGAGAGATTTGCATATTTTTCAAAAAAGGGTATAGTCAGGTCATGCAAATCCTTGCCTATCTCATCGCAATTCTGATCCCGCTTTTGGCGCTGGCGTTGATCTATAAATTCGATTTGTATAAAACGGGACAATTCCAGACCATCCTGCTTTGCGGCGCGGCTGGGGTCATGGCGGTTGCAGCGGCTGGCTTTTTCAACGGCACAATCATCCGCCAGGGTTGGATGGAGCGGATCAATGTCATCCGCTATGCCGCGCCCATCATCGAGGAAATCCTCAAAGGGCTGGTGTTGTGGATTTTGGTGCGGCGTCCCAAATTCACTTACTTCGTCGAAGGCGCGGTGTACGGGTTTGCGGCGGGAATCGGGTTTGCCATCGTCGAAAATTTTCAGTACATTGCCAAGCCCGAGACGGGGGTAATCCTTGCCATCAGCCGCGTTATTTCCACCAACCTCATTCACGCCACCACCTGCGGCTTGCTGGGAATTGCGCTGGGCATCGCCCGTTTTGAACCCCTGCCGCGCCGCCTCCTGCCCAGCCTGGGCGGATTGCTGGTTGCCATGCTCCTGCACATCGGATTCAACAACATGGTGACCCGCGTCAGCGGCGGTTTGCTGCTGGTCTACGCCGCCGCAAGCGGGGTGAGCGGGGCGGCGCTGATCGCGTATGCCATCCGCAAGGGATTAAAAGAAGAACAGGATTGGATCAAGGAAAAACTCGGCATGACAGACCGGGTGACGGGACAGGAATCAAAAATCGTGCAAAATGTCGAAAACATGAAGGACTTTCTCAAGCCGCTGGAGGAACGCTACGGCAAAAAGGAAGCCGCAAAGGTCGAGAAACTGATCACCATTCAGGCGCGGATGGGAATTCAACGCAAACTGCTCGAAAAACATACCGACGAAAAAATGAAGCGTTCGGTGGAGGAGCAAATCAACCAATTGCGCGAGGAGATGGAAAAAGTCCGCAAGGAACTTGGAACCTATGCCATGCTGCAACTGCGGCACACCCTCCCCGAAGAAGGCAGCCCGCTGTGGGGTCGGCTGGAAAGCGTCATTCAGGAGCGAGTCTCTGCCCCGCAAACAGGCAAAACCAATTTGTGGGACAACCTCAAAGCCCGCCAAACCCAGGCGGCAGAATCAAAACAGGAGCGTGAATCATGACCCAGATTATTTCGATCCATTCCTTTCGCGGCGGCACGGGCAAATCGAACGTCACCGCAAACCTGGCGGCGCAGGCGGCGATGGCTGGCAAGCGCGTCGCCATTGTGGACACGGACATTCAATCGCCGGGCATCCATGTATTATTTGGGCTGGATGAAACCAGCATGAAGCAGACCCTCAACGATTACCTGCATGGGAAATGCGCCGTCACCGACGCCGCTGTGTTTGTGGGGCGTGGAACCAACCCCCAGCCTGGCGCAGCCCAACTGGCAGATAAATCGCTCTGGCTGGTGCCTTCCAGCATCAACACAAGCGAGGTCAGCCGCGTGGTGCGCGACGGGTACGATTTCAACATCCTCAACAAGGGCTTCAAAACACTGCGCAAGGAACTGGGACTGGACTACCTGTTGATCGACACCCACCCCGGCATCAACGAGGAGACCCTGCTTTCCATCGGCATTTCAGATGAAATGGTCATCATCCTGCGTCCCGACCAGCAGGATTTTCAAGGCACAGCCGTGACGCTGGATGTGGCGCGCGGGCTGGATGTGCCCAGCATCAATTTGGTCGTAAACAAAGCCCTGACCACAAAATATAACCCTGAACAAATCCGCGCCGAGGTGGGGAACAAGTTCAACGCAACGGTGGCGGGTGTTTTGCCTTTGAGCGAAGACATGGTCGACCTGGCAAGTTCCGACATCTTTTCACTGCGCTTCCCCGACCATCCCTGGTCGCAGGAATTACGCCGCGCGGCGAAAACCATTTTGAATCTGGCGTAACGGGAGAATAGCCATGAAATGCTGGTTCTGTGAAGACGATGCGCGCGCGGTCTGTTCCTTTTGCGGACGGGGAGTCTGCCGTGACCACGCCAGTAAAATGTCCAGTTTCGTTGCCATGTTTTTAGGCGGCAACAATACGCCGAAAGGCTTGGCGGTGGCGGATGTCATCTGGTGCGGAGAATGCCAGCCGCAGCCCGAACCCATCGAAATGCCCGAGTTGTTCTGACGCCCCGCGAGGTACACGCCATGAGCGGAATATTCGACCGATTACAAAAACAAATGGAAGCGGACGCGGAGAAAGAAGGACTCAGTCCGCTGGACTTGCAAGGCTTGCCCCCGTTGATGAGAAAAGTCATGCGCTACATGCTGCGCGAGTTCGAAATGACCTACCCCGAAATTTGCGAATGGGCGGCGAATTTGCCCGAAGCGGAACGCCCCAGCCAATCGGAACTGGACGAGGCGCTGGAAGCGCTCGGCAAACAGCTTTGGCTCATCAAACGCGGCGAAGGGGAACGGGTACGCTACCAGGCAAACCTGCGGCGCAAAGCCGCAAGCAGGCTGGACATTAGCGCGTGGAATACGCTGGATTCGAAAATCGCAGCCGCCAAAAAGCCCCCCCAGGGATAGGTTTTATACAGGCAGGAGTTTTGCCAGTTCCCGAAGTTGGGCGGTCAAAGGATGCTCCGGGTAGGCAAGCGCAAAAGGCTGGCTGCTCGATAAAGCCAGCAACTCTCCAGAATGTTTTAGCACCGTCCCGCCGCCGCAATGGTAGGCTTCTTCCAATTCGCGGCGGGCGTCTTCCACATCGAGAGATTCGGGAGCATCGTTCAAAACCAGGTGAATTCCAGGAATTTGCAGGCGGCGGATCATATCCACGGTGACAGCCGTGCCTTGAAAATCACGCTTATCGGGGTGCAAAACCAAAACAACCGCATTCGAGACGATGAGCGCCTGCAAGGTATCTTCGTTTAGCCCAGAAGAGGTATCCACCAAAATCATATCCAGCGCAAGTTCCCTGCCCAGTTTTTCAAGACCGTCCACATAACAGTCGATATTCATGGGCTTGTGAATAAACTGCATGATGTCGGCAGGCTTTGCGCTGGCGGGAACGACAAACAATTTTCCGCCGCCACTCGATGCGACAAAGGGGGTCAAGTCCACAGCCGCGGAGAGAATATCGCACTTATCCCACAGATAATCATTGATGGCATGGGGGACATCTTCATTGGTCATGCCGAAAAACAGGTGAACGGCTGGCGATTGAAAGTCGGTATCCACAAGCGCCACACGCCGCCCTTGCAGCGCCTGCAATACAGCGAGGCTGGCGGCAAGGCTGGTTTTGCCAACCCCGCGCCGAAAGGAATGAATGGTGACGATTGTACTCATGTGTAATTTTCCTGTTTATGTTCGGAAGTACAAAGTTCGGCTCACAAAACGCCGTCGATACGCCTGATCAACAGGTCGAAAATCTTGCCATAGTTGGCGGTTGCCGCCACCAAAAAGCCGGTGAACGAAATATTAGCGGAATGATCCGCCTTATCTGAAATGGCGCGGATGCACAAAAACGGCACGCGGTTGATTTCGCAGGTGTGGGCAATCGCCGCCGCTTCCATGTCAGTGCAGAGGGCGTGATGGGTTTCCCACAACTCTTGCGCCTTTTCACGATTATTGATGAATTGATCGCCGCTGATAATTCTTCCCGTGTAAACCTTTGGGGAATACCCCTCCAATTCGGTCAGGGGGACGTTTTGAGCAATCTCCAAAGCCAGTCCGGTCAATTTGGGGTCGGTGGGAAAAGCCTGCTGGGCGCGAAATTTCAAACCGCCGTCGCTGGCGGTAAAGACATCGAAAATCAGGTCGCCGGGCTTCAATCCCCAGGCGGTCAAATCGAAATCGTGCTGGATGGCTTCGGTGGCGACCACCAGGTCGCCCACCTCCAGGCGGGAATCGCCTGCGCCGGAACTGCCCATGTTGAAAACCACATCCACCGCAAAAAAATCGATCATCTGCTGGGTGGCGATGACGGCGTTGACCTTGCCGGGGTCGCAACGGGTCAAATAGATTTCATGCGTATCAGACTCGCCGCGCCAGAAAATGCGGCTGCCTTTCTCGAACTGCTGCGGTTCTTTGATAATCTGGCGGATGGTAACAAGTTCCTCGTCCATCGCGCCGATGATTCCGATTTTCATTTATTCGCTCCTCGATTTATTCGACTTGGATCGGATTTCTGCCGCGCGTTTTTGAAGCGACTGGAAGTAATCGGAGCCGAGAATCTGATCCACCTCTTTCTGTTTGCGGGTTTCGTCGATGACGATCTTCAATTGCGCCACCTCATGCTGCAGGGCGCGCACCCGCCGCTGACCCACCAGGAAGCCGTAAAAGACCAGTCCAATCACAACTGTGACAACCGCCATGAACAGGAAGGAACGATTCACCGAGTCGCGCGCGCCGCTTTTCTCCATGATGGCGGAAAGCGGCGTGGTCAAACCGATCATCCATTGAATGTTATTTTCTTCATCGACCATTGCCGGAGTCCAGGCGCCGATCTCGATGCCTTTTTCCCAGGTGTAGAACCCGGCATATTCGCTGCCTTTTTGCTTTTCCCAAATATACCAGCCGACATTTTCCTGGTGTGAAAGGACATCGTTGAGCATCTGATCGTAATCGCTTGCGCCGCCCGGAACCTCTGCCTGCCTGCGAAGGAACTCATCGATGGGCATACCGAAATAGGGGCGGAAATCAGGGCTTTCATCGAAGACCATGCTGTTATCGCTGCCAATTACCCAGGCATCGCCTTCATCCACCAGCAGGCTGATTGGCTGGACATAGTTCACTAAAAATTGCAGCTCGATTTTCTGAATCTGCTCCGGGGTAATGGTGTCTGAATCAAGCCCCATGATGGTCAACTGGTCGTCCCAGTAGACGGTGGCGGCGCGGGCAGTGGCGCGGACGATCTCCAGTTCAGCTGCCTGAATGGATTTTATGGTTGCCCTTTGCAGGCTCATATACTGGGAATAGACGTTGTACCAGCCGAAAAGCACCAAGCCCACCGTCATGAACAACAGCGCATAAAAGGATGATTGAGAACCGTCTCGAAATATTTTTTTGAGCATGAGATTTCCTCGAACCCTGACAACGGTCAGGGTCTTTTACTTTTCTTTGCGGGATGAAGACCTCACCCGAATTTCGGATGCGCGTTTTTGCAGCGATTGAAAATAATCCGACTCGACGATCTGGGATACGTCCTTTTGCATTTTCTTTTGGTCGATTTCTATTTTCAACTCGCGGATTTGTTTCTTGAGTTCCTGCTCGCGCTGGCGAACCTGAATGGCATTGTTGAGGGCAATGGAAGCCAAAGCCGCGAGACGATTCAATCGGCGCTGATCGTCCCCGCTAAAATACTCCCTGCGATGGTTTTCCAGCAAAACCAACCCCACGGTTTTTTCATCTGTCGCCAGGGGCATGGCAAGCAGCGAAAAGATATTTTCATTCTTCAAATGGGTTTTTATTTCGGGAGCGATATCCGCCTCGTCGAGTTGCGAATTCCCGATCAGCAGGCTGTGTTTTTGCTGAAAAATGCGCCCAGCCAGAATATCAGGCACGCCGCCCTGCTTCGATGCGTTTGAAACTTCGAGATGCAATCCATCATCCTGCGCGATATAGATGCCCGCGAAGTCCGATTTGACTGTCCGTTCCACGGCAGAGAGAACCGTTTCGAGCGTTTTTTCGTATTCCACAGCGGCGGCAATGGTCTGTCCCAAAACATAAACCGACCCAAGTTCGTTGATGCGTTTATGCAGGGCGGCGACCATTTCGCCGAAGGCAAGCGCAAGGTTGTAGATTTCCTTGGTGCCGCGAACGTTGGAAGTATTGATATCTGCGACAAGCGTTCTCGAGCTTGCGTCATCGATGCTGGCGTCCATGGCATCGACCGAAGAACTGATAACCCGCGCCTTCCGCGACAGCCAGGTGACCGGTTGAGAAATCCAGCGGGCGATGATAATGGACACGATCAAAGCCAGGAGGACAAGAACAATCGTCCAGTATTTCAACTGGTTGGCGATGTTCGTGGCAGGCTGAATAATTTCACTGCGCGGCTGCATCAGAGCCAGGTGCCAGTTCGTCGCAGACACTGGCGCATAAACGACCACCCACTGCTCGCCGTCGGCATAGGTGATGGTTTTTGTCTTTGTGCCCTCTCCATTTTCGAGCATATCCGCGACAACCTCCGCCATGTAGGGTTCCCGTTCAGCCAGTTTTATATTTATCGTATCGCCCAGGGGAATATCTTCAAACTCATATTTTTTGTGCGCGATGACATTCCCGTTGTCATCCAGCAAAAAACCAAATCCCTCCACGCCAATCTTGAAGTCAAGCACTTGATCTTGCAAGTGCCTGATCAGAAAATCACTTGACATAACCCCCAGTAAAGTGTCTTCGTCATAGATGGGAGATGAATACGTGACCATCAACCCCGCTCCCGCGTAATCATTGTACGGCGCAGTCCAGACGGAGTTTCTGTCCGGGTTGTTTTCTTGGTTTGCAACCGTATAAAAGCCGATGGTCTGCGGCTGCCAATCGACGGGGTATCCTGAACTCGGCGTCCAGGGATATAGTCGTATCATTCCACTGGAAAGGGTTAGGTATAACCATTGTGATTCGATGTCACCTTCGATACCGCTTGCATGGGCGGCGCGAAACAAGGGGTCTAGTTCTTCGGTGGCGGCGATAACCCTTTCGAGTTGGGGTGTCAAAGGGGTATCCTTGTTCAAAAACACATTGGATAAGCGGTCATCTCCATATTTTGGTTTATAGAAATTCTCATACCAACGATCAGAGCCATAGACGTTATTCGAATCCCTCTCATACTTTTGCAACCTAAGTTGAATTTCCTTCGCAGACAGGTCGTCACTGATCATTAGCAATTTTGCCTGGGGAGCTAACAGTTGTGTTTTGATTTCCATCATGCGCAACCGCTCATTGATGTCAGATGCGTAAACCTCTGCGCGAAAACCAAGCTGTGAAATTTGCGCATCCTCAATAGCGTCTTCCGTAATTTGAATCGCATTGGCAGCCATCAATCCCAAAGTGATGGCGCTGGTCAACATCAGCCCGAAAACCATAAGCCAGAAGGTGGAAATTTTTCGCATCATAGGACATCCATAAAAGGTCAAATCAACATGAGTTTCTGGTTAACTTCCAATGCCATTGCTTCCTGCTGTAATTCCTGCTTCAAGGTTTCGACATAATCGACCACCTCGCCCATGTGTTTATCCAGCACGGGTTGGCTGCAATAACTCCTGACAAGATGGATATCCTCTTCCACCAGACCAGCCTCCTGGCTGTTCCACACGCCCTGCACTTTTTCGTGGGTGGCGCCGCCAAAAATCCTTCCCATAAATGAGAGCGTCTTTTCCACGTGAGAGGAGGTATCTGCCTGCTGATCGACGCCGATGGTCGTGGGAAGATAGACGCCAATCTGGTTGGTGTACCCCAACAGGTTGAAGATTTCGGACATGACCCCGCTCAACGGCTTGGGCAGGTTCTCGATGCGGCGTTCGGCAATCGGCGGCAGGGAGTCCAGGAATGGGATCACAAAGTCCGGCGGGGGATCAGGCAATTCGTCTGTCAGGTCGGGAGCCGAGTGATTCACGATGGTGAACACGCGGGTCCTGTCGGCGCGAATATACGGCTTGAAAGAGGAGATAACCTTCCTGGCATGTTCACGATCTGCCTGCCGCGGAGATGTCACCAGCATGATCTGGGATGCGCTGCGAATCAAATCGCCGAGTTTTTGCGAGAGTTCCCACGAAACGCAAATAACGATATTTTTGAATTGCGCGCCTACATGATCCATCACCAAGGCAACCTGCGCCAGTTCCGGAATATCCGCCGCGTTTTTGGGGTTGAGAACTTGAAAACCGCCGGGATGTTTGTATGCCTCCAGCGTGGGGGGAAACCCATAAACAGACGCGGTGTCCTTTCCGTCGAATTCAAGGTAGGCGGTGGGAGACGTCGTGGAGGAGGCAATCATGAGCGCCATGGCATTGGCGATGGTATCCGCGCCGAGGTGTTCCCCCGTCCTGACGACGAGAAAAATAACGGCATCGCTGAGTTTGTTTGCGAGTCTCGTATTCGTAACAACCAGACGATAGGCGAGCGTCCGAGCCAGTTCGATTGCAATGCCGACCTGCCTGGTGAGCATTGCATAAAAATCATCCCTGTTGATGATAAAAATATCGACAGGCGTGAATGCGGTAATGGTGGCGGATATGCTTTGCCCGGTCAACAGCCCGCTCTCCCCGAAAAAGTCACCCTGCTCCAGGTAGCGTATCAAGTTATAAACGCCGCTGCTGGAAAGGTTCGAGACCGCCACCATGCCGCTTTTGATGATGAAAAACGATTTTGCCAAATCTCCCTGCCGCACAATCACATCGTTACGCGCGTAATGCTCCTGTTTGAATTGACGGCTGAGTACATCGAGGTCTTCTTCGGCAATATCCTTGAAGAGCGGCATTTGGCGCAGGAAAGCCACATTATCGAGGCTAAGCGCATTCCAAAGTTCCTTGGGAAGATTGTTGTTCTTATTGGTTGCATCCACAAACTTAACGCGGTAGAAAATTTCCCCATCCATCAATGCTTCATGAATATAGCCCTCATCCTTTAATTCCGAAAGGACTTTATGGGTCTCTGCGTGATCCAGCCCAACCGCCTGTTGAATATCCATCATGCGGGCATAGCGTTGATGCGATAAATAAGTGATCAATTTTTTCTGGCTGGCGGACATGAAGAGGATTTCGCTCGGTCTCAAGCCGCCCGCCGCCTGTGGCGCGGGGGCAGGCGAACGCTGTCTGCCTGCCAAACGGTTCTTTACCCTGCCTGCCAGACTGTCCAGATCATCTTCGGAATTCAAATCGGTTTGTGCCATCGCACTTTCCTGGTAATAAATTCTCGCAACAAGAAGTCACTTTGCGTATATATCAATCCTCGATTTTGTATTACAAAATCGAGGATTCAAAGTCTTCGCAGAGTTTTTTGTGTTTATTCACCGAGAATAAGATTCAGTCTCTACCATGTACAAAGCCCATACCGCCGATCAAAAGGCGGCGAAAAATCAATCGGCAAGTACGCGGTTTGCAAGCTGTTGATAGATCTTCGTTACAGGATGATCGGGGTATTTGCTCGAGAATACGCCCGAACTTGCCAGCGCCATCAGGTCATCCGAGTGCGGGACAACCGCCGCAACTTCACAGTGATAATTCTTTTCGGCTTCCTGCTTTGCCATGTCCATCAATTGCCTGGGAACCTTATTGATCATCAACAGCATTTGCGGCACGTCCAACTTACGGGCGACCTCCACAGTCACGCTTGTGCCTTGATAATCCTGCTGGTCGGGACGCATGATCAGCACCAGGGTGTCGGAGATGGCAATCGAAAGCAGGGTTTCTTCGTTCAAGCCAGGGTGCGTATCGATAATAAGAAGGTCGAGTTCGAGGTTTTTCACCAACGCGTCGAACCCGTCATTCAACAATCCGACATCATATCCTTCGCGCAAAACACGGGCAATTTCACCCGCTTTGATGCTGGAGGGAATTAGAAATACCTTGCCCTTTATATTATCGCCCAGCGAGGCAGTCACGTCGTAGGCGGTTTCCTCGATGGCGCATTTTCCCCATAAGTAGTCATTCAGCGAGCGTCCCATCACCTCTTCATTCAAACCAAAGAGGACATGAATCCCCGGCGATTGAATATCCGTATCGACTACGCCGACTTTCAATCCCTTCACCGCGCAAAGGTAAGCCAGGTTGGCGCTGGTATTGGATTTCCCCGTACCGCCGCGAAAAGAATGAACAGAAATTATCTTGGACATATTTCTTCCTCCACGCAAAAGTGATTACAGTTATTGGCTAATTATTTTTAATATTGCGTACAATGACTCACTCAGCAACAGGCAAATTTTACCACTTTACGCACTGGGAAACGCGTTTTTTGCGGAGCGCAGCGCAGGCTGTAAAATCGGCGAGCAACGCAAACGGCGATAGGTTTGGATATCTTGGGAAAGAAGGTCAAATCGGGCTTTTACAGAAAGCGCAAGGAATGTCACCCCATCAGATGGACATTAAATTCGCGGGGTAAATTCCCCATGCGACGATTTATCTACCCTGGGGTGACTACAAAGTACTATCAAATTTCGTAACTACTTCCTTTTCTCCTCCAACGCCTTGACCAGCAACTCCTTCGCCACGTTCGGGTCGGCTTTGCCTTTGGTGGCGCGGGCGACTTGTCCCATGAGCCATTGGACGATGGTCTCTTTGCCAGCGAGGAATTGTTCCACTTCCTTCGGGTTGTCGTTCAAAACTTTATCGATGGTTTCTTGAATAAAGCCTGTGTCTGAAACTTGAGCGAGATTTTTCTCTTTGACAATTTGCGCGGGGGCGCCGCCGTTCTTGAACATTTCGTTTAGCACGGTTTTGCCTGCGTTGCCGCTGATGACTTTATCCGTGACCAAATCCACCAGCGCGGCGAAGGCTTCGGGGGAAATGCTCACATCCTGAATATCCGTGCCTGAGTCGTTCAAAATCCGCATGAACTCGCCCGCCATCCACGAGTGGACGGTCTTGGCGGGGCTTTTGGCTTTTGCCGTCACGCGCTCGAAGTAGTCGGCGAGGGCACGTTCGGAGGTGAGAAAACGCGCATCGGACAGAGTCAGCCCAAAGGCGGAGACGAAGCGGGCGGTCTTGGCTTCGGGCAGTTCGGGTAGTCGTCCGCGAATCATCTCGACCCATTCATCGCTCAGTTTGAGGGGAGGAAGGTCAGGCTCTGGGAAGTAGCGATAGTCGTGCGCGTCCTCCTTCGACCTTTGGCTGGTGGTCACGCCCCGAACATCATCCCAGCCGAGAGTTTCCTGCAAGACCACGCCGCCGCTTTCGTAGATTTTTGTCTGGCGTTCGATTTCATATTGCGAGGCGCGGACGAGGGCGCGGAAACTGTTGAGGTTCTTGATTTCGGTGCGGGTGCGGAACTCGTCGCTGCCGACGGGACGCACGGAGACGTTTGCCTCGAAACGAAGCACACCCTTTTCCATGTCGCCAGAGTTGACGCCGAGGTAGCGCAAGATGGCGCGGATTTTGGTGGCGTAATCAAGCGCGGCTTCGACGGTGTGCATGTCTGGCTCGGAGACGATTTCAAGCAGGGGGACGCCTGCTCGGTTGAAGTCCACCAGCGCGGCGCCTTTTTCGTGTGATAGTTTGGCGGTGTCCTCTTCGATGTGTGCGCGGCGGACTCTCACCCGAAGCTGGTTCTCACCATCTTGCACGTCCAGCCACCCCTTCTCGGCGATGGGTAGTTCGTATTGCGAAATCTGGTAGCCTTTGGGCAGGTCGGGATAAAAATAGTTTTTGCGCGCGAAGGTGTTGTGCTTGTTGATGGTGCAGTTCAACGCAAGACCCACCAGCGCGGCGAGTTCGGTTGCCTTTTTGTTTGCAACGGGCAGCGCGCCAGGCAGTCCCGTGCAGACGGGACAGATGTTGGTGTTCGGCTCGGGCGCGGAGCCATAATCGGCGGAGCAACTGCAAAACATCTTGGAGTTGGTCAGCATTTCGCCGTGAATTTCAAGTCCGATAACGGGTTCGTATTGGGTCATAGTTTGGGGCATCCTTTTGAGGGAAAGGGCTAGGTGATTAGGCAATCAGGTAATTAGGGATTGATTGCCTAATTACCTATTTCCTAATTACCTAATCACAGGGTATTTCTTGTGCCAATCCGTCGCCTGCTGGTAGGCATGACCGACCTGGAATAAAGTTTGTTCATCCAAGTGCTTGCCGATGAGTTGCATTCCAACGGGCATGTTGTTGGAGAAGCCAGCGGGGACTGCAAGCGCGGGAACGCCCGCGGGGTTGGTGGCGACGACGTAAATATCGGAGAGATACATTTCGAGCGGGTCGCTGGTCTTTTCGCCGAGTTTGAAGGCGGTGGTCGGGCAGGTCGGGGCGAGGAGAACGTCAACGGATGACAGAGCCGACTCAAAGTCACGGCGAAGCAGGGTGCGGACTTTTTGGGCTTTGAGATAATAGGCGTCATAATATCCAGCCGAGAGGGCGTAGGCTCCCAACATAATGCGGCGCTTGACCTCGTCGCCGAATCCCGCGCGGCGGCTTTGCAAATAAATGTCAATCACGTCTTTTGCATTTTCTGAAACGGAGAGACCGAAGCGCGTGCCGTCCATGCGGGCAAGGTTGGAACTTGCTTCGGCGAAGAGCAGCAGATAATAAACAGGGAGCGCGTACTTGGTGTTGGGCAGGGACACTTCGTGAATTTCCATGCCAAGTTTTTCGAACTGGCGGATGGCTTCCTGAATGGAGGACTCGACTCCCGCTTCCATGCCTGCCACAAAATATTCCTTCGGGATGCCGAGTTTCATTCCTTTGACGGGCTTATCAATCTGCTGCGTGTATCGCGGAACGGGTGACTGGTACGTGGTACTGTCGTGTTCGTCATGACCTGCGATATGTTCGAGGACGGTCGCGCAGTCGTAGGCGTCGCGGGTCATCGGTCCAATGCTATCGAAGGAGGAGACGAGGGCAATCAGCCCGTAGCGGGAGACACGTCCGTATGTCGGTTTGATTCCCGTCACGTTGCAGAATCCAGCGGGCATACGCACCGATCCGCCCGTGTC
>Ga0172367_10005159_pt1 | contig 15898 bp, 16 predicted proteins | sample Lak10m_FD_114542 | JGI IMG/M metagenome (GOLD analysis project Ga0172367, IMG submission 114542) | Freshwater microbial communities from Kabuno Bay, South-Kivu, Congo - kab_022012_10m | ecosystem: Environmental > Aquatic > Freshwater > Lake | place: Democratic Republic of the Congo: South-Kivu...
CATGGTAACTATCGGCTTCACCTGTTTTGTGGTCGTGGCGGGCTGCTTCTGCGATTTCTGAGTGATTTTCTTGATTGCTGATAGGTTTTCTTTGGTTAATTCTATACCTGTTTCTTCAGCAATCTGTTTTACCCCTTTTCCTTGCGCTGCAAGTTCGGTAATCTCTGCCTGTTTCTCCTGCGCCGGTTTCATTTTAAGAATGTTATCAACTATTTGCTGAGTTACAGGATCACCCTCTCTGCCTGCTGTTAAAACATATTTTGCCTGGTTTTCTGTAAGTCTTGTTGTTAAAGCTACTGCTTCTGCTTCGCCGTTGCTTTGTCTCAATAAATCGTAAAGTTCTTGCCGATTTACTGTTAAATCTCCTGCACCGATGGGAATAACATCGTTTGCCGGTTTCTGCCTGACTGTTTCTTGGGGAACAATTTCAAATTTTTTTCTCGCCATTTCAGGATACTGCTGTTTAATATTAGCTGCCTTGCGCTGTTCTTCATTTAACCCGATATTTTTCTGTGAGCCTCTTATTCCCTCTGTCGCTTTTAATGATTGACCCGCTCCTATCCGGTTAACGTTTGCGTCAATTTCAGCCATAATATTATCATATTCAAGGCGTGAAATCTTTCTCATACGAAGCTGCGCACCTAAAGCGTTCATAATAAATCCGACTGCAAAACCAACTGCTCCACCTTCTGGCGCACTTTCAAATATATCTCTACCAGCATCGTAAATTTCTTTAGCTGTTAGATTACTTGCTGCCTGCTGTGTATATTCCTGTATCCCTTCCTCTAAACCGCCCTCAATTCCTTGTGCAAATGTTTCGCTTAGTTTTTTTCGTAAACTTTTTCCTATTACTCCGCCCGAAGCGTCATCTAATCTGCCTAAAAATCTTTCAACAGGAAGAGCTTCTGTCGCACCAATTGCAATATTAATTAAACCTGTGGTAAGTGTTTTGTTCGGGTCTTTTGTCTTATCCCATGCCTGCTTCATTTCTTGAGCGGATACTTGCATTGATCCTAATCCCGCGACTGCAAGAACTGATGGCACTTTAGCTAATCTTGCTGTCTTGCCTAATAGAGCCTGACCAATCATTTGTCCAAGTGCGCCTGTTACTTGTGTGGCAGGGTCTTTTAATCTGTGTATAGGTTCGACTGGAAATGCTTTGTCGAGCCATTGCCCCATTGATTCTGATGCCTGCCATAAAGCATTATCGTCCATGTTAGTATAATCGTAAACCTGATCTTCTCCACCTAACCTATTTTGACCAAATTCATGATATTTATTTGCTATGTATCTTCCGAAATTAGGTATCTGACTTGCAAACTTCATTACATCTGGGACAGATTGAGTAAGGTCTCGAACTGGTGCTATTGCCCGTGCAGCCCATTCTGACTGAACATCATCCATTGTCCGCATATTTGCATCAATCGGACTTGCATTTTGGCTCGAATGATATTTGTCAATTTTTTGTTTAGGTGCTTTCGCAAGTATCCCTTCTGCTAACTGTCTTTCAAAACTTTTCCCGCCGTATGCTTCATTCCCGACTAAAGTAAACGGCTGCGGCTTATAAATAGGGTCTTCTTGCATAACAATGTCATTGCCGGTATCTTCCGGGATATACCTATTCATGTCTGAGCGTGCGATCCCGATATTATCGGAAATAACCGGCATTGTTTTTGTTCTTCTTGCCGGAATCGTATCTTGTGGTGTAGGTGCAGGCGCTGGTATAGGCGGTGATGTAACATTGTTATTGCTATCCGGTACGCCGTATATATATTCTTCTTCGGCTTTTCTGTTAGCTTCTGCTAACTGTCTTAAAAATCTGCGCCTTTTTTCAAGTTCTGATACGACCTGCATTAATTCCCCGTTTCAAAATTTGCTAAATCAATAGGTAAGTTTTTGCCGTAAGTTGCCATATACATATACTTAAGCCATTCTATAGCCTGAAATGTTTCGCTTAAATTAATTTCAGAATCATTACTTGAAGATAATTTTCCGCTTTTAGCATCTTCAATAAGCCGTCTTGCAAACTCGTCTGAATTGATTCCTGTATATCTTCCGCCACTTATCAGCTTTCTTGTTGCTTGCGGTGAATTTTGATCTACCTTTAGCAATATGTTATCTACAAGCCCGTTATATCGTGACTTGTATTTACCAGTAACATCTTTTTGTACTGTTCGCCCGAATTGGTCTGTATCTGTTTCGTAAATTTGTTTTCCACTATTTATTAAATCAATTTTATTCTGTAAACCAAATATCTGTTTAAGGTCATCGTCTAATACTTTTTTCATAACAGGATTGATGATTTTCGCATCGCTGTTATTGGCTTTTGGATTTGATACTGTGCTATTAATCGGCTTTGTGCTTACCATTGGGTTTCCTTTTCCGTCAATGATAACATCTCCGTACCTATTCCTGCGTGAAATTTTTTCGTAATAAGTGCCGTCTTTTCCTCGGACATATTCAGTAAAATTATATTGCCCTTCGTATGGGTCTAACTGTTTCGGTTCTTCCTGAAACAATGCTTTTTTTACTGAACTGGAATCACTTACGGATTGCTTGACATATTCGCGTGCATCTGGCGTTAAATTATTCCATTTTTCATCAAAATTTTCGCTTGTAAGTTTCCCTTGTACAATCTTAAATGAGGGTGCCGGGTTACTTCCGGGATATAACGGATTATATGTGTTATTATCAACCGGTGCCATATTATTTCTTTTAGCCTTGTTGCTAAATAGCGGATTTTCGGCTTGCAATACCGGTGCCGGATTCAAAAATTTCTCTGCGTCTTTTGCTGCTGCGTCTTTTTTTTTCTTTTGAGCTGTTTTTTCCTGTTCCGTATTAATAGCATTTTCAAAATTATATCTATTTATAAATCTTGACGTTGTCTCGGGGTTTTTACTCAGTATATCATACTTCTGAATATCAGTTAAATTCTGATTGCCGACTATCGAATTATAAAAATTGTTCTCATCCTCAGTCTTTTTCTTTGTTTTATAGCTTGTGATAGCCCCGGCTACAGAATCACCAATATCGGAAATAGCTCTCGCCCAGTTTCCCGCTTGCCGTATATTCATTATTGAATTCCGAATATGTCATTATAATTGTTCATGTCTGTCTGAGTACCGCCACTGGCATAAGTTGCCGCTACTTTTGCCGCATTTCCCAATAATGAGGGAAATGTATCATTCCAAAAATCTGTTTCCTGCGATTTGTTATATTGTCTTTGCTGTTCCTTGAACTCTTTGTCCCGCCAAGCTAAATTCATATTTGCCTGTGTTTCGCCTAATTTCTGCTGCGCTCCAAATTGATTAAGCCCTTGTAATTGTGATAATATTGCATTTTTATAAGCAGCATTTTTTTGCAGTAAATCAACGTCCATTGTCCCTATTGCATCTGCTTTTTTTCCGTAAAGATCATTTACGAGATTTAGTCCTACAGGACTTCCATAATTTCCGAGGCTCGCCATCTGCTCTGTCATCTGCCGTCTTGCATCTGTAACGCCTCTGTTGATGTCCCTGAGTGCAAGCGATCTCTGCTCAGTCAATCCCGGCATACCGGTTGCTAAATTGTTTTTTAAGGTTTTCTGAATGAATGAATAATCATCGCCAAGATAACTGTAATTATCCGGTGCGTATCTGTTTATATTGTATGAACCGGGTGTTCCTAAATTTCCGTAATCTGGCATTTTATCCTCCTAAACCGGATTTTATTAATTTCCATGTTCCATTGTCTAAAATGTATAAATCCTTAGTTTTATCAGTGTTTCTAAGTATAAACAATGTGTTGTCAACCGCTGATGATGCGTCAGGCAATGAATTTCCGCTTTCTGTAACAGGCTGAAAGTAATTTCTCAATGTTTCAATATCTTCCGGGCTAATCACGCCTTCCTCTTGAAATTATTCTGTGCTTAATATCTGCTGAGTTAAATTCTAATAAACCAGCACTTTCTATTTGGTAATACAATTTCTTTCCTGTCAATAGAGCAGTACCGCTTGCTGACATTGCTCCGGTATCTTGTATAAATTGTTTATAATCACTTGTTAATGTTGAATTTGTGGTATCCGAAATATACTTATTATATCCGGAATCTGGATCATGCAAAGTATGTTTAACCGGATTATCATCAAGTTTTTTATAGTTCGCTAATAATTTACGCAATCTGTAAATAAAATTGCTGTCCGGAAAAGTAAAAGTTTTTGTTCTTATTACTGGGGTTATTAACGCATCGCTATCTGCGCTCGTATCGCTATAATCCAGTGAACCAGATGAATTATAATATAAGGTTTTTTCGTTTGAATCCCCGCCTAATAAAAATGTCCCTGCTGTGCTTCCGTGTATTTTATCACATAAACAATATCTTACAGGCGGTTCCGACATATTCCAGATATACCATGTTCCGATAATCTCATCATAAATAAATAGCGTATCATCACCTGTGAGTATATACCAATTCTTTTTTATGTTATAGATAGCATCATAAAAAGTGGTAATAGCAGAAAGCGAATTTATTATATGAATTCCGACAGGTTCGGGCTTAGAGTTTCCGTTAAACCGATATACTAATTTTTTATTCAAAAAATAATAGACGCTTCCGGCTTTAACAATGCTCTCCCCATTATCACATCCCATATTATCAATAATTTTTATTACTCTCCATGATGCCGGACTTCCCTGAGTATATAGTTTACATATCGAATTTGTTTTGAATACTATTATTCCGTCAGGCTCAGAAAATATTCCTGTGATTTCGTCCCCATCATCAGGATAGATATTAAACATATTTTCAGGCGGGAATTCTGATATTTTTCCTATGTTACTGAAAATTACTGCCGATTTTTTTGCCGAGGATTCTTCGTCATATTTGCCTGTGCCGGATTTAGGGTATGCCGTTGTGAGTGACGTGTCGTTTGTAATATCAATATAATCCCCGTCAGTTCTTCCATTATCTGCTACCCAATAGTAATTAGTTGAACCATAAGTTCCTATTTCCTTCGTCCGGTAAATCCGAATATGAGTAATGTCGGGGTCAAAATCTCCTGCCCCTATTCTCGGAAATGGAAGTCTTTGTAACGTTATTTGGTTATCCGTGATTCCCATAGCAGCATCAGCAACAACTTCTACATAGGTACTCGCAACTGATTCCCTGCCTTTTGAATTAAGAAAAGTTACCTTATATCTATAAGTTCCCTCGTCAATAGCATTGCTTCCATAATCTCCGCCAGTTGCCGTAAATGGGACGTGAGCAGGTGGTGTAATTGTAAGATATTTTAGTTTAATGTTTGCGAAAAATAGTCTTGATGAATGCGAAACAGAATATTTGGCGTAGTCAAAATCTGCAAGATAACTTATTAAATAACTTGTATCGAGATCAGCGTCCGCGTTGCCGTCATTATATGTTGTATCAGTATTGTCAAGTGCTGTTACAAGGTAATAGGTGCTTCCATTGCCCTCTGTTCTGAATAAAAGCCTGCCGGTTACTCTTGTATCTGAGGAAACAGGTAAATTGCTAAAGTTTATTTGTAAATATGTTGTTTCGGTAGTGTTATAATCTTGTGTTGTGCTGTTCGTGAATCCAAAAGGTTTACTTGGCTGAGAATAATCCCCCGTACTTGTAACATAGACTAATATCCATCTATATCTTTTGTCAACTGTGAGCGAACCGGCTGATGCTCTTGCTGCTGTAACCGCCTGAATGTTCGGTTCATCTATCGTTAAATCCCATGCACTGGATAAGTCTGTTATAAACGGCGTATCTGTGCCGTTAGTTAAAATGTATTTATCACCGTAGGATGATATTCTTGTTTTTTTGTTTGTGGTTAACCCTGTTTTTAGGTCGCTCCAGGTGTTTGTTGCAACATTTAATTTACGGACTTTTGTGCTAATTGCACTCAGAATGTAATTAACCCCTGCACTTGTAATGCAATCGTGTAATGAATAGTGCCTCCCGCCTGCTGCATTACCTTCAAAAATATTTATGCCGCCTCTTTTTACTGCTTTGCCACCTATGGAATTTAATATCATATTCTCAAATTTTGTTACTTCTGTAGGTTCGAGCAATTCAGGGTCGGTAAATTCATTAAGCCGTTTTATTCCTTTGATAATCAGGTCAGCCAACTGTTATTCCTCCGGAATAAGAATACCCAAGTTTCTTTTTATTGTCAACCGGTCTGCTATATTTAGCATCCTTTAGCATTAATTGATATTTCTGTTCGTAATCCGGAAATAAGTTCGTTAGCATCTTTGAAATAATTAAATCGGCATATTTCGGCGGTAAGACTATATTCCCTGTCGGTGTGCTTCCATCATAAGCAGCATAACCTTCATCTGCAAAATTGGCATTTGTATCGCCTGCGTAATATGTGAAAATGTCCATTTTATAAGCAAAACTGATCGTTCCCGATGTTGAAGGTGTTGGCAACAAGCCAATAACCGGAGCGGACCCCTGGAATCTGTAAACTGCGAATTTTAGAGGTGTCCCGTTGTCTGTGGTCATATCTTCTTTGTAGTCAGCTAAGCTTATTTGTTCAAGTAACGAGTATGTAGTTCCAATAAGCATTTTCGGTTGTCCGATGAAGTCAGCAAAATCTACCGGGAGCGAATAAGTTTTGGTGCCTGCAACCAAGGTAATAGTTCCGGCGGAACTTATAATTTGCAATTCGTCTTGTATCGCTGCTTCCGCTCCCGATAAAAATGTGAGGATAGTTTTGTTTCCAAATTCAATTTCCCTCATATTTCTTTGGCTGCACTCTAATTTGTATTTAATTAGGAACAGGTCTCTTATCGCTTGAACTGTCATTGCAGTGCTGCCTTATTATTATTTTTAATACGAAAATTTTCGTTTTGCTTGCCGATAAACTTTTCATAAGCTGTCATTAAATCCTGTGTCGCTTTTTGTTCCTGTGCAATCTTTTTGTCGAGATTACCGAGTATTCCGTTAATTTCTGCAATAGCATATCTCATTATATATTCTTCAAATTCAATCGGAATTTCAGTAGTTGCCGCATCACTCGATAAATCGGTGACGGCTTTATAATAATATGCCGTGGCTGTTGTCATTGGCGGATAAATATATATGCTGTTTGCAAGTCTGAAAAATACTGGCTGTGATGCCGTGGGGACAAGATATGTATTCTTAAACTGCTCTTCAAATGATTTAATGTCAACTTCCTTAGCAATCCCTTTTACATCATCTGCATCAACAGTGGCAATCAAAATAATGGAATTTGGACTTTCGAGCATATTCGGGCAATCAGTAGCAAGGCTGCTTATCGAAGTAGTTATACCAAGAAAATTTGCGGCGGTCGACATTGTAAGCGAATCACTTGCTTCCCATTTCTTCATGCCTAAACCATTTAACTCGGTCTGTACCCGTCTTTGTGCAAGATTTATCAATCTGTTCAACCTCGGCGAAGGGAATAACGAATTCCCCTGTAAATTCGCATCAATAATTATCTGGTCTCTTAATTGTAATAATGTTGCTGCCATTGTTTATACCTGTATAAAATTTTGTACCATATTTATAAATATTTGATATTGAGCCTGTGCTTCTTGCATACGATCATCCTTAAGCAATAGCTGAGCAAAAGCATAAGTGACTATAGCATTGTGAGCAAATACCGATAAAGTAGGGTTAACGCCGGAAGCTATTGCCGTAGGTTTTCTCAGATATTCAAAAGCATATTGAGCAGTATCTCCACCGGTAGGAGCAGGAATAAAATAAATTGATAATACGCCGCCTGATGTGTTCGCTACGATTGCAATAGGATCATTTGCTGTTGGTGCCAGATATGTGTTATAGTAATCGTGAAAATAGTTTAATCCGTAATCTTTAACAGTAAATGCCTTTGGCGATTGAGTCGGGGTGTCATCACTGTAATAGCCACCTAATAAAAACAGATAGTCAGCAGGAGCAGTTACAATGCCCGTAAGGTTAGTATCAGCAACGTGTGTATGTAATGCCGTTAATACTTGCGGTAATTCAGTCCTTGAATTAACTTCTTTCTTTGCTCGATAGAAATTAAGGCAAATACTTATCACTTCATTTTGCCCATCGGCTAATGCTGAATAAATTTCGGTATCACTCCAAAAGGAAGCGGACGCTTCATCAAGAAACGTCCTTATCCTTGTAAGCATTTCTGCCGTTGTCATTTATCTTATCCCGGGGCTGAGTGTATATGTTCCAATTTTCGGCAATATCACCCATACTCTGATAACCGCATCGGCTCTATTACTTGCCAGTCCGTCTGCTTCAATTCGTAACTGCTGATATTTTATAGTGCTTGTAAGTGCTTCCGCCTGTAATGTCTCTGTTCCACTTGCGCCTATTGTATCGCCTATATCAACGCCTGTGCTTGTATAACCTGTAACCATACGCCCCTGTAGTGAGATATTCACGTTACAGGCGCCAGCAGTTGACGAAGTAATTTTTAATACCTGTATATTTGTTAATGCCTGGTTCCAGTAATCGGAAACATCAAACCAATTACTGTAATATGAACCGACTGAATCAGTCATAGCCGAAACAGTAAAATAAATTACCTTATTTCCGTCTGCTCCGGTTCTGTATTCAGTTGTTGTCTGCGCCGTTACAATAAATGCGGAAAATGCAAATAGTAACAGCAAACTAATTAACTTTTTCATAACCTAATTCCTCTGCTAAATTGTTAAATTCTTCAATGAGTTTTAATTCTGTCCGGGGCTTAATTTTCCCGGTTGTTGGTGAAATTACTAACTGCTTCAATTCGCCGTACCTGATTAGTTTGTCCTTAATCAGCGCAAGGCTTTCTCCATCAGTTACAATAGGTGCAACCGTATCGGCGGCTTTATTTCCTGCGATAACTCTGCTGAATAATGCTCCTCTTACCGGAAGCTGAGGCACTTGCCAGAATTCTTTATTAAATAAACTATGACCTCTGAGTGCATCTGCAATGCCGGGTTTATCGGTCGTCAGTTGTCCCATATATATAATCTGATCGCTGTTATCAACCTGAATTGGTGTCGGCAAAGGTGAAAATCTGCACAATGTCTTGCCATCTTCTTTTAGTAATTGTAATCCTTGCGCCTTGCTTATGAAAAATTGTAGTATTGCCATTTTAGTATCTCTTTATTATTAATATAGCGGGGTTATTAGCCCCGCCGTTAATTATGATTGATAAAGAATACCGCTGTACTGTTCCTGAGATATTTCAATAGCAACATCCATAAGGATTTTTGACTTTGAGCCTTCATTTTCCAGTTGGTCAATATCCCTAATTCTGAACTTACGGCTTCCGTTTTTGTCGTTTGCCATGAATCTCATTCTAACGGTCTTATCATCAAGAGTAAATCCCCAGTCGGTAAACTTACCATCGAGAATTGGGTTCCAGATAATATCGGTAATTCCAAAAGGTGTACGGTATGATTTTACTTCAATCCCATATTCGCCCCACAAAGCCTTTTCATTTGGAGCCTGCGATAATTCGTAACGCTCCTTCATAAACTTATGGAGCTCTTCAATCTGATCGCTTCCGGCAAAATGTTTCTTTCTGTTCGTACCCTTTGCATAAACAGTTTTATTGTATGAATCCCATGCTGTTTCACCGAGTGTGCCAGAGTATGATGTTACATTTGTGGTAATCATTCCTTTAAGCCCATAACCATAGGTCGCCCTTTGGTTACCGCTTGAAGTATAACCACGCTGATTGGAGAAATAAAAATATCTTTCTACCTGTAACTTCATTTCTTTTACTTTTTGCTCAAGCAATTCGTCATGGCTCAACCCGTCTGTATAGGCTTCGCCAGCTTCTTCACGTCCGGAAGTGCTTATGTACTCATTAAATTCATTCAGATAGTTGTACTTGTTCACTTCTTTAACTGTCATTGCTACACGTCCGGAGGTCGCTGTATATTCATAGTTCTTTGAGCCTATGATCTTTAAGAATGAACCGGTCGAACTTAATGAAGTTAATGATGTAGATCCGTCAATATGAGTTAATACAACACTCGTGCCGACTGTACCGGATGATACTACTGCCATTTGGTCAGTTTCTTCGACATAAACAATATCGCCAATATTAAATATTGTTACATCCGATACATTGCTTGAAGTAAGTGTTAGTCCTGAACTTTCTGTTATTGCTGCCGTGATTGAGGTCTGATGCGGGAAAAATTCACGCTCAAACCATTCAAATTTGCCGTATTTATTTTTTACTACTTTTGCATCTTTTTTAACGAACATTAACCAGTGCAATGTCGGTGTCTGGTACGGCTCAATTACCTTTAACATTGTATCAACATCTGGTTTTACGTTTGTGCTTTCGATTGCACCTGTGTAACGTACCCCTGCTATAACTGCCATTTTATTTGCCTCTTAAATTTATGAACTTCTTGTGTTTCGCTCTATTACTTTACTGATAGCCCTGTCCATCTTTGGGTTACCTGTAACGGATTCAATTTTCCTGGGGACTGGATTATATTCAGCTCTCTGACTGTATTTTTCAGCATATTTTAAGTCCTCAGCAATCTTTTTCCCGTTATTAATTAACTGTTTCTTTTTCATTGCTTGTTTTTTATCACGCAACACATACGCGTAATCTCTAACGTGTTTTGCAAATAAATCCGGATTTTTGCTGTACTGCGCAACGAGTTCATCAGTCAAATAAGGCTGATTTTCTTCGAGCCAGTTATCAAATACCTGTCCGGCATCCATATCATTTGGGATGTTTTGTCCTACCAATTCAAGCGTCAGCCTGCGATGCTCCTGTGCCTGTTCTTCTGCGCTTTTTGGCGGGTTTTTCATTATTTCCATTACACGCTTTTCTACAATCCTACTGATTGCCTTTTGCTGTTCGGCGGGATCGAGGTCCATTAAATCAGAAAAATCTTCCGTATTTTCACCCGATATATCAACTACTTTACTATTTGCTTGGTATTTTGAAAGCTCTTGCTTTATTTGGCTGATATAGCGGTTTTGTTCTGTTATCATTTTATGAACATCCGCTTTACCTTTGCCTTTCAATAGCTTAAATGCGCCTCCAAATGTTTCAGCATCTTCTTCAGTGATAAAAACATCTTCGGATTTTTCCTTTTTGCCGGAGATTTTTTTTAGTGCTTCCCTGGCTACGTCCATCATAATAGCCTCTGCATCATATCCATTCTCGACCAGCATATCTGCTTCTTCTTGTGTCAGATAATCCCGATCATTAATGTCTAATTCCTCAGAACCAGAATCTTCATCAGGTTCAGCGGTTTCCGCTTCCTGTTCCCGCACTTCGACTTCTTTTTCTAACCGGTCTTGGTCTTTTGTGACTGTTTCCATTTGTTAGTTTCCTTCATTGTTATTAAATAATCCCGCCGGGGATTTGTTTATTCCCCCGACATATTTTATTGCCGGTATTGCACTACGGCTTGATTCGGCATAAACTTTTCTGTAAGAATCTATGTAGTAGATCAATTCACTAATCGCTTCATTTGCACTTGTTCGTGTAGTGTAAAACTCTTGCCCTTCCTCGTTTATGCAATAAGCCCTGTAAAATTTACCTGAGCGTGTAGATTTTACCTTTCCATAAAATCCTTTATGCTCAAATTCTTTTTCGTACTTATTGAGTAATATTATTTCAGGCATTTGCTGCTCCGTATTGTTTCGCTTGTAATAATAATTTTTGCCTTTCTAAATCATAATTCCTGTCGCTATCACGTTCTTTCTGCTGATCTCCTCTCTGAGTTCTGCTCTGTTCCATCTGCTGTGCCTGTGCCTGCATCCCCAACATATTCTGATATTCCTGCATAATCATCTGCCTGTCGTATTCCGGTATATCCATATATCGTAATTTTAGCATCATCCAACTTGGCAACTTCCTTAAATTCGGGTCTTGCTGTTCTGCTTCTACTACCATAAGGTATTTTGTCATCCGCTCAGTATCGGTTAACTCATCTTCGGTAATTGATAACTCAAATTCAAAATCATCGAGGTATGTCATTTTATTCTGCGATGAATAGATTTTAACATACCCGTCACCGCCTCCGTTTATCCCTGGTAGGTAAATCTGCATAGCCTGTAATATCTGAACCATCTGAGGCGTTAATGCGCCACCTATTACCTTTATCGTGCGCTCGTAGGTTTCATATTTCCTCAGATACTCTATAACATTCATTATCTGAGACTTTTTCCATCGCTTGAAATTGTCCCACAAAATTGTCGCAATGAGTAAACCTTGCTTCTGTTTTGCCTGTATCGCTACTCCGGATTCGTTGCTCTGCTCTTTTAACCCTTGAAATGATCTGCCGCCCGTAAAGTCCTCTAAATACGATTGCAGTATTCCCGCGATCTCAAACACTTGCGGATTAACTCCTTTGCCTTCTGTGAGGTTGAATAAATTTTCTGGTGATTTTTTGAACAGCACGCCGCCATCCTCCGCTACTTTAATAACATCCTCTACGCTGTGCTTTGAGCTGAGATTAGATTCGTTTACCTCAGTAACTTTTTTCAAATCAGTACCTAAACTGTAATCAATCTGAGCCCATAACCTATCAAAGAATAGTTGTGGAGAACTTAAAAATGTCAGGAATGAAGCGTAATCATTCATCATTTTGACGCCGAAATACTGAGCATAGGGAAATCTTTCAAAATCAAGTTCTTCATAATTTAGCATCTTGTAATATGTAAACTGATAATGGTCAATTGCTTGGTATTTTTTTTTGATAACATTTCCTTCCGGTGGTATCCCTGCCATCATGTACGGCATATTTAGCTGTATCAAATGCGACTGAGCTTCCTGTTTTGATTTATAACGAGCGACTATTTTCTTGGTTATTCCGTATATCTGCTCTGTATCCGGGAAAATTACACAGTAATAATCTCTCTCTACTCTCTGGTAGTGGTGGAATATGCTGATTATATCGTTTTCTTTGTTGTCGGCTCTGTTGATATAATACGATAGTTTCTCTCTGCCCCAATTTGTTGAATCTTCAATTTCCTCGCTTAGGTCTAAATCGTATTCATTTTCAGCAAATTTTCTTGGTGATTTTTCGATCTCCGCTACCCACAAAGCGCCGTCTTTTTTATCGCTTAGATCATGGGATATTGCGTTGATGTCCCAGACAAAGTTCTTATAATCAACTGATTTTACAATAACTTCCGGGTATATGCCTTTTGTATCAATGTATGTTTTTGTGACTGCCGGATGTACTGCGAGCCCTAAATCCATCACGTCAGCCTCTAATGCCTGAAAATCATTGCGCTTTTCAACGTCCTTAATCTGCAATGTGGCAAGTTCGGCTTTTATCTGGTCATTGGGGTCTATCGTTGCTTCTATGCGAGCATTTACCCTGCTTTCGCGCATTACTGAGCGTATTGTGTTTATCTTCGTCATTGCAAGTGGAAAACTGTACGGATAACGATCTTGTGCCTCAATCTCGGCTTCCTGCTCTGCCGTCCAGTTTCTACCTAAAAATCTTTTTTCGTTTCTCTCTGCTTCTTCCCACTTCACCGTGAAAAATGAGATAACCTGATCGTGCAGGTTTAACAGATCGTTTAGGCTTAGTGGTGTTTCTATATCAGAATCTCGTTGCACGTGAACCTCTCGTAGTCATTTCAAAGTTTGCCCGTACCGGCTCTGGTTCCGGCTCTATTCTCACTGAAGGCATCCATATATGGCATTGTAGCGCGAGCCCCACTGCTATCACTCTATCATCATAACATTTAGTGCCAGGGTTCTTATCTTTATCTTGTGCCTGCATTTGCCCTTTTTCGTTCCGGACAAACGTTAAACATTCTCTCCAGAACTCTGGATCGTAATCGGTGAATGATTTTTCGCGGATGTACTGGTTTAGGGTATCAACAAGCCGTTTTTTGCTTTCTGCTGTTGTTCTCCATCCGAAGCCTGTCGCACTTGTCGGGTAACCCTTCCCGAACACTTGACGATAATATTGGTTCAAACTGTAATCGTGCGCTTTTGTGATCGTTGTTAACCCGTGATTGTTCATTTCTGTACAAAAGACAATATCGCTGTTCAGGTATAGGGTTATCTTGCGTTGCTCATCAGCGAGTAGATCAGGGTCAATATGTCCTGCCCATGATAAAGCGATTGACATATCAGTACGATCAAGCACTTTTATTATTGAACGGTCGCCCTGTGCAAGTCCCTCTGCAACATCACAACCAGCGACATATCTGCCGAAAATTGAACTTTTATCTTCTGCTTTAATCTCTTTGTGAAGGGATATATAACCCTTGCTGTTTGGCACAAATTCGACTGTGGTACGTCCGTCGTTAGTATAGATCAGATCGCCCTGGATGTTCTGATTCTGTTGCGCTGCTGCAAGATTAACTGAACATAATGCAGTATCGAAAACTGGTCTGCCTGATGCGATGAATGCTTCCTCTGGGGTTGCTGGGTATTCCTGCCTGAATTGCAGCTCATCGTTGTTACATTTATCTTTAATCGTGTTTCTGCGCCAATGTAACTGTTCTAATGTGAGATTATAGTTAGCTATCAGCCCGCGTTCATAGTCTGTCAAGCTATTCTGAAATAGTGTTTTTAGCTCTGGTGTGTCGAATGGATGCGAATAATCTGGTAGGTCAAACCATGCCAGAAAAATCGGAGTGTAATTGTTTTCGCCTGCTACTGCTGCCTGCCAGGTGTCGTAGAAATATCCACCGATGCCGTTAGCTGTCGATTCAATAAATATCGCTGTATCAGGGACATCCGCGACTGTTTGAGATAGCGCAAGCATAGTGCTTTCTGCGTCTGACCAGAATGCCACTTCTGAACAGTGCAAGTATTGGTAGTTCGCTGATCTGCCTGTGTTTTCTCTGCTTTCTGCTGTAGCTATGCGGATGTTAGAATTCATACGATCAAAAACGAGTTCTTTTGCGTTGCTGAGGCTCTGCGACGGTTGTAAAAACACAGGCAGATTGCGATAAAATCGCTTGTTCATTTCAAACAAATTGTTAGATGCTTCTTTTTCGTGTGCGATTATCAAAGCCGCTTTATTTTTTTTGTAAGCTGTGAGCATAAAAATCAGATACTCGATCATGGTGCTGATGCCTTCCTGACGCGCTTTCAAAACAATGAACCGAGCAGGTTTTGTCGTATCGCTCAGACCATGCTCAAATAAAGCAAGTGCTTTATTTTGTGCTTGATTAAAAATAAAATTGATCAGGTCGCCGTTTTTTGTGCGAATTTTAACGTATTTTTTCGCAAATGTTCTGCGATCATTGATTAGATTTTTAACACGTTTTTTCTGATCTGCTGTTAGCTGAGCAAGCTCATTCGTCATCGTCATCGTCATCGAGTATGTCCTCAATTCTGTGCGTTAGCGTGGCGTCTACCTGTCGCAATACTGGGAAAATGTATTTGCTAATTTCTTTCGCAGCTATTGTTCTATAATGTATGTCTTGGTGATCTAGTAGTTCTAACCAGACAGATTTCACCTTGTTGCTCAGATCAGCAAGCGATTGCGGAGAAAAATATTGCCTGGCGATTGTCGGTTTTCGTTTTTTGCCCCTATTTTTTTTTCCTGCCGCTGAAGCAATTTCACGATTATTAAATGTGCAATTCGCCAAAATTTGCCCTCTAATATATAAATATATACAAGTTTACTATTTAGTTTATTTTATAATTACTACTTATAAAACACTATTTACTAGTTAGAAAATAAATAATAAAAAACGAAATGTCAAATGTGAGTAATTATGCACTATATACGCAAGCGAAGTTTCCGCCTGCAAAAAATTTTATTTTGTTTAATTACAACAGGTTAGCAGAAAAAACAAAAAAAATGTTGCTGAAGGTATTGACACTGTATTGACATTTATGTAAATTTGAATCAGAAATTTTAATTAAAAAGGAGAAGTAAAATGGAAACAAGAAAATATGCAAAAATGAGCATCAGCGGTGCGGTTGTTGTAACAGCGAAA